>ERZ808240.4578-NODE-4578-length-12077-cov-2.998503_pt1 | contig 12077 bp, 11 predicted proteins | sample MGYA00521084_ERZ808240 | MGnify/ENA primary metagenome ERZ808240 (study PRJEB31516, sample SAMN03275571) | gut metagenome | biome: mammalia-associated habitat; material: feces | host: Papio cynocephalus | place: Kenya | collected 2012-08-06 ... | reverse complement strand
GCAGGGAATTCAGCAGGGAGGACTCCACCTGAAACATATGACACATTCCCTGAATAATCAGGACGCTGGCCAGACTGCCGGCAATGCAGCCCAGAAGTACGGGCCAGAAATATTCCCGGAGCACTTTGCGCTGCTGGTAGATATTCAGAGCCAGCACGGCGGTGGCGGGGGAGAGCAGCATTTTGATGATGTCGCCGCCCAGATTATAGTTGGCAAGAGGAATGCGGAAAACCACCAGAACGAGGATGACCAGCAGGCTGGATATCAGCACGGGATTGCATACCAGCAGGCCGGTTTTTTTCTGGAAGCGCACTGCCAGAATCCAGCACAGCAGGGAAAGGCCAAGGCCAAAAAAGGGAGTTGCGGTCAGTGTATCAATCATGAGCGGCATCCTCCTTTTTCTTTTTCCCGAGCAGTTTCATCATCAGCTGAACACTCCACGCGGCAGCCAGATAGACCAGCGGTGTACTGACAACGGAAACCACAAGAAAGGGGACGATCTGAAGCTTCAGAACGTCCAGATATTCCAGAGTTCCCACAACGGCCGGAATGAACAGCATACCCATGTTGTTGATGAGAAATTGGGAAGTGCCCTGAATCGTGCGCTCCTTGACCGCCCCGCTCAGCAGCAGGATCAGCAGCAGGATCAGGCTGACCACGCTGGCGGGCAGCATGAAAGGCAGCAGTGCGGAGATCCACTCACCGGCCATGCAGATGAGAAAGACCACGCAGAATTCAATAATCAGATTCAAAAATAATCACCTCAATTTTATAAAAGCAATCCCAAGTTTATCCGACCGGGGCTGGGAAGTCAATGTGGGAAACAGAGAAAGAAACGGTGATTTTTGGCGGAATTTTAGCAGAGAAAACCCTCTCCCGGTCTGAGAGAGGGCGAAAGGTCATTTTCGGCGCAGGGCCGCGGTGAAGCAGGCTGTGAGAAATAGCGACAGATCTGCCGCAACCACTGTGGCGCCTACGGGCGTGGAAAAGGCAAAGGAAACAGTCAGTCCCACGCAGAAGCACAGAATGGAAACGGCGGCCGCACAGAGAATTACACCCCGGAAGCTTTTGAAGAGCCGCATGGCTGTCAGTGCCGGAAAAATTACCAGCGAGGAGATCAGCATGGCGCCCATCATCCGCATTCCCAGCACAATGGTCAGAGCCGTCAGAATAGCCAGCAGGGTATTGCAGGCATCTGCACGCAGCCCTGTGGCCCGGGAAAAGCTCTCATCAAAGGTGACGGCGAAAATCTGATGGTAGAACAGGAGGTAGAGCGCCAGCACCGTAACAGACAGGAGAACGGACAGCATCACGTCACCGCGGGTCATGGCCAGAACACTGCCGAACATATAGTTGTCCACATCGGTGGTCATGCCGGTGGTGCGGGAGATGACCAGAATGCCGACAGCCAGCGCCGAGGCGCTGACGGCGGCGATGGCGGCATCACTGTTCCAATGCGGATGGCTGGCCATTCGTAGCAGAAGAAATGCTGCCAGAATCACCACCGGAATGGAAAAATACAGGGGAGTGACTCCCAGAGCAACGGCAATAGCCAGCGCACCGAACGACACATGACTCAGACCATCGCCGATCATGGAATATCGTTTCAGAACCAGAGGAACACCCAGCAGGGCGGCGCACAGGCTTACCAGCACGCCGGCAATCAATGCCCGCTGCATGAACGGGTAGGAAAACATCTGCAGAATATTCATGACTCAAGATCCTCCCGGAACCGGCGGCCCTGCGGACTCGCCAGATAATCAGCCGTTGTGCCGCTGAAAAGCCCGTTTCGGCCAATATGCAGCACAGTGCGGGCGCTTTTCAAAGCCGCTTTCAGGTCATGGGTCACCATAACCACCGCCATCCCCTCTTTCCGGTTCAGGTAGGTCAGCGTTTTATACAGATCCTGCGCGGCAGCGGGGTCAAGGCCGGTGATGGGTTCGTCCAGAATCAACAGCTCTCTGGCGGCGCAGAGCGCCCGGGCCAGAAGAACCCGCTGCTGCTGTCCGCCGGAGAGATCCCGGTAACAGGCGTCCTTTAATTCCAGAATTCCCAGCTTGCCAAGATTCATCATGGCTTCAGACCGCTGTGCCGGTGTATACAAAAAATGCAGACCCTTTCGGTTCAGACAGCCGGAGAGTACGACTTCCAGCACGGTAGCGGGAAAATCCCGCTGTGCACGGGTCTGCTGCGGCAGGTAGCCAATGGCGCCGTGCTTCAGGGACTGGGCGTGTTCAATGGAGCCGGACTGCGGCTGGATCAGTCCCAGAAGCCCCCGCATCAGCGTGGATTTGCCGGAGCCGTTGTCCCCCACCACGCAGAGGTAGTCTCCTTTGGAAATGGTGAGGTTCAAGCCGGTGAGGATCGGCCGTCCCTCATACCCAAGGGATACGTCCCGGCAGACGATCAGTTCATTGTCCTTCATGTTTCTTCTCCTGACAGCGGCCGCAAAGTCCGGTCAGCACCGTGCGCCGGGGATCAATGCGGAAATGGTGTTCAGCGGAGAGGTGGCGGCAGACCTCCTCCAGATGAGCACAGTCCAGATGCACCATCCGGCCGCAGCTTTCACACCGCAGCAAAAAGCAGTCGTGCGGGCAGCCTGCCTGCGGACAGTACTGGTACAGGGCGCCCTCCTCGGTAGTGACCTTGTGAACCAGTCCCTGCTGGGTCAGCTTATCCAGTTGACGGTAGACTGTTGCAAGTCCCACGGTCAGACCGCTCTGCCGAAGATCTTCAGCAAGATCTGCAGCGGATAGGCATTCTTCTGCCCGTTCCAGCAGACAGCGGAGCACGGCCTGCTGCTGTTTTGTCTGATAGGCCATCACAACCTCCAATATGAAAATGATTATCGTTTCCATATTATAAATGGGAAAAGAGAAATGTCAAGACAAAATGCACCGCTGGACGAGATTTTCCGGTAGACTGGGGCGGTTTTCCAACGGATTCTGCGGGGAACCGTTGCAAAAGAGAAAAAAATAGGGTAGGATAGAAACAGAACATAAACGGCGGAAGCCGGGAGTATCAATAAGGAGAAAATGCATGAGTGTTTCTTTGGTGATTATGGCGGCGGGACTGGGTTCCCGCTACGGCGGCAGCAAGCAGGTGGACGGTATCGGCCCCAACGGGGAGATTCTGATGGAGTATTCCATTCACGATGCCCTGCGGGCCGGGTTTGACAAAGTTGTGTTTATCATCAAGCCCGAGATGCAGGAGATGATGGATCACCTGACAGGCTATCTGAAAAACAGAAAAACGGCGGACGGCCGTCCGGTACAGGTGGCCTATGTCTATCAGGATTTTTCCTCTGTGCCTGCTTTCTACCGTATCCCGGAAAGGCGCACAAAGCCTTTCGGAACGGTTCATGCCCTTCTGTGCGCAGAGCCTGAGGTGGATGGGCCTTTCTGCGTCATCAATGCCGATGATTATTACGGGGTGGACGCTTACCGGACGATTTACGAGGAATTGGTAAAGCTGCCCGCCGGGGGAAAGGCTACCATGGTCGGCTATCTGCTGAAAAATACCGCCAGCCTTCATGGCACCGTATCCAGAGGCGTCTGCAAGGTGAAGAACGGGAAGCTGGAATCCATTCAGGAGACTCTGAAGATCCAGCTGTATCCGGACGGGCATCTGACGGATCTGGATACCGGCGTGGATCTGGACCCGGAAACCGTGGTTTCCATGAATTTCTGGGGCTTCATGCCCTCTGTTTTTCCGGCGCTGCGGACGTATTTTGAGAACTTCCTGCGGGGGCTGCCCGATGATGCGGTGAAAGCGGAGTGTCTGCTGCCGGTAATGGTGGGCGAGGAACTGAAGGCAGGCCGTATGACCGTTTCCGTTCTGAACTCACGAGATAAGTGGTTTGGTATGACCTACCGTGAGGATCGTGCACTGGTTGCGGAAGATCTGCGGAAGCTTCATGAACAGGGCGTCTATCCGCCCTCATTGCGGGATTGAGTATTTACGGCGGCCCGGGTTCGGCGTTTGGCCATGAACCCGGGCTGTTTTATAGGCAGGCGGGAAAACTGTCACCGAATTGTCATCAAATTTTTTCTGAATTGTATCGACTTTTTTCGACAAAGAGTGTCTAATAAGAACTGCGCTCCGTTTACATAATATTTGAAAAACTGAAAGGGGGAGGCGCGCTGTGCAGGGTAAATATGAAAGCCGGAAACGCGGCGGATGGCCGCTGGCGGTTCTGATTCTGCTGCTGACTGTGAGTACGCTGGCTGCGGCTGCGCGTCCCCATGGAGAAAAGCCCGCACCGGAAGAGGAGCCTCGGGAGGATCCGCCTGTCATGGTGCTCCCTGCAGAGCTGGAGACGCCGGAATCTGTGCAGGAGGAAGCCGTCTGGACGCCGGTGCCGGAGTCGGAGCCGGTGGAAGACAGTTATTTTGACGATGTGGCTTTTGTGGGAGATTCCCGCACAGACGGATTCCGGCTTTACAGCGGGCTGAACCGTGGTATGTATTTCTGCGTGACCGGCGAAACGGTGGCCTCTGCCACGGATATGGAGAACTGGAAAACCGAGGATGGCGGAAAGATCTCGCTGGCAGATGCTGTGGCCGCAGCGGACTGCGGAAAAATCTACCTCATGCTGGGTGTAAATGAACTTGGATGGAACGGAACGGATCTTTTCCGCAGCCACGCGGGAAATCTTCTCCGGCGGCTGAAAGCGGATCATCCGGATGCTGAGCTTGTGGTTCAGTCCCTGCTGCCGGTGTCTGCGGAACAGGATGCCAAAGGGTCTTATGTCAATAACCAGCGAATCCGGACGTATAACCAGATCTGGATGGAGCTGGCGGAGGAGAACGGCTGCGACTATGTGAATGCGGCGGAGGCTTTGACCGGAGAGGACGGCTGTCTGCCGGCAGATTTCAGCTTTGACGGCGTGCATCTGAATCGGGCAGGCTGTAAAGTGTGGCTGGATTATCTCCGAACCCACAGTGTGGGCCGGCGGCCTGCGGAAAACTCTGAGGGAAAAGAACCGGCGTCTGCGGATTCATGACCGCAGATGCCGGTTGGCTTTTGCCGGACGGATATGACGGAGCAGGCATCAAAACAGCAAAACGGACGGCGTAAGCCGTCCGTTTTGCTTGTGTAATAAGATAGAGAAAAGAGAGGGAAAATAAATCAAACAGGGAATGGTTATGCTCATAATATACGGGGTGAACAGACAAATGTCAACGGGAAACGTTCAGATTTCATAAATTGTTCACAATATAACAAAGTACACATTTATGTTCATAAAATATTCAAAAACATAAGTGAAATGGTTACTTGACGGATTTTTCAAAGTGTGCTAATATTTAGTACGCTAAAAATTAGCACACTAATTAAGGAGGCGCTGTTCGGATGAAACTGATCTGGAAACCGACTCCGCTGGGGCCGATGCTGGGTCATGCGGCTCATCTGTCAAAGGAGCGGATGGATGCGCGGATTTCCTGTTATGATGTAACGCCTGCTCAATCGCATACGCTGCTGTATCTCTGCGAGCATGACGCTGCAACGCTCCAGAGAAACGTGGTGGAGCATCTGCGGGTTAAGCCGTCCACTGTCAATGGCATTCTGGACAGGATGGAAGAAAAAGGCCTGATCCGCCGCTGTGCCGACGCGGAGGATCAGCGGCAGAAGCTGGTTGTGCTGACGGAAAAGGGCAGGCAGCAGAAAAAGCTGCTGGAGACAGCTTTTCAGGAAACGGAAGCGGTTATGACCCGCGGCCTGCGCACGGATGAGGTGGAAACACTGCGCACGCTTCTGGGGCGTGTCATTGAAAATTTGGAGGAGGATCGAACCCCATGCTGAAAAAATTGGGGGCTTATGCAAAGCCCTATTCCAGATGGATTGCGTTCGGCGTTGCGTGCAGCGCCGCCGAAGCAATCTTCGAGCTGCTGATCCCGCTGGTAATGGCAGATATCGTCAATATTGGCATTGAAACGGCGGATCAGAACTACATTCTTCGAAAAGGTATCCTGATGGCGGGTATGGCGATCGTTTCCCTGTGCTTCGGCCTTGGGAGCGCGGCTTTTTCCTCCATTGCAGGGCAGGGCTTCGGCGCGGAGCTGCGGCGGGCGGAGTATGAACACATTCAGGACTTTGCCTTTTCCAATATTGAGAAATTTTCCACGGCTTCTCTTGTGACCCGTCTTACCAATGACGTCAACAATATGCAGATGACCCTGATGATGGGGATGCGTCTGCTGGTGCGGGCGCCGGTGATGCTGGTGGCGGCGTTGGTGCTTTCCATCCGGCTGAGCCGGCAGCTGAGTAATGTCTTTCTGGCGGCCATTCCGCTGCTGCTGGTGTTTATTATTCTGATCCTTACCAAAGCCGGCCCGCTGTTCCGTTTCCTTCAGGAGCGGACGGACGCCCTGAATCTGGTGGTGCAGGAAAACCTTACCGGTATTCGGGTGGTGAAATCCTTTGTCCGGGAGGATCATGAAGAGGAAAAGTTTGCAAAGCGCAACAATGCATTGAAAGACAGTTCCATGAGGGCTTTCGGCATGGTGGTCATCAATATGCCTGTCATGATGCTGATTGTTTACAGCACGATCATCGCTGTCATGTGGTTCGGCGGAAAGATGGTTTACGCCGGGACACTGCCGGTGGGCGACCTCACAGCTTTCTTCACCTATATTACGCAGATTCTCATGTCATTGATGATGGTTTCCATGATGTTCATGATGATGACCCGCTCCATCGCCTGTGCGCGGCGTATTGTGGAGGTATTGGACGAAAAACCCGCCATTACCAACGAGCGGGCCAAGGCGGATGCGGTGGTGGAGAACGGCGGCATCAACTTTGACCATGTGTCTTTCAAGTATAATGAGAATGGCCCGGAATGGGTGCTGAGGGACGTAAACCTGCATATCCCCAGCGGTTCTACTGTTGGAATTCTGGGCGGCACCGGCAGCGGAAAGACGACTCTGGTGAGCCTGATTCCCCGCCTGTATGAAGCACAGGAGGGAACCGTTTCCGTTGGCGGCCGGCCCGTGGCTGATTACACCATGGAGCATCTGCGGGATGCGGTCAGCGTGGTTCTGCAAAAAAATACGCTGTTTTCCGGAACTATCCGGGAAAACCTCCTGTGGGGTGATCCGGACGCCACGGAGGATCAGCTGTGGGCTGCCTGTAAGGCTGCGTGTGCCGATGAATTTCTGGAGCGGATGCCGGACGGCCTTGACACCGATCTGGGGCAGGGCGGCGTTAATGTTTCCGGCGGTCAGAAGCAGCGGCTGTGTATTGCGCGGGCTATTCTGAAGAAACCGAAGGTACTGATTCTGGACGATTCTACCAGCGCGGTGGATACCGCCACGGATGCCAAAATCCGTCAGGCGTTCCGGCAGGATCTGCCGGGTACTACAAAGCTTATCATTGCCCAGAGGGTGACATCCGTTATGGATGCCGATCTGATTCTGGTGATGGATAACGGAACGGTGGCGGCACAGGGTACCCATGAGGAACTGATGAAAACCTGCGAAATTTATCGCGAGGTCTATGAATCCCAGCAGGAAGGAGTGAGTATCGGTGGCTGAAAATCGTACGGGACGGGGGCCTCACGGCCCCGGCGGCGGGCCGCGGGGCGGCTTCCGGAAGCCAAAGGATCTGCGGGGCACACTCGGCAAGCTCATGCGCTATTTGGGACGGTACAAGGCCCATCTGATCATTGTAGTGATTCTGCTGGTGATCAGTTCTGTATGCTCTGTTGCAGGCTCCTATCTGATCAAGCCTCTCATCAATGACTATATTCTTCCCGGTGATTTTGCCGGACTTGCCAGAATGCTCTGCGTTATGGGCGGCGTTTATGCCGTGGGTGCGCTGTGTTCTTACGGTTATGCCCGGATTATGGTGCACGTGGCGCAGAACACCGTGGCAAAACTCCGGGCGGACTTGTTCAACAGAATGCAGAAGCTGCCCCTGAAATTTTTCGATACCCATACACACGGCGAACTGATGAGCCGGTATACAAACGATATTGAAACCGTATCCGAGGCTCTGAACAACAGTTTCGCCAGTCTGATTTCCTGTTCCCTGACCTTTCTTGGCACGGTTATTATGATGATTGTTCTCAGCCCCGCCCTGACAGCCATTACCTTTGCCATGCTGGCAGTGATGCTTCTGGTGGTCAAGATTATCGGCAGCCGGAGCCGCCGGTATTTTGCCGCCCAGCAGAAGGCCATCGGCGACGTCAACGGCTACATTGAGGAGATGATCGAGGGGCAGAAAGTCATTAAGGTATTCAATCACGAAAGCGCCGCCAAGGCGGGGTTTGCCGGACTGAATGATGCCTATCGGGATGCGGCCACCCGGGCGCAGGCTTATGCCGGAGCTATGATGCCCGCCATGGGCAACCTCAGTCACATCAACTACGCCCTTACCTGCTGCGTGGGCGGGCTGCTGGCCATTCACAGCGGCGATCTGGGCGGGCTTTCCGCTTTTTTGCAGTATACCAAGCAGGTGAGCCAGCCCATTACCCAGATTTCCCAGCAGGTCAATACCATACTCTCCGCCGTGGCCGGCGCAGAGCGGGTTTTTGAGATCATGGAAACGGATCCGGAAGTGGATGACGGCAAGGTGACACTGGTGCGGGTCACAGAGGACAGAAACGGTATTCTGACGGAAGCTTCCTTTGATACCGGCGCATGGGCATGGAAAAAACCGGACGGCACGCTGGTGCCTCTTCGGGGCGATGTGCGGTTTGACCATGTGGTATTCGGATATGATGACCGGAAGATCATCCTGCATGATATTTCCCTCTTTGCAAAGCCCGGTCAGAAAATCGCATTCGTAGGCTCTACCGGCGCCGGCAAAACCACCATCACCAGCCTGATCAACCGGTTCTATGAGATCCAGTCCGGTACCATCACCTACGATGGCATCAACGTCCGGGATATTCAAAAAGACTCCCTGCGGCGTTCTCTGGGTGTGGTGCTTCAGGATACGCATCTTTTCACCGGCACTGTGGCGGATAATATTCGCTATGGCCGTTTGGAGGCCACGGATGAAGAGGTGGAGGCTGCCGCCCGGCTGGCGGGGGCAGACGGCTTCATCCGGCATCTGCCCAATGGCTATCAGACGGTTCTCTCTGATGAGGGCGGCAGTCTGAGTCAGGGAGAGCGGCAGCTGCTGAATATTGCACGGGCAGCCTGCGCCAATCCGCCGGTGTTGATTCTGGACGAGGCCACCAGCTCCATTGATACCCGTACGGAAAAGCTGATCGAAAAAGGCATGGATCGGCTGATGGCGGGACGCACGGTATTCGTTATTGCGCACCGGCTTTCTACCGTTCGCAATTCGCAGGCGATTATGGTGCTGGAGCAGGGCAGCATCATTGAACGGGGGGACCACGAGGAACTGCTGGCTCAGCGCGGACGGTACTATCAGCTCTATACCGGTCAGGCGGAACTGGCTTAATTCATAAAGTATGAAAAAGAACCGGAACGCGGCCGCGTTCCGGTTCTTTTGCTTTGTGAAATAGTTCAGCCGCCGTAGAACAGTCCCAGCAGGCGGGCCAGATCATGAGCCTCCAGATACGTGACGCCATTGGCAATCAGGCAGGGGCCGGCAAGGCTGTGCCGGTCAGCTGTGGCAGGGCCGTGAACCGACTTGGTGTCCGGGCAGATCTGGAAGAGAGTTTCGCTGCCGTCTTTCACTGTGACGCCGAACTCCTTATCCCAGGAAACGCTGTAACCGGCAGCCTCCGCCACCGCCCGGATGGGGACATACAGACGGTCATCCTTGTAGGGCCGCCGCAGGGTGGATGGCTCCACCGTACCGCTGCCGTTGACATACAGCCACCCGTAGTTATCCAGTGAAATACTTCCCTTGTACTCGTAAGGGAACACCAGAACCTTGCTGGCCTGCCCCTTGTCATCGGCCCATACCAGCACCCGGGTGCCGGGGAGCAGATCCTGATAGGTGAGCCGGTTGCGGGTAAGGTAGGGCTTTATCTGAGCGTCTTCCCATACCTGATATGTCGTGCCGTCAGACAGCGTGGCGGATATGCCGCTGTAGCCGGGGATGCCCTTCATAATGCGATTGACCCGGACAATGATATCGTACTGGGGAACCTTATAATCCGCGGGGACGTTTACCAGCAGAACCTCCGGCGTGGCCTGAGGCGGCAGACTCAGAGTTATCACGTTCAGTGGCCCCAGCCATGCGTAAACGGTGTCGCCGTTTTTGACGGTGTCGGCATCTGCCGGTTCACCGGTGACGGCGTCCAGAATAACGGTGTTTTTTGTCCGGAGAATGTAGCCGTCAGTGGGTTTGTCCTCGCCGGGCTTCTGCACCAGCAGACTGCCGTCGTCCTGCCGGGTGACGGTACCCCAGGTCATGTAGTATTGGGAATCAGGGACATAGGCTCCGGCGCCGGGGGCGTCGCTGCTGCCGGCAGCCAGGGCGGGGACGCACAGCATGGCAATACACAGCATGGCTGTCAGAATTTTTCTGGAAAATCTCATAGATAAGATTCCTTTCTGCCCATGGGGGCTGCAAAATACGGGGAAGAATGGCTCCGTTTGCAGGAATAGACGGAACTGCCCCGGAAAAAGTTCCCTGAATCGGGAAAATCCGCCGGAATTTCCAACGGATCATATGCGGACGGTCAGTCGGTGATGCGGATGGCGGTGATGACCGGCTGCTGATCTGCCGGAATGGTGCCGTTGTCATCCGTAGGCTGGGCGGCTTCACACACGGCGTCCACCACGTCCATGCCGTCCGTCACGTAGCCGAAGCAGGCGTACTGACCGTCCAGAAATGTGCTGTCGGCATGGCAGATGAAGAACTGGGAACTGGCGCTGTCAGGATCCTGCGCCCGTGCCATGGAGATGGCGCCGCGGGTGTGGGAGAGCTTGTTATCCACGCCGTTGGCAGAAAATTCCCCCTTGATGGTGTTTTCGGAGCCGCCGGTGCCGTTGCCATTGGGATCGCCGCCCTGCATCATAAAGCCGGAAATGATGCGGTGGAATGTAAGACCGTCGTAAAAGCCGCTGTTGGCCAGATCCATGAAGTTCTGCACCGTAATGGGAGCGGCATCGCCGTCCAGCTCCACGGTGATGGTGCCGTAGTCCTGAATTTCAATCTCGGCGTGGTGGATGCCGATGCCCTGAGATTCCTCGTTCACGGCAGGGTCTTTTGAGATGGTCGTAATGCCAACCACGCTGGTTTTGCCGCACCCGGCCAGACTCAAGATCAGCAGGGCGGCCAGACAGACGGTGAGTAATTTTTTCATCAGATGCTCCTTTTTTGCTGAAAGCACAGCCCGCCGGGAATGCGCCTGGCGGGCTGTAGCGGTGTTGTTTACTTCTTGCCTTTCAGGGACTTCATGCGCTGCTCATGGTTCAAAATAGCCTTGCGCATCCGCAGGCTCTTGGGAGTGACCTCCAGCAGCTCATCGTCTGCCAGAAATTCCAGACATTGTTCCAGACTCATCTGACGGGGAGGAACCAGACGCAGGGCATCGTCAGATCCGGAGGCACGGGTGTTGGTCAGCTGCTTTTTGCGGCAGGCGTTTACCACGATGTCCTCGCCCCGGTTGGCTACGCCGATGATCATGCCCTCATACACGGGCACGCCGGCGCCGATGAAGAGCGTGCCGCGCTCCTGCGCATTGAACAGGCCGTAGGTGATGGATTCACCGGTTTCGGTGGAGATCAGGCTGCCCATACCCCGGCGGGAGATGTCGCCCTTATAGGGCGCGTAGGAATCGAACACGGAGGCCATGATGCCCTCGCCCTTGGTGTCAGTGAGGAAATCATTGCGGTAGCCAAAGAGGCCCCGGGTGGGAATCAGGAACTCCACTTTCATACGGTCACCCACGGGGGTCATCTCAACCAGATCACCCTTGCGCTGCCCCAGCTTTTCGATGACGCTGCCCACGCAGTCGGCAGGAACATCCACTACCAGACGCTCAATAGGCTCACACTTCTTACCGTCAATTTCCTTGTAGAGCACACGCGGGGGGGATACCTGAAATTCATAGCCTTCTCTGCGCATGGTTTCAATCAGAATGGACAGGGACATTTCGCCGCGGCCCGCTACGTTGAATGCACTGTCACGGTCGGTATCGGTGACTTTCA
>ERZ808240.4577-NODE-4577-length-12079-cov-17.771623_pt1 | contig 12079 bp, 16 predicted proteins | sample MGYA00521084_ERZ808240 | MGnify/ENA primary metagenome ERZ808240 (study PRJEB31516, sample SAMN03275571) | gut metagenome | biome: mammalia-associated habitat; material: feces | host: Papio cynocephalus | place: Kenya | collected 2012-08-06 ... | reverse complement strand
TTTTATATTTGTGTGCTTTTCTACCAATAATATTTAGTAAAATCATTGACAAAACACTCCCATACGGGAGCATCGTTTGCTTTTTGTTTGCTTTGAAAAATCATAAGATCACTTCCGCTTTCTTGTAAAGTAGTAAGCTGCACCGCCAACTCCTGCGAGAGCTGCCACTCCTGCGATGATTGCAAGGGGATTTACCCCAGAACCGTCAGAATCGCCCTCAGAAACGTCTGACGGACTAACAGTGGCATCGTTACCCTCTGCGGAAGAACCGCCCTCAGAAGCCGTTTCCGTTCCGCCTGTGACTTCTCCAATCACTCTCGGACTATCAGCACCGTTATCGTTGATCTTGTAACCGCCTGCGATTTCGGATTCGTCTTCTTCTAAGGTGCTGAATGGTGGGAATGTGTCAACGGTATCACCATTTTTGTCTGTCATTTGCCACATACCGTTAAGCAGAGAAAAGCTGTAATGGTTGTCCTCGGTGTTGATCGTCCAGCCACCCTCATTATCGTCCTCAAAATCCCAATCTTCGATCAGACGACGGTAGTAGTCCTTGTATTCATATTGAAGCTCTTCGATTTCGGTCCAGTCATAATCTTCTGAACCGTAGTTCTCGTCAAGCCACCTGTCAAGAAGATGATGCTTGTACGATGCTTCGGGAAAGTCAAGTCCATTATCGCCCTTGCCGTTCCACATATCCTCCCAAATCTCGGCTTCGATATCGTCACGGTCAAGGTTCTCGGCAGCATAGACGGTCAAGCCGGAGCAGAGTGTAAGTGCGGTGCAGAATAACGTTGTAATGATCTTCTTCATATTATTCGTCCTCCATATTCTTAAAGTATAGTTCAAGTGCCTTTTCAATTGTTTCCGTGATCTCTTTCGGCTTCTCGCCGTTGCTGAAATACTTGGTATAAATGTCATGGCTGATCTTTACGCTTTTGGGCTTCACTTTCGGCTCGGTGTCCTCGCCATAAAGAATAGCGTGAACGGTATTACGATCGATGTTGCCCTCGCTGTCGGAAGAAGCACGTAGCATTTTGGCTGATTTCATGTCGATCTTGCAGTCATCAGCACATTCAGCGACAACATCCTGCGTATCTTCCGAAAGGAAAGAAAGCTCCACACCCGCACGGATAGAAAGCTCTCCGCTGTCCACAAGGGCTTTCAGCTCATCAGTGAACTTATTGATACGAATAAGCCTTACTACTGAGCCTTTGCTGACACCGTACTCATTTCCGATGCTCTCGCTCGTGTCTAACTTTGAACCTACTGGATTCAAAGTTGAGCTGTCGGGTTCGGCTGAGGGATTTTCAAGGCGTGCAAGCTCCCTGAGAATGTCACTTCGCTTGCCCTGAGAGAACATTTCGCTGTGTCTGAGTGCAACAGCGGCAGCCTGCTCCGAAATTTTGAGATTTTCAAAGCCTCTCTGCATAACATTCGACTCAATGACATACATTTCTGCTTCGTCCTCGGTAAGTCCTGCCTTGATGATCGCCGGAACTGTCGGCAGTCCTGCGAGTTTTGAAGCATTCCAGCGGTTGTGACCGATAAGAATTTCGTATCCGTCGCCGTCGGGTTGAACGATGATAGGGGACAGCACACCATTCTCCTTGATGCTGGCTATCATATCTTCAAGTCTCTCACCGGAGTACAGCTCAAACTTGTGGTTGTGGTATGGGTGAAGCTTGTTGCAAGGAATCTGCTGAACAGCGGTCTGCTGTGGTGTAGAGAGCATAGCACTCAGGTCAAACTGCGGTGTATTCATTGTTTCATCTTCCTTTCCATGTCCGCAAGCTGTTTGCGAAGCTCACGGTTCTCTACGTCAAGCTCTATGATACGGCTTTTCAGCTTTTTTGTCGTCACATCTGCACGGACGATCATATCCGCAAACCGCAGAAGCGTGTATCTGTATCTGCGTTGATTGTAATTGAAGGTGTAGCAGAGCTTTCCAGAGAGTCTGTCACGGCTCTCAGAAAGATTTGCGATTACTTCCTGTGAAGTTTCTGCTATGACTTTGCTGTGGTCTGAGCTGAAAAACTCGTCCAGCTCTCCGTCATCGTGAGGAGTGAAAAGCCACGGTGTCCTGTCGGTATCAAACGGCTTCATCATTCGTCCTCCTCGTTATCTTCATCGGTACAGCAGCTCAGTCCGTTCTGAAGCTGAATGAAGATGCAGGAGTATCGGTCATGCTCTGCACCGTCGCTATTCATCATCGCTTCAAGAAAATAAGCCTGAGCTTCTTCACGATCGTCCCACTCCTGCTTCTTGCCGTTGCAGACGGTAGTGACCTTGCGGTTCGGGTTCATTGCGAGTTCTGACATACTTAACATCTGGAAAGTACCTCCTGAGCCAATTCGTCGTATTCCTGACCTAACTTGTGACCTGTGAGACAAAGCGGTATGCCATTTTCAGAGCTTTTGGCAGCTTCAATAGACTTGCTGATGCTTGTCCTGAACAGCATTTCTCCGTACTTTTCGTTGAGGGTATCGATCGCCGTCCGGCTGACCTTTGTGCGATCAACCATTGTCGGCAGCACTCCGATTAGGTTCAGCTTCGGGTTGGTGTTTGCCTTGACGAGCCGTGTGAGAGCTTCAAGGGACTGTAAGCCGTCCATACTGAATTTTTGTGTCTGCACGGGTATCAGCACTCTGTCCGCAGCGGTAAGAGCATTGATAAGGAGCGTTCCGAGAGACGGCAGGCAGTCGATCAGCACGAAGTCATAACCTTCGATCACATCTTCTGTGAGTATCCTGCGGAGAATATGCTCCTTAGAGATCATCGTGACCATAAGCGTTTCCGCATTTGCGAGATTGATGTCGGAAGGAATGTAGTCCACTCCTGCGGTATCGCTGTGACGTATCGCATTCTGAGTGGCTTCAGCGTTCAAGGGCGTTCCTGCGTGGAATGACATGATAAGCTGTGTCATAGTCGGGTTGCCGTTCGGCTCGTATTTCAGGTACTCGGAGAGGTTTGCCTGCGGATCGAAGTCCACAAGCAGAACCCTCTTTCCGTGGTTCAGAGCAAGACAAGCTTCGAGATTGTATGCGGTAGTGGATTTGCCAACTCCGCCTTTCTGATTGCTGATTGCAATGATAGTGGTTTCCATTTTTGCATCCTCCTTGTGATTATTGCTCAGAACAGCGGATCGTTCTCTGTGCCGATGTAGGGGTTATCGTAGCGGTTGGCCGGTCGGTGCGGTGTTTTCACGCTTCTTACCGCATGAGAAGTGGATCTCCTCAATTTTTACCTCGGTGGACGAACGCTTCTGACCGTCCTTTTCATAGCGGTAGATATGTACTGCTCCGACGAGTGTGACCATATCGCCCTTGCCAAACCAATCGACGATTACATCTGCGTTGCGGTTCCAGGCGGTGCAGGTGAAAAAGTCGGTTTCGGGATTCTCCTCGCCCTTGCGTTTTTGACGGTCGCAGGCAATCGTGAACTTGCAAAGACGGCTCTCGCCTTTGGTCTGGATTTCGGGATCGGCAGTCAGTCTACCAGCTACCATGAACTTGTTTAACATAGGATCTACCTTCCTTTCGTGTTTCTGTTGTGCTTTTATTATATATGACTTTACACCCAGTGTCAAATATAATTTTATGTTTTTCGGAATCTTTGTAGGAGTGCAGCAATCAGCACCCCATTTTTCCGTTTTTCCCAGTGTGATTTCTATAAATTTCGGATTATGCTTGACTTTGCACCCAACGTTTGATAGAATAGAGGAAAGACCAAAATTAAGGGGGATACTCTTGTTTAAGCATAAATGTGAGATGTGCGGTTTGGAGTTTGAAACGAACAACACCCATGCAAAATACTGTATCTATTGCCGTGACAAAGCTCAAGTTGCCCGTAACCGTGCATACGCTGAGAAGAAGAAGTCCGGCAATGCCGTGAAGATCGGCAGCGAACAGGTTTGTCCGATATGCGGCAATACCTATACTGTGACCTCCGGTTCGCAGAAGTATTGTAAGGAGTGTACCGCCAATAAGAAGCGGAAGAAATCAGCTCCGAACACGGAATACCTCAAAGGGCATTACGATTATATCCGTGTCAACGTGCCAAAGGGAGAGCGTGAGAAGATCAAGGCTTATGCGAAATCTCAGGGCATGAGTGTGAATAAGCTCCTGCTCACGGCTTTGGAAGAATATCAAAAAGCTCACAAGCAGGAGGACTAAAATGGCAATTGATAATAGTGAAGTCATAGATGGAATAGCGTATGAGGGTAATAAACTGATTCTCCAAATCTATGACCATTTGGAGTTTGATGATGAAATAGTGCAAGACCATTTGTTTATGCTTCAGGATAAGCTGAATGCCTATATATGGTTTGTTGACAGTAAGCAGTATGAAGAAACTTATCCCGATGCAAAGCTGTCTGTTTTTGAAATACAGATCAAGTTCAAATACCAGCCGTCTGATTTCTGTATTCAGTACCTTAGTCATGTAAATGATAAGCTCAGTTCTATGAACATAAGCGTTGAATATGAAGTTACAGAATGAATATCACTCCAAATCCCCATTCTTTTTACGCTTTCGGTCTTGCTGCTGCTCATTGCGTTCCTGACGGAGAAATTCCTCAATGGTACGCTGTGCATCGGCAAGATCACGTGCCCGCTTATCCGCTTCACGAAACTGCAAATCATTCTCTGAACGCTCTTGTATAAGGGCGTTTATTTTTTGCTCCAGATTCTCTACGGTCGGGATATGTCCCGACGGGTAAAGCTCCAACACCTGAGTGCGTATCTGTCCGTATTCGGTCAGCTCGGCACTGTTGTCCTTGCGGTACTTCTTCGCCTCACTTCCGCTGAGAGTTTTCAGCTCTTCACCGTACACTTTCAACTTGCGGTATTTCCGCAGAACTTTCAGCTTGACTTTCAGATCTTCTATCTCGGTATTTATGGAATTCAGCTCGGAGAGAAGACTACGGCTATTGGCATATGCCGACATTGCCGCAGGACGAATCTGCTCAGGTTCTACACCATACTCGGAAATCACGTTCTTTGCGATACTGGCGAGCTTCATATTGCCACGGTCGATAGCGTCCTGCACGAACTTGTTCGGTGGCTTCTTTGTGATAACTCTGACCTTTGTCCTCGGTGTGTAGATCATAACTCCGTGATACTGAGCGATGCGGTCTTTGATCTGCCGTGTTTCATAGTACCAGCCGAGTGTTTTGGCACGAGTCATCTTGGCTCTCGGATTGCGTTCTTTCTGCTCCGCAAGCATAAATTTCAAGTCGATCTTGTGGTCGGGATCATACTCGACAACCACACCGTACTCGGCACACTTTCTGAGAAAATCGTCAAAGTCCTCACTTGCTTTCACAACCTGATCTATCGTGTATTTTAGCTTGGCTTTCCAGCTCAGACCCTGACGGTTCATATCCCATTCCCAATGGCTCTTGCCCTTCGTTCTTTCGGGGTGGTCGATCACTGAAAGATGATGCCGTTTGCATACCTCATCTGATAAATCAATAAGCTTCTTCCACGCACGTTCCTTGACCTTGCCCTGATTCATATTGGTCTCGAAAGTTCTGCCGTTGGCACGGCTCACATTATTGAAGATAACGTGCAGATGTGTGTGGTCAGTATCGGTATGGGCTGCAAGGAAGTATTGGTATTCGCCTTTGAGGAATTTCTCACAAAGTTCCTTGCCAACTTCCAAAGCTCTTTCAGGCGTGATCTCACCCGGCTTAAAGCTCTGAATAAAGTGCTGAGAGAGGACAGTATTCAAGCCTGTTCCGCCTGCACGGACTGCACTAAAGTCTCTGCTTGCCTGTGCAGGATCAGAGCTGCACCCGTATGTGAAGATCAGTCTGCCGTCGTCTGTCTTTTCAGGATTGGCGATATAGGCTAACGCTTTAACCTCAGTAGTTTTGATTGCAAAGAGTTTAGTAGTTGCCAAATCTTATCCTGTCCCTCCTTGATGTTCACAATGTCCTCGGCATATACTTTGTTCGTGCTGTTCACTCTAACAGCTATCTGATTGATGTTGTTGGCAATACTGCCGACAAGCCTGTAGATCTTACCAAACTTCTCCTCATCAAATTTGACGATATATCCCTCAAATATCATAGTCCTGATAAACTCGCTCCGTGACCTCAGACCGCTGTTGCGAAACTTGCGCTCGATAGCTTCGTATTCTGCTTCGGTGAGACGTATCTGCATATACCGATTATGTGGTTCGATCTCTGCTATTTTTCTCATCTCCTTCGTTCGGGGTTCAAGGGGTGTCCCTCTTGCAAGCATTGTATCGGAACATTCAATTTCTGAGAAATTGTAATGCGGAGATACCGAGCTTGCTAGGTTTGAATCACGCCCTTCGTGCGCGACTTCAATTTGAGCCTTTGGCTCTGTAAAGTTTCCTCTCTCAGTTGGAGGAATTGGAGCTTTGCGACTTCGGCTGCAATACCCCCTCACTTATCTACCGCCATATTTGAAAAATCGGGAAAGAAATCTGCAAGAGTTCACAAAAAGTTTACGATTGAATTTGCTGGTGATACAGCATTCCGAACGTTATGCCGCTTTTTTCCGAACCCGATTGATTCTCGTGCATAATTATGGTGAAATGTTAAGAGCAGGTTGTGTCCGTATCGCTGTCTGACAGAAGAAAAAATTTCATTTAGGGCGATGCGTGAACGGGATAAGAAAAATACAAAAATCCCTATTCTGAAACGGAGTTCAGAACAGGGATTTTCAGCTTTTGCAGGAGGGAAAATAAAATGGATCATGAAAGAATTATATACATCTACGATTATCTGTCACGGTACACAGACGAGAACCACGATGTATCGATTAGCCAAATACAAGAACACCTCGCCAATGCCTGCAATCTGACTAGGGTGAAGAACGTAACGATTCGCCGTGATCTTGACAGGCTGACTGCTATGGGGAATCATATCGTAAAGCATAACCGTGAACATAACACGGCATACTACGCTTTGATCGACAAGGGTTTCTCAGGGGTGATAACGGTGTACTGGACGATGATAATTGATCACGCTCTGCACTGATCGCCTTGCGGATTTATTTGTGCTGATATAGAAATTGAGTGTGTTATGCTTTAAACTCTCGGCATAAAGGGCTGTCTGAGCAGATCAGGCCGTCCTTTTTCTTATGCCTAATGTGATAGGAAGATGAAATTTTGGTGAAAAGTTGCCGCACTATGGCTTTGCACGAAGGGTTAGTTTTCAATAATGGGACAGAGGTTTGAATGAGTTAGGTGAAAATGTTGGATTGGTAGTGCATTATCAAGCAGTGCATTATCAAAAAGTGCAGAAAAATGGGGCTTTTATAAAAGTCGGGTGTTCCCGAACGGGAACGCCAAGAAGTTGCTTTTTATGCTGTAATAGTTCATAATAATAATATAAAACGCATCGGTGCGTTTCTCCAACGGTGAACCTTACTGCGCAGGGGCTACTCGATCACTGTATGGAAACTGAACATCAAACAATCGAATGGACGAGTAATGTTTGATTGTCGGACGGGTATATTCCGAATGACAGGCTTACTATGTTCATTTGCTGATTTCCGTCCGACAGAAAGGACGGAACCAGTATGATGAATGATTTACATACTCCTCAGATTCTATTATTTAGCGAACAGGAGGAGCCGCAAAGCTACGAAATTTACGTTTACGGAACTGATGATCTTGTTGAGCAGCATAAGGACAGCTTCTGCTTAGCATTATGTCGGTATTTAGACGAGATCCATATAAGCCAGAAAACGCTGGCAAGGTTGACAGGGATTGCTCCCTCTACACTCTCACGGTATCTTTCGGGGAAAAGAAAGATGCAGTATGATTGCCTCTGTGCGGTCTGTATCGCACTCAGACTTTACCCTTGCAGGCAGCGTTATTTGTTTTCGCTCCTGATGTATGCGTTGCCATGTTATCAGGATTTCAGAAAAGCAGATAAGAACATCATCATGGCGTATCTTGACGGCTGTGCGTTCAATAACCGTTATACGCTGACAGCCTGCAATGAACAGTTGAAGGCAATCCATGCCAAACCTCTTACACACCTGACCTCTGCTAAGGGGGACAGTGTGTAATGGGAAGATTTATGTATGTCCACTTTGGCGATGATGTTCCCCGTAATATTGAGAAAGAGTATAACAAGCTCTTGCGAAAAGAACGATACCTTGAGGAGCGGGATGCAGAAAACGGATTGATCTATCCCAATTTTGACGCTGTTCTCGCTGCGAATCCCGATCCTGCAAGTATCCCCATAAGCGAGGAAGAAGAGCAGGAGCAGATCAGGCACCGGAATAGGCATGACTATCTGCCTGATGCCTTAGAACTTTTGAAATCGGATTTTCCTGAAGGGTATGAGCTGATACGGGATTACTTTCTGAGAGAGGACAAGGTGACGATGTGGTATCTCGTTGAGAAATACGGCTTGTCCATTGACGTGGTGCGTTATCGAATCAAGATCGCAAAGCAGAAGCTCAAAGAGTATATTATCTTGCACGAAAATGAATGAATAAATATGTGCAGAACACTGATTTTTTCTTTTTGGAGACAGAAATATGGGAAAAACCTTCCCGATTTTGCAAAATCCTCGGTTGATATATAGAGGGGTTCATACCACTGATGTTTGATAAGGGTACGGATCACTTGCTGACATAACTATCCTCTGTGATAAGGGGCGGTACGTTTTTTCCATTTGCTGCACAGTCCCCTTAGCTTTGTTTGGCAGCTGATATGCTGTCGGGAGCTTCCTCACGATCTGAGGGGGGAAGCTGCCAACAGTACATCAAATATCAGGCATAAAAATAACTGACAACGATGCACTTTGTATCTTGACAATAGAATATGGAACATCTACGCTTTTTCAGTTTCTTTTTTCTGACAGGAAGGAGGTTATGTCCTATGGATTCAATACCGCTTGAAGTTGTATATAAGAATATGTATAGCGAATATCCTGAGATACTGGAAGTAAAGGACTTATGCGAAATTCTCGGCTATGGAAAGAAAAAGGTTTATCAGCTTGTCAAGGAAGGACAGCTCAAAAAAATTCCTTGTGGTAGAACGATCAAGGTCGCAAAAGTTACGGTTATAGATTTCGTTCTGCAATGCGCACAAAAATAACTGGCAGAAATGTCCCTTGTGTCAAATTTAGTAGAAGTGGTAGGAAAATGCTTGCAAATGGCCTTGTTTCGCGCTACAATAGAGTTATGAGGTCAATCGCGCAGACCACCGCTTTCGACATAAGGAGGGTAATATAATGAAAGCAAGTCTGCCTTTTAAGTACATTATTGCCGATAAGAAAGGCAAAAACTATGTTGTCTTTGATTTCAAGGACGACAGTGGCAAGCGTAAGAGAAAATGGGTCACGACCGATTTGCCTGCTGACTGCTCTTATAAAGCACTGACAGCAAAGGTGAACGTCATTGTAGCAAAGTTCTATGAGGAGTTTCTCACAGGCAGCTTAACAAAAGTCAAGGAAGCTCCAAAGGAAAAGGAAAAGACAGAACTCAGCGAGGAGATCCTCAGTGATGATGCTGAATGCAAGACAGGTTTTGAGTTCACGGCATTTCTTGATTACTGGCTTGAAACGATCAAACCGACACTCGCCCGAACCTCTCATCAGAGCTACACTCGCTATATCACCAGGATCAAAAACTATTTTGACGAGCGTTATCCGCATCTTCTGCTTGGCAACCTGACAGCTTTACAGCTTCAGCAGTTCTATAACGATAAGTACAACAGCGGTCTTTCGGGCAATTCTGTAAAGCATTACCACGCCAATATCCACAAAGCACTAAAATATGCTGTAAAAATGGATATGCTCGATATAAACGTTGCAGATAAGGTTGAACTGCCGAAGATCCAGAAGTTTGAAGCCAATTTCTACAACAAGGACGAGTTGGAACAGCTCTTTGAAGTATTCAAGGGCGACAGACTTGAACTTGTGGTACATATTGCAGCCTACTACGGACTTCGCAAGAGCGAGATTATCGGTTTGAAGTGGGATTCCGTCAACTTTAAAGAAAAGAAACTCACGGTTCGCCGTAAGGTCTCCAGCACTTATGGCAGCGGCAAAGAAATGATCTTTGTCGAAAATCAGCTTAAAACTGAGTCCAGTGTAAGAACTTTTCCCTTGATCCCTCATATTGAGCAGATGCTGATCGAACGCAAAACCCTTGAAGAATACTATTCGAAGCTCCTCGGTAAAGACTTTGACAGGGAATATGACGGCTTTGTGTGCCGTGACAACTTCGGTAAGCTGATCACGCCAAACTTTGTGACTTCTCACTTCAAGTACATCATTCAGAAAAATAAGCTCAAACACATTCGATTCCATGATCTTCGTCATTCATGTGCCAGTCTGCTGCTTGCAAACGGAGTATCCATGAAGGCGATCCAGGAGTGGCTCGGACATTCAACATTTAATGTTACAGCCAATTTTTATAGTCACCTCGACTTTCATTCCAAAGTGGAGTCTGCGGAGACTATCGCCAAAGTGTTGGGTGGAGACAGTGCAGATACGGAGCAGGCTATCCATGATAAAGGTTCTGAGGGCAAAAAAAGTCGCAAGTCCTCAACCTGAGAACCTGCGATAATAGTGTGCCGATCGTCTACCCATTCTACCACGGCGGCATTATAAAAAAAGTAAAAAAAGTTAATCAAGTCAACTTGACACGGGGGATAAAAATCTTTTGTGCTAAGACCAAAAATGAAAGTGAAATTGAAAAAAGCAGCGATTTTGGTAGAAAATTTGGTAGAAATCCGGTAGAAAAACGCTCATTCACAAGAAACTTTTCTACCAAATTAGTCAGAAAATAAGAAAAGAATGCCGTAAAATCGACATTCTTTCGATGGTGCCGCTGACCGGACTTGAACCGGTACGGATTTTACTCCGAGGGATTTTAAGTCCCTTGTGTCTGCCTATTCCACCACAGCGGCATAATAACATTACCAGATAATTATACAACTAAAAAAAAGGTTTGTCAATAGCAGATTATAAAAAAATTTCTGATTTGACAATTAAATGGATATATGATACAATAATTTATATGTGTCATTTCAGGACATAATTTATCAATAAAGAAAATAAAAAGGGGAAATTGATTCAATGAAGTACTTGCTGTCGGCGGTTCTGCATACGTTTCTTTTGGTTATTGCATCAATTATTGTGATGTTGATTGCAGAGCGTGTATCATATTCAGGATATGTAGATTTCTGTTCAATTATTGAGAATCAGAAAGTAAGCATAGCATCTGCATTAGGCATTTGTGAAGTTGGCGAAGAAGCCACCGCTGAAGATATGGTGAATTTGTCAGAAGAAATATTCGGCTCAGATAGTAAAATTGTCATTAAGTTGCCGGAATCTGTTATGAATTTTATAAATACATATGAAGTGGAAGGGATTCCGGCGAAATTCATGTATCTGTATCCTTTTATAGGTATTTGTGCAGGATTATTATGCTTGATATTCGGAGTGGGGCTTCCTTTCAGAATATGGCGAAAAACATCTCTTTCAAATTTTATTTTTGATATCAGTGAATCAATAGGTGGAAGCGATATTGTAGATTATACTACTGTTGACGATGAATATGGCAGACCACAGATTGCTGATGTATATTCACAATTAAGAGCCGGCGGAGCATTGGCAAATGGTATTTTAAGTATAATTTTCTTTTTTCTCTATTCATTTTTCGTTGTAGTGTGGGGCAATCTTATGATTCCGATTATTGTTATTGACCTTGTAATTTCCATTCTTATATTTATTGTAAAGTTCATTATCAGCTTTGCACATAATGGTTCAGCAAAACAAAATGCATGAGATGTTTCTGTGAACCAGTAATAAAACTCCTGTTGTTGCAGGAGTTTTATTTGTTTAATGAAAATTCGATGAATGTTATTTGTAGGGGCGAACTGTGTTCGCCCGTTTGGGCATGCTGTAAACCGAGCGGGCGAACACAGTTCGCCCCTACAGAACAAATCTGTATATTATTTAATCCGAATTTCAGATGAACGAATTATAAAAAATAATCATCGAATTTGCGTTATGTTAAAAAGCTGCCATTAAAGAACAGATAAATTATGTTGACATTATTAAAATGAGATGATATAC
>ERZ808240.4576-NODE-4576-length-12081-cov-3.348412_pt1 | contig 12081 bp, 7 predicted proteins | sample MGYA00521084_ERZ808240 | MGnify/ENA primary metagenome ERZ808240 (study PRJEB31516, sample SAMN03275571) | gut metagenome | biome: mammalia-associated habitat; material: feces | host: Papio cynocephalus | place: Kenya | collected 2012-08-06 ... | reverse complement strand
GAGGTTCGGGGAACCTCTGACCTGCGCGGACCGGAGTGGAACGTAGAACCACGAGGCGCAAAGCTATTCTACGAAATTACGGAACCCAAACAATTGCCTCCCCTAAACAATTCCCACAAACTTTTCTTTTTATATTGTGTTTCATCACATTTACGTGTAAAATATAATTTATGATGAATTAAGTTGTATTAGAAGGGAGAACTTATGAGAAAACGTAAATTAAAAAAAGGATTAGCATGGATTTTAGCATGTGCATTATTTATGGGGATGACCCCGGTGAATACGCAGGCTAGGGAACGAAAAAACAGTGACATTGAATTATTTACTGCAAATGCAGCTTCGGGTGGCAGTGTGACCGGAGGGGCAGCTACGATAGAACCTACGGCTGAACCAAAAGAAATTGTTACAGTAACACCATTTTCCGGCTTGTGGAAATATTATGGACAGAAGCGTACATTTATCAGAGATGTGCATTATGCGGTTTCCGATGAAAAGGATTTGCCGGATGGAGTTACGCTTACGATTTCGTCGGAGACTGCCGGAAAACAGCAGTTTGTGTTAAAGGACGAAAGAAGCAGTGATGAGAAACAGAAAATTTCTTATCAGCTGGCAAAAAATGCTCCGACTTATGAAATTCGCGCTTATCATACGAATGCGGTGGCAAAGACGGAAAAAGATACAATTAATATTGCAGACCGGACAGGATTGACAGACGATAAGGTTGAGGTAGAAGCACCGGCAGGTTATCGAATCAGTAGTCAGGCTTCGATGGATGCAAATTGGGCAGATACAATGTCAGTGACATTGTCAGAAGGAAAAAATGAGATTGCTTATTATTTAGCGTCGAAACAGGCAGATGCGACAAAGAATGCAATTGATACAACAAAGAAAACGATTACGATTGTGGCTGATTTTACAGCACCACAGATTACATCGGTTTCCGGTTTTGACAGTGATACCGATACGACTTCTTCCGGATTGATTACCGGAAATGAACCGGGTAAATTTTATTATGTTGTACTGCCAAAGGCGTTAGGCGAGGAGGCAGAGAAAGAAAGCGGCGGCGTGACAACAAAATTTATATTGTCGCGTGTGACTTCTCATTACGGGATTGTCGGTTACGGAAGAGTAGACGGCGCAAAAGCTTCTGATTTTTCGTTTAATGGACTTGCGGCGGAAACCGAATATGTCATTTATTCTTTTATGACAGATGATGCAGGAAATGAATCGGCAGTGGCAAAAAGTGCTGTCTTTACTACTGACAAAACGGCAATTGCCGGAAGTGTGGAAATAACCGGAACACCGGCAATCGATGAGACGCTTACGGCAAAACCATCACTGGATTCAGTGGATCCGGGCGAATTGTCTTATCAATGGTACCGCGTGAAAAAATCAGAAGATGCAGAGAGTTTTGAGGCTGTGTTAGACGAGACGGGCGGAGCCGAGGAAGACGATTTGGAAGCGGACGACGATGAGGATGATGAAGAAGATGATGATGACAGCGATGACGATGGTACGATTGAGTTGGATGCCATCCAAAAGTTTGCGGCAAATGCACAAGAAGATGATGATGCGACGACCATTGACGGAGCGGCAGCAATTAAAGGAGCGACCGGGCTTACTTACAAAGTGACAAAAGAAGATATCGGATATCGCTTGATTTGTCAGGTGAAAGCAAAGAAATATTCCGGTTATCTGGCAGGACAGACAACGACTTATGTGCCAAAACTGGTTCCGGAGATTCCGAAAGTGACACTTGGAAGTTTTGTATATTCAAACAAGAAAAAACTTTCTTCGATTTGTCTGCCGGAGCGATTTAGCTGGGTAGATAGTACGATTGTGCCGGTTTATGGAAATTCCGGTTATCGTGCGAAATATGTGCCGGAGAATACAGCAATGTACCGTACGGTGATTATCCGTGTGAAAGTTCCGGTTAAGAAAAAAGCTTTGACAAAGAAAATGATTCATCTGAAAAAGAAATATGCTTATGAAGGTAAGGCAATCAAAGGAAACGAAACGGTTAAGGATGGAAAAGAGGTGCTTGATTCCGGAAAAGATTACAAGGCATCTTATCAGAACAATAAAAATTTAGGAAAAGCAACGATTACGATTAAGGGAATCGGTAATTACAAGGGAACGAAAAAAGTTTCTTATACCATTGTGAAGCGTTCGGTCCGCTCGGTAACTTGTCATTATAAAAAGACAAAAAGTTATACCGGCAAATGGGTGAAACCAAATGTGACATTGAAGGTAGGCAAAGTAAAATTAAAGAAAAACAGAGATTATACATTGGTGTACCGGAACAATCTTCAAATCGGAAAAGCATCAATTGTTATCCGGGGAATGGGCAATTTTACCGGAAAGAAAACTATTACCTTTAAAATTGTGCCACAGGCACCGAAAATTCAGAAATTGAAGAAAAACAAGAAATCGTTTGTGATTACTTATTCGAGTGGCAAAATGGTACATGGGTACCAGATGGAAGTTTCGACGGCATCTTCCTTTGCTGCGAAAAAAACACAGAAATATATATTGAATGGAAACCGTTTTGAAGCGTGTGGACTCAAAAAGGGAACATATTATATCCGTGTGAAAGCATATTACAGCAAAAAAGGAAAACGCTATGAAAGTGGCTACACAAGCAAACGGAAAATAAAAATCAAAAAATAAAGAGGTCAAAAAATTGGAAAACAAACTTGTACTGATTGATGGAAACAGCATATTGAACCGCGCCTTTTATGGTGTGCCGGATTTGACAAACCGCGAGGGATTGCATACAAATGCGATTTACGGATTTTTAAATATTTTATTTAAAATATTGGACGAAGAGGAGCCATCGCATTTGTTAGTGGCGTTTGATGAAAAAGCACCGACCTTCCGCCATAAAATGTACGAAGAATACAAAGGAAAAAGGAAGCCGATGCCGGCAGAATTGAGTGAGCAGGTGCCGGTAATCCGAAATCTCCTTCAAGCGATGAACATCCGTATTTATGCGGAAGAAGGCATTGAGGCGGATGACATCTTAGGAACTATGGCGAAAAAGGCGGAGCAGGAAGGCTATCTTGTTTCGATTGTATCCGGTGACCGCGATTTGCTGCAGTTAGCGACGGATACCATTTTGGTTCGCATTCCGAAAACGAGCCGTGGCAAGACGGTTGTCGAAGACTATCATACAGCGCAGGTAATTGATAAATGCGGTGTTACGCCATCCCAGATTATTGACCTCAAAGGACTGATGGGAGACGCCTCGGATAATATACCTGGTGTTCCGGGAATTGGTGAGAAGACGGCAGTTAAAATTCTGACGATGTTTGGTACAGTTGAAAATGCGATTGAGCATGTGGAAGAAGTTACACCAAACCGTGCGAAAGAGGCACTGAAAAACCATGTAGACATGGCAAAAATGAGTAAAGATTTAGCGACCATAAGGACGAACTGCAAATTAGGAGTGGCGCTTTCGGAGTGTACGTTTGAGGATATGTTTAACGAAAAAGCGTACCAGTTGATTCAGTCTTTGGATTTAAAATCCATTTTAAAGCGATTTTCAGAGGACACCGGCAGAGATAAAAAACTGGAAAAATATTTTCAAGTAATTGAGACAAAAAAAGACTGGCTTTCCTTTGTGCAGACAATCGAAAAGAAAGAGCCGGTAGCGGTAAAGACCGTATTCCGGAAGAATGCCGCAGTGACAACGAGTGCCAGCGGTCAGATGACGTTATTTATGACGGAGACAGATGGAAGACTTTTAGGTATGGCAGTTGCATTTTCAAAAGAAAAGATTGCCTTTTGCAAAGTAGGCGATGATTTGTCCGAATACGATATTACAAGTGAAATCAGTAATCTTTTGAAAACACACACATTAGTTGCCAATGATTTAAAGAGCCAGTTAGATTTCTTCCCGGATGCAAAACCGGAAAACTCCTATGATACGAATCTGGCTGCGTACTTGTTAAGTCCGGTTCAGAAAAAGTTTGGAGAAGAGGAAATTGCGGAAAACTATGCGTCTGTCTTGATGCACCCGTATGAGCAGTTTTTTGGCAAACAGCCGGAAGAAACTGCCTTTTTAGAGAAAGAAGACGAGGCGGTGCGTTACTTTAGCTACTGCGCACTGGTAAATGTACTTGCCTATCCGAATCTTTCCAAAGAATTGAAAAAGCAAAAAATGCAGTCGTTATTTGAACAGATTGAAATGCCGCTTTTATTTACCCTTTATGACATGGAAAAAGTAGGGATTTTAGTAGAGAAAGAGGCACTGCATGAATATGGTGCCAAACTTGGTGAGCGCATTTCTGAGCTGGAAGCGGATATTTATGAGCGTGCTGGGGAGTCGTTTAACATCAATTCACCGAAACAGTTGGGCGTAATTTTGTTTGAAAAAATGCATATGCCTTATGGAAAGAAAACGAAAACCGGATATTCCACTTCAGCGGAAGTTCTTGAAAAACTCCGTTTTGAGGACCCGATTGTTGAAATGATTCTGGAGTACCGCCAGCTCACGAAGTTGAAATCCACCTATGCAGATGGACTAGAGAGTGATATCGACGAAAAGGATGGCAGAATCCACACAACCTTTAATCAGAATGTGACGGCAACCGGGCGTTTGAGCAGCACCGAGCCAAATCTGCAGAATATTCCGATTCGTATGGAACTTGGCAGACAAATCCGAAAAGTTTTTGTTCCACAGGATGGATACGTTTTCTTAGATGCTGATTACTCACAGATTGAATTAAGAGTGTTGGCACATATGTCAGCAGATGAAACACTGATTGAAGCTTACCGCGAAAATGCGGATATCCACCGCACAACAGCGGCACTTGTATTCCATACGCCATACGAAGAGGTAACAGAACTGCAAAGGCGGAATGCGAAAGCGGTTAATTTTGGAATTGTATATGGAATCAGTGGGTTTGGTCTGTCGCGCGATTTGAATATTTCAAAAAAACAGGCTGAAAAATATATTGAGGATTATTTTGAAACGTATCCGGATGTAAAACGTTTTATGGATGAACTGGTGGAGCAGGGCAAACAAAAAGGCTATGTGACGTCTTTGTTTGGCAGAATCCGTCCGATTCCGGAATTTGCGTCGAAAAACTTTATGCAACGCCAGTTTGGTGAGCGTATTGCGATGAACTCCCCGATACAGGGAACGGCGGCGGATATTATTAAAATTGCGATGATACGTGTGCACAAGAAATTAAAGGAAGGCAATTACAAATCCCGCTTGATTTTGCAGATACACGATGAACTTTTGATTGAGACGCACAAGGATGAAATTGATGAAGTAAAACAAATTCTGGAAACGGAAATGGTTCATGCCTGCGATTTGGCAGTGCCTTTGATTGCTGAGGTAAAACAGGGAACAAATTGGTATGAGGCAAAATAAAACCAAGGAGAAAGAAAATGGTAATTGGTATTACTGGCGGCGTAGGCTGTGGTAAATCAACAGTGTTAAATTTACTGGAAGAAAAATACGGAGCAAAGATTATAGAGGCGGATGCCCTCGGTCATGAAGCAATGAAACCGGGGACGGAGCCTTATCAAAAAATCTGTGACACATTTGGTGCTGACATTGCAGGTGAAGATGGACAGATTCTGCGCCCATTGCTTGCAGATAAAATTTACCACGATGACAAAGGGAGAGAGCGGTTAAATGCGATTGTACATCCTTTTGTGAAAGAACAGATTCGTAAGCAATTAAATGAATGGAAGGATGAGCCGGTTGTCTGTCTGGAAACAGCAATTTTATTTGAAACCGGATGTGACACGCTCTGTGATACAATCTGGGCAGTTGTGACAGACAAAGAACTAAGGATTCAGAGACTTATGGAATCGAGAGGATACTCCCGCGAAAAAACAGAATCCATTATGAGAGTGCAATTATCGGATAAAGAATGGGAAAAACGATGTGATGCACTGCTTGTGAATAATGGAAACCTGCAAAAGCTGCAAGAAAGAATCGAAGAATTACTAGTCAGAAAGACAAATTTGTGATAGAATAATGGGTAAGTAGAATCTTTGATGAGGAAACAAGGTGAGAATGATGAACGCAGAAGACAATAAGCTTGTATTTGGATTGGATATCGGAACAAGAAGCATTGTGGGAACGGTTGGCTACCGGATTGGTACAGACCGTTTTGTTGTGGTTGCTCAGGAATCCATTGAGCATACGACACGTGCCGTGATTGATGGACAGATTCACGATATACCGACCGTGGCAGATACGATTTATAAAGTCAAAGAGCGTTTGGAAAAGCGTGTGAGAGAACCTTTGTCAGACGTCAGCATTGCAGCTGCCGGAAGAGTATTAAAGACAAAACGCGTCAAAGCCCGTTACCAGTTTAATTCAGAGACAAAGGTGACCGAAGACCATATTCGTTCTCTGGATATGATGGGCGTGGAACAGGCTTATGATGAAATAAGAAAAGAGCAGACCGACAGTGGAAAGAATTTTTTCTGTGTCGGCTATTCGATTGTAAAATATTATTTGAATGGCTACCCGATGGAAATGATTGAGATGCATATGGCAAATTACATCGAGGTAGAGTTGATTGCAACTTTTTTGCCGGAAGAGGTTGTGGATGGTTTGTATTCGGCTGTTGAGTTAGCGGGACTGCATGTGGCAAGCCTCACGCTTGAGCCAATTGCTGCGATTAATATGGCAATCCCGGAAAAATTCCGTCTTTTGAATATTGCACTTGTGGATGTTGGAGCCGGAACAAGTGATATTTCGATTGTAAAAGACGGAAGTATTATTGCATTTGGCATGATTCCGCTTGCCGGTGATGAAGTGACAGAGGCAATTGCGAAGAAGTATTTGACGGATTTCGAAACCGCCGAGTACATAAAAAGAGCCTGTGAACGTAAGAAGAGTGTTTCTTTTAAGGATATATTCGGAAGTAAAATTCAGGTCACAAAAGAAGATATCGCACAGATATCGGAGGACGCTGTGAAAAATATTACCAAAAACATTGCTGACCGTATTTTGGAATTGAATGGCGGTCAGTGTGTCAGTGCGGTATTTGTTGTCGGCGGTGGCGGTAAGCATGAAGGGTTTACCGAGAGCCTTGCGCATTATCTGGGACTGCCGAATGAGCGTGTGGCAATACGTGGCGCAGAGGTGCTCTCACAGGTTCAGTTTGAGCAGGAGGGAATCCGCAAAGATTCCACGTTAGTGACGCCGCTTGGTATCTGCATGACTTATTATGAGCAGAAAAATAACTTTATCCATGTAATGGTAAATGAGCAGCGTGTGAAATTATATGATAATGGCAAGGTATCTGTATTAGATGCCTGTGTCAGTTATGGTTTTTCCAAAGACAATTTGTTCCCGATTCGCGGAGACAGTATTCATTATACGGTAAATGGTGAAGCCCGTGAAAAGAAGGGAAGAGTTGGCGAGGTTGCTGAGATTAAGAAAAATGGAGCGCTAGTCAGCTTGAATGATAAAGTAGAGGAAAATGATACGATTCAGATTCGACCTTCCACAAAGGGAAGTGCAGGGAAATTGTTAATCAAGGAGATTTCTGAGTGCAATGCGGAAATTACTGTGACTTTGTTTGGAAGAAAACTGTTATGTCCAAAGTTGGTTGAGGCAAATGGTGAGGTGGTTTCCTCGTTTTACGAAGTCAAAAACGGAGATGAAATCTGTACCTATGATTATTATTCCGTTAAGGGATTGCTAGAGTTTGCCGGTATGGATGTTGATACTTTGGTTCTTTTGAATGGAAGAGAGGCCGGTTCATCGGCAAAAATTGTGGATGGTGATGTAATCACAAAAAGACCGGTTATTAAGCCGGAAGAGCCGGAAAAAACAAAGGAAGAAACGATGCAGGAGCAGATGGATGATGACCCATTGTTAGCACCGTTAAAACCACTGCCGGACTGGATGAGCGATGTCCCATTTGATACGGCAAAATTAGGAGCGGACGGAGAAGTGATTCCGGGCGCAAAGCAGTTACAGCAGGAGAAAACGATTTCTACACCGGTAGAAGAAGTGACAGGACCTGTATTTGTTACGATAAATGGTGATGTAGTCGAAATGCCGCATAAGAAAAATCCGATTTTTGTTGATGTGTTTGATGTATATCCGTTTGATATGACAAAAGCCGGAGGAACGCGTTTAGTAACCCGAATTAATGGCGAAGACAAAGATTTCACAGAGCCGGTTCATGACGGCGACAGGATTGAATTGTTCTGGGAGTCTTAAGGGAGGCTTGGCATGGAAGAAAAAATTAAAGAATTCTGGAAACAAAAACAAGTTGCGTTTCATCACATTTTTTTGGATGTTATGCTTTTGATTTACTGCATTAGTTTTTATTTTGCGGCAAATCAGCAGATAACCATTCGCTATGTGGTTCTTTTTGTATACGCTTTGTTGTGTATTGTGACAGAATTAGTACATAATCGTCATTTGCAAAAAAAATATGTCCATTCCAAGCGGATGATTCAGGCGGAAAAAGTGTATTGCTTTTTGCGGCCGGCACTTGGATTGGCGTATTATTATATGGCAGAGACAAAATTAGAGGGTGTTATTTTCCTGATTCTGTTTCTGATTTATTTCTTTGAGCTTTTTTACAGTGTTGCTCTTGGGAAAAAGGCACATCGTGTTATTGTTTATGTGACGTATATCTGCCTGTACGGTATGATATCTTTTGTTATGCTTGTCGTGCTAGCACAGGATCATTTAAGCCGTGTTACAGTTGGAATCGCCATCCGGGAACTTGTGACGGTATCCGTTGTACTCGTTTTAATTGTAGTAGTCAGTGAAATGATGTTTTACATGTGGGATTGTTTTGAAAAGGATATTTTCCGTCAGAACCGTGCACTGGAAGATTTAAACGAAGTCAATGATAAGATGAAAGACCAGCAGGAAAAAATCAACCGGGTAAATGAAAAATTAGGAGTCCAGAAAATAGAATTACAGCTTGCAAATAAAAAGATTAACCGTTCGCATGATGAAATGTCAGTGCAGAACGAATTGTCGTCCATTATTATATCATCGATAGAGATAAAGGATATGTTAGATAAAATTGTTGATATGATGCAGGTACGCTTAGATTTGGATATTGTTGTAATTGTTTTGGAACAGGATCATGAGCTTTATGTTCCTGGGATGGAAGAAGACCAGCGGGTATATGCAATTTCCTGTGTGTTAGGAGAGGAATTCAAAAAAAATGTGATTGAATCCATTGAACATACGGACATGGCAGAGATTCTCCGCATGACACAGACCTATATACAAAATAATGTTACGGATTCTGTGCAGTTGTTTACTAAATTAGAGGATGAACAGGAACTCCCATCGGTGGTATGCCTGCCAATCCGAAATCAAGAAGAAAGACTTGGTACATTGTTTGTTGGAAAGAACAAAGAAAATGCTTTTATGGACAGCCGTGCATTTTATGAGAATATTGCAAGCCAGATTAGTATCGGTGTTGCAAATGCTCGGCTTTATGCGAAGATGAATGATATGGCAATTCGGGATGGTTTGACAAGAATTTATAACCGCAGACATTTAACGGAATTGTTAGGAAAGTATCTGACGGAAGCCATGGCGAAAAAAGTGCCGGTTTCACTTGCACTTTTTGATATTGATAAATTTAAAATGGTGAATGACACCTATGGGCATCAGTGCGGTGACGAAGTAATTCGCTATGTGGCATCGTTACTAAACCGTGGGGCACTCAAGCATGGCGGTATTGCCGGACGTTATGGCGGTGAAGAATTTGTTGTGGCGTTTTTTGAAAAAGATTTGGATGAAACGTATCATATCGTTGAGGACATTCATAATCAGATTCGGAGCGAGGAAGTTGTTTACGAGGGGAAACATATTTCCGTCCGTGCCAGTGTTGGTGTGGCAAGTTATCCGCAGACCTGTGCCAATCCGGGAGAACTTTTGACAAGAGCAGACTGGGCAATGTATCATTCCAAGAAGAATGGACGTGACCAGATTACGATTGACAGTGAGAAGATAAGTTCCAAGATGTAACGTAAAATTAGACAAATTGAGGTGGAAACACATGCAGTTATATAGTATTGCCAGCGGAAGCAGTGGCAATTGTATTTATGTCGGTGGCGAAGAAGCCCGGATTTTAATTGATGCAGGAATCAGCATGAAGCGCATTCGGGAAGGCTTAATGGAGGAGAATTTTTCGATGGAAAATCTTCATGCCATTTTTATTACACATGAGCATACCGATCATATTTGTGGTTTAGGACCGGTACTGCGCAAGTACCAAATTCCCGTTTATGCTACGAAGGAAACGATTGAGGCAATATGGGAAAAAGGTGATATGAAAGGTGTTTCCGAAGATTTGTTTCATGCGGTTGTGCCGGAAAAGGCGGTTTCGATTGAAGATATGGAGATTATGCCGGTTAGAATTTCTCACGATGCGGCAAATCCTGTTTGTTATACAGTGCAGTCGGAATCGAAAAAAATCGGAGTTGCGACCGATATGGGCTGCTTTTCCAATGAAATTGTAGACCATTTGAAAGACTGCGATTCTCTGCTTTTAGAGGCAAACCATGATATTAACCTATTGCAGGTTGGCAGTTATCCGTACTCACTCAAAATGAGAATTCTCGGAGAGAAGGGACATTTGAGTAACGATGCTTCGGCAAGATTGATTGAAAAAGTGCTGCATCCCGGTTTGCAGCATATTTTACTGGGGCATTTGAGCAAGGAAAATAATTTCCCGGAACTTGCCTATCAGACGGTAAGTTATGAATTGGAACAAAACCCGGTTTGGAAAAAGATGGATACAGAGTTGTTAGTGGCAGACCGAATGGCGCCGACAAAACTGTTGACGATACAATAATTATGAAATAGATAACTATTTCAGAATGGAGGAAGAAATGAAAAAGACAATAATTACCGTAGTAGGAAAGGACAGCGTAGGCATTATTGCAAAAGTATGTACTTACTTAGCAGAAAACGACATCAATATTTTAGATATTTCCCAGACGATTGTAGACGGATATTTTAATATGATGATGATTGTTGACTTTGCAAAGCTTACAAAATCTTTCGTAGATGCTTCCGAAGAGTTGGAAAATTTGGGCGAAGAAATCGGCTGCGTAATCCGTGTACAGCGGGAAGAGATTTTTGACAAGATGCATCGCTTATAAGGACTAGATTACGGAGGCTTAACTATGATAAATATAAATGAAGTCATTGAAACAAATAAAATGATTGATAAAGAAAATCTGGATGTGCGTACGATTACTCTTGGTATCAGCCTTTTGGATTGTATTGATTCAGATTTAACTAAACTTTGTGATAACGTATATAAAAAGATTACGACGATGGCAAAAGATTTGGTTTCGACTGGGGAAGAAATTGGAAAAGAATTTGGAATTCCGATTGTAAACAAACGAATTTCCGTTACACCAATTGCTTTAATAGGCAGCTCTGCCTGCAAGACACCGGATGATTTTGTAAAGATTGCACAGACACTTGACCGTGCAGCAAAAACAGTAGGTGTAAACTTTATCGGTGGTTATACGGCACTCGTATCGAAAAAGATGACACAGGCAGATAAAAATCTGATTTTGTCGATTCCAAAGGCACTTTCAACAACAGAATATATCTGCAGCTCAGTAAATGTCGGTTCTACAAAGACAGGACTGGATATGGATGCGATACTTTTGATGGGTAAAGTTGTGAAAGAGACAGCGGTACTCACAAAAGATAATGATTCCATTGGCTGCGCTAAATTGGTTGTCTTTTGTAATGCGCCGGATGATAATCCGTTTATGGCAGGTGCATTCCACGGTGTAACAGAAGGGGATGCTGTGATTAACGTTGGTGTCAGCGGACCTGGTGTTGTAAAAACAGCACTGGATAAAGTAAAAGGAAAAGATTTTAGTACCGTTTGTGAGACAATTAAAAAGACAGCATTTAAGATTACCCGTGTTGGACAGTTAGTTGCACATGAAGCATCCAAACGTCTGGGTGTTCCATTTGGTATTATTGATTTGTCGTTAGCACCGACACCGGCAGTTGGCGATAGTATTGCAGAGATTTTTGAATCCCTTGGGTTAGAGCGTGCCGGAGCACCGGGTACAACAGCAGCACTTGCA
>ERZ808240.4573-NODE-4573-length-12091-cov-4.690761_pt1 | contig 12091 bp, 6 predicted proteins | sample MGYA00521084_ERZ808240 | MGnify/ENA primary metagenome ERZ808240 (study PRJEB31516, sample SAMN03275571) | gut metagenome | biome: mammalia-associated habitat; material: feces | host: Papio cynocephalus | place: Kenya | collected 2012-08-06 ... | reverse complement strand
GCAAAGCATCCTGCCGCCAAAACATCCCCGGGCACGCTGGAAGCGCTATTGGAAAACGACGCGAAAAAGGTTCTTTACGTGTTCGACGATATAAACTACGCGAGCGGCGCCCGCGCCGCGGCGCTCGCACAGGCGCGCGCCGTGTCCGGTGTGGCGGAGGTATGGCTCTATTCCGCCGAGCCGTGCCGGGACGCCGCGCTGCGGCGGGAATTCCGGCTGCTCAATATCCCCGACGGCGGGGGGCTGCGGCTGCTCTCGCGCCCGACGCGGCAGGTGCTGCGTGACGGGGACGTATCCCGCGCCGGGAAGCTTCTCCGGCTCGCCTACGCGGTGCTTGCGCACATTGGGCTCGAGTCCGTGCTGCCGAAAGCGCTGCTGCGGCGGAACATGGCCGCGGCGTTTGAGACCTTCGATACGATCTTCGTCGTGAGCGAGGCATCCAAAATGCGGGAATTTGTCTCCCGCCGCCGCCATCCGGGAAAGATCCAGTGGATCCATACCGACTATGCCGCCTGGCGGGAGCTGAACGAGTGGACACGCGCCGTTACGAAAAACGACGCCGCGCTCTACCGCCGGTTCGATACGATCGTCTGTCTCAACAAGACGCTGCGCGAGAAGTTTCTCGCCGTATATCCGCAGTTTGCGGACAAGACGCTCGCCGTGCCGAACCCGGTGTTCCGCGGCGAGATACGCGAGCGCGCCAAAGCGCCGCTCACGGTGCCGGTAGATGAGACTGTCTGCAATCTCATCACCGTCGGGCGATTTGAGCGTGAAAAGCGCTATGACCGGCTGCTCGGTATCGCCGCGGAGCTGAAAAAGCGCGGCTTTGCGTTCCATTGGTACTTTGCCGGCAGCGGGCCGCTGTTCGAGGATATCCGGCGGCAGCGCGATGCGCTCGGTCTTTCCGGGTGCGTTACGCTGACCGGCTATATGGAAAACCCGTGTCCCCTGCTCGCAAAATGCCGCGCGCTCGTGCTCTTTTCCGAGTACGAGGGCACGCCCGTCACGATCGACGAGGCCAAGGCGCTCGGCGTGCCGGTCATCGCCAACGACGTCGGCGGCGTGCGGGAGATGCTGGAGGACGGGCGGTACGGGGACGTCTTCCCCTCCGGCGACACCTCCGGATTCGTCCGCGCCATTTTATCCGTTTCGGCTCGCTGAACCCATCCATATTTCTTACAACGCAAGGGAGACAATCCATGGAAAAGAAACGGCTTCTGTTCGCGATCAGCCAGTTTTACAAGGGCGGCGCAGAGGTTTCTCTTCTCAATCTACTGCGAAGGCTGAATAAAGACGATTATGACATTGACCTTCTCGTTATGAATCAATGCCCTGCCGAGGGCGCGGTGAGCCTGATCCCAGAGCTGCCGGAGCACATCCGCGTCTTTGACGCCTATCGGGAGGAGCAGCGTTCCTCCCTCGGCGGACGGCTCCAACGCAGATTTTTCTGCACGGAGAGCGACCGGAGCCGGTATCCGGCCTCCGCGCTCCGCTTTGCCCGCAGCCGCCGGTACGACTGGGCGTTCCACGTCGGCGAATGGTGGCTGCCGGAATTTGTCGCGGAGAAGATCACAGCGGAACACAAAGCGGTATGGATCCATACGGACATCGCCGCGGCGAACGTTTTCGCGCCGGACGCCTTTTTGCCTCGGACAACGCCTTTGAGCGGTATATTTTCGTTTCGCAGCGTTCGCTGGAATCCGCCGCGGAAGCGTTCCCCTTCCTGCGGAAAAAGGCTGTATGCATCCACAATATCAGCGACTCCGAGGGGATCCTGGCCAAAAGCGCGGAGACGGCGGAGTTATTCGCCTCTCTCCCGCGGCCGGTCGTGCTGACATGCGCCAACATCCGCCGGGAAAAGAACCACCGGCGGCAGCTTCTTGCCATGAAGCAGCTCCATGATCGCGGGCTGGACTTCACCTGGGTCAACATCGGCTCCACCGCCGACAGCGCGTACACCAACGCGCTGCGGCAGCAGGCCGCGGAATATGGACTGCAGGATCGCTTCCTTCTTCTCGGCCCGCGGGATAATCCGTATCCTTATATCGCGCAGGCCGATCTTGTCGCCGTGCTTTCGGACTATGAATCATGGTCCATGGTCATCACGGAAGCTCTTACGCTCGGCGTGCCGGTCATCGCAACGAAGACTTCCGGCGCTCTGGAGCAGATCGAGGACGGCGTCAACGGCGTGCTTACCGATTTTGATGAAACCGACATCACCGAAAAACTCGGGCCGCTTCTCGCCGACCCGGACGTCCTCCGGCGAATGCGCGAAAATCTGCGCGGCTACGCCGCCAAAGCAAACGAGGGCGTGCTCCAAAGTTTTCATGCCCTGCTCGATCTCATACCGGCTACCCCGGCTCCGGGGCGGCGGATGCTCTATGTCATCGACAATATCAACTACTGCGGCGGTGCGCACATCGCGACGCGCAGTCAGATTGCTCTTCTGCTGGCGGAGGGGTGGGACATCACCGTTTTTTCCGCGGTCGTACCGAATATCAGCACGCGCTGTGCTCTGCCGGACGTACGTTTTCTCAGCTGGCAGCAGTGCGAAGCCGATGTTCTCTATCAGCGCCGTCTCGCCGACTGTCTGACGGACCGGCGTCTTTCCCTCCGGCAGAAGCTGCTCAAGGGGCAGATGACATGGGCGGCCAAAGTTTGCAAGGATCCGAACACCTTCAACAAATACGTCCATCCGCAGCTCGTGCCGCTGTTCTCGGGGTATGACGTTGCCTGTGTCATGTCGGAGGGGTCCTCGTTCCGCGCGCAGATCGCCGATGCGGATATTGGACGGAAGATCCAGTATATCCACACGGACTATGCCGCGTGGTACTGTCTTTCCGACTGGACGCGGGAGATCACCGCGAACGACGCCGCTCTTTACGCGCGTTTTGATCAGATCGTCCTGCTTTCCGATGCGATCTGCGACCGCTTCAACGCGATATATCCATCTCTGCGCGGGAAAACGACCGTCAACCGCAACATCCTTCTGGCAGAGGATATCCGAAAAAAAGCCGCCAAAAATCCTCCCATCGGCGCAGAAGTGCATTTTGTCACCGTCGGGCGTGTAGACAGCGGCAAGGGCTACGACCGGCTTCTGCGCGTTCTGGAAACGCTGTACGACGAAGGCTACCGTTTCACATGGACGATCATCGGAAGCGGAACGGATTTCCGCGAGATCAGCGCCAGCTTCACCTACAGCCGCATCGCTGGCCGCGTCCGGCTGCTCGGCGCGCTGGACAATCCCTACCCGTTCGTCCGCGAAGCCGATGTTTTCGCCCTCTTTTCCCATTATGAAGGGCTTCCCAATACCATCTTTGAAGCGCTGATCCTCGGCGTGCCGGTCATCGCCACCAACGTGGGCGGGATCGACTCGCAGATCACGCCGGGCAAAAACGGCTGGCTCGTTCCGAGCAGCGAAAAGGGGATCCACGACGGACTGGCGCATATTTTCCTGCACGCGGACGAGATCGCGCAGTACAAGGAAAATCTGAAAAGCTACGTATACGATAACGATACCATCAAAGCAAGAACGGAAAGCATCCTCCTCGGATGCTCTCCGTCCGGTCAGGAGGAAGGCGAAACGCCATGATCCAAAGCAGCAAATCTCTCTCCGCGCGGCGGCGCCTTCTTCCGGCCGCGCCCGCCATACTTCTCGCCGCCGTTTATCTGACATTTCTCATTGATCTCCAGACGCTCGAGACCTCGATGCAGCGGATCTTTATCTTCTGTTATTTCGTCGTCATGGGCGCGTTGGCGTGCTTTTTGAAGGGCAAATATGCCGAGGGAAAGCCGTTCCCGCTCCAAAGCCGGATCGCCGCGGCGCTGCTCGCCGCGCTGCTCGTCGGCGCGGGCTGGAACACGTTCCTGCCGCATGTGCGCTTCCCGCTGGAAGGCTCGCACATGTACGCGCTCTGGGAAAAGCTGCTCTATACGCTCGGCGCGTGGTGCGTCGTGTTCTATCTGGCGCAGCTCGCGCTGCTGTTTCTTGCCCGCCCCATGGAAAAGCGCGGCTGGACGGAGCGGCAGAAAGCGCTTGCCTTTCTCCTTATGGGAAACTTTGTGTTTCTCTTTTTCACAAGCGACAGGATCCAGCCGACGCATCCGACGCAGGGATTTCTCCTGCTGCTGACGGTCGCTTCTGTCTGGTGCTTCAACCGGAAGAGCGGCTGTATGGAAAAGTACCGCACAAAAGGCTACCGCGCCGCCATTGGGATAATCGCCGTTTATGCCTCGCTTGCGAGCTTCGCGCAGCGGTTCTTTCTGGACGGCAACACGAGAATGCACTTTTCGCTGCCGGGACTCTTTTACGTTTTAAGCGGTATTCTCTGGTTCATCCCCGTTATCCGGCTGCTGCTGTTCGCGCTGGAATGGCTCTCCTCCCGCCCCCGCACGCTGCCGAAGCCGGGAAGCCGGAAGAAGGCGCTGTGCGTTCTTCTCGCCGCGCTTGTGCTGTGCCAGATCTTTGTGCTCTGGGCCGAGTGGCCGGGCGGATTTGCGCTCGATTCCGTTTATCAATACCGTCAGGCGATGGGTGAGCTTCCGCTGAGCGACGATCACCCGGTGCTGGATACGCTGCTCATGCGCGCCGTTCTGACCATCATCCCTCATCCCGCCGCGCTCACGGCGGCGCAGCTCCTGCTCTTCTCGCTCGTGCTGTGCGCGTTTCTTATGATGGGGTACGACCGCGGCGTGCCGCTGCCGCTGCTTGTGATCCTCGGGTGCTTCTTTGAGCTGATGCCGAATCAGGCGCTCTCGTGGACAAACGTTTTGAAGGATTTCCCGTTCACGCTCGCGCTCTTGTGGGGCACCTACCTCCTTTTGCAGCTCGCGCTCGACACGCCGCGCAGCCGCAAATGGCCGTTTTACGTTTGTCTCGCGCTGGACATTTTTCTTGTGTCCCTTCTGCGGCACAACGGCGCCGCGCCCGCGGCGGCGATGGCCCTTCTCTGCATTGTTCTCACCGTGCGGCGCTATGCGCAGGTGAAGCTCCGCGCGCTTACGGCAGCGGTGCTTCCGGCGGTGTCGTTCGGCGTATTCAAGGGGCCGGTCATGGCTGCGCTCGATGTGACGCCGGTATCGCTCTCGCCGTTCACGACGCTTTTCTGCGCCGTCGGCTCGTGCGTGAACAAGGATCTGCCGCTCTCGGCGGAAGCAGACGCGATTTTGGAAAAAGCACTCCCGCTCGAGGACTGGCGCGATTATTACGCCCGCTATTACGGCCACGATTTTTATTACTATCAGCGTCCGGAGGGGAGCGCTCCCTATACGCCGACGTTGGTGACGACGCCGGAGATCCTCCGGGTCTACGGCGAGGCTCTGTGCAAATATCCGGATGTAATACTCAAGGACCGCATCGACGGGTGCGACATTCTCTGGGATGTGGCGCAGCCGGAGGACAGCTTCAACGCGAAGACCTTCTGTCTTGTGTACGACTGGGACTGGATGTCGCAGTATGTTGATGAAGAAGACTATCGTGATGAAGATGGCACAATTCTCCCCTATCGGCAGAATTTTTTCTCCAAAGCCTATCTCCGGCTGACCGGAACGGCGCGCAACAGCGTGCTGGACATACTGCTCTGGCGCACGGGCGCGTATCTGATCGCATTCTGGGTGCTGCTGCTCTTCTGGCGGAAAAACGGCATGCAGCGCTTTCGCTGCGCCGCCGTGCCGTTCCTCGGCAATCTCATCATCTCCGTGCTGTACGTTTACCACCAGAGCTTCCGGTACGTGTACTTTGTGCAGGTGTGCGTGCTCGCGCTTGCGTTTGCCACGGTCGTGTGCCGACCGCGGCTGGAAGAAGAATAAAAAAATGACCGCCGCGTTTCCAAAACACCGGAAACGCGGCGGTCGTTTTTTTCAGGCGTCTTTCTTATCGACGCGGTATTTTTTCTTGAAAATGCTTGCGCGGATGCCGAGCTCCTTGCCCTTGACGAGGCGGACGAAGTTCTTCCGGTGCTTCCAGAAGATGAGCGCGACCGTGGCGGCCATGATCGCAATATCCCAGCCGCTCCGTCCCGTGAGGATGCACCAGACGAGATACCCCACGCTCGCCGAGAGTGTGCCGATGAACATATAGTCCGTGACAAACGTGATAATAACGACGCCCGCCACGAGAATGAGGAACAGCCGCCAGTCGAGCGCGAGCGCGCTGCCGAGCAGCACGGCTATGCCCTTGCCGCCCTGGAACTCGAGATAGAACGGATAGAGATGCCCCGCCACGCACGCCGCCATCGTCACGGTCTGGATGGAGGGGAATTTGTGGAACAGAAACCCCGCCAGCCACACCATGAGCGCCGACTTGAGCGCGTCGCACACGAATACGACCGCCGCAACGCCCGAACCCATCGTCCGCCCGGCGTTTGTCGTCCCGGCGTTGCCGGAGCCCTTCGTGCGGATATCAAAGCCGCGCTTCTTCGCCAGCAGCCACGCAAAATTCACCGCTCCGGCCAGATAGCCCGCGAGAGCGCAGAACACATACGGAAGAACGGTTTTCAGAAAAGTCTGCATGAATGCGATCCTTTCGCAGATACATAAAAAAATTTATGTTTTTGTCATTCTACTATGTGATACCATACCGTAAAGATTTTGTCAATGAACACATCCGTAGTATTGTCTTTTTCGGCGGAATGGTACTTGCGTTTCTGCGCGTTACCGGGTAAACTGTATCTGTATGTAATTATGTAACCCAACATGGAGGTAGTATATGTACTGCACGAAAAAAATTGCGTCGGATCTTGTCTGGGTCGGCGCGAATGACCGCCGTCTCGCCATGTTTGAGGGCGTGTATTCCGTTCCGGCGGGCGTTTCCTATAACTCCTATCTTCTCAAAGACGAGAAGACCGTCCTCTTCGACACGGTCGATAAGGCCGTGAGCCGCACCTTCTTTGAAAATCTGGAGCACGAGCTCGGCGGACGAGCGCTCGACTATGTGATCGTGCATCATATGGAGCCGGACCATTCCGCCACGCTCTCGGAGCTGCTGCTGCGCCATCCGGAAACAACGGTCGTATGCAACGACAAGACCGCCGTGATGATCGCGCAGTTTTTCGGCTCTGACGCCGTGAAGAACATGCAGCTCGTCCGAGAGGGCGACGCGCTCCCCACCGGCGCGCATGAGCTCACGTTCTATCTTGCCCCGATGATCCACTGGCCGGAGGTCATGATGACCTACGACAAGACCGCGCACACGCTCTTCACCGCGGATGCCTTCGGCGTTTTCGGCGCGCTCAACGGCGCGATCTATGCCGACGAGGTGGATTTTGACCGCGACTATCTCAAGGAAGCGCGCCGGTACTATACGAACATCGTCGGCAAATACGGCGTGCAGGTGCAGAACCTCTTCAAGAAGATCGCGGGTCTGGACATTCGGATGCTCTGCCCGCTGCACGGCTTCGTCTGGCGGGAAAACCTTGGGTATATTCTGGAAAAGTACAACCTCTGGAGCACTTATACGCCGGAGGACAAGGGCGTGATGATCGCCTACGCTTCCATTTACGGCAACACGGAAAACGCCGCGGAGATCCTCGCCTCAAAGCTGCGTGAGCGCGGCGTGCGCACCGCGATGTACGATGTGTCCGTCACCCCGGCCTCGGACATCATCGCCGAGTGCTTCCGGTGGAGCCATCTGGTGTTCGCCTCGGCGACGTATAACGGCGGCATTTTCGTCACGATGGACGAGCTGCTGCGGGATATTGCCGCGCACAATCTGCAGAAGCGCACCGTCGCTTTTATGGAAAACGGCACGTGGGCGCCCGTGAGCGCGCGGCAGATGGCGGCGATCCTCGCCCCGCTCAAGAACATGACGGTGCTCGGGCAGAGCGTTGCGATCCGCTCCTCTCTCGCCGAAGGGCAGCTCGCCGAGATTGAAGCGCTCGCCGATGCGCTCGCGGAGGGCATCCGGTAAAAACTGGCAACGAAAAATAACAAAAAATCCGCGTGCGGAGGAAACCTTTTGACCCCGCCGCGCGTCATATAGTCAGAAAGCAAACGGCATGGCCATGCGCCGCGCCGTTTTCAAGGAGGTAACTTTGTTATGACAAAGAAACTGATGGCCCTTCTGCTCGCCGTGCTGATGGCAGTATCGCTGCTGCCCATGCCGGCGATGGCGGACGATGCCGCTACTGCGATCACCGATATCTCGAAGATCACCGAAGCGGCAGGCTCCTATGTTCTGGATAAGAACAACACACCGAAGGAGATCACCCTTTCCACTTCTCTCGTGATCGACAAGGATGTGACGCTTGAGCTGACCGGACAGACCGTCACGCTCGCATCCGCCGAAGGCGATGACTCACCCGTTTTCCTTGTGGAGGGCGGCAGTCTGACGCTCAAGGGCACTGGCACCGTCAAAGCGCAGGGCAGCAGTGCCGCGGGCGTTCTCGTCAAGGGCGCCGCGCTGAATATTTCCGGCGATGTCAGCGTCACCGGCGGCGCGTTCGGCGTGAAGGCCGTTGTCGGCGCTTCCAAAGGGAGTATCTCCGTGGACACGACCGGTTCGATCGATTCGAATGTCGGCATCAATCTGGCAGGCGCTCCCGATACGGCATTGAAGATCGCCGCCGGGACGGTCAAGGGCAGCGTCTGCGCCATCGGTCTTGCTGACGGCAGCACTCTTACGCTCGCGGATATTCTGGAGGATGGCTCCAATGCCTACACCGGCGGCGCAGCCGTTGCGAAGGACACCGCTCTCGCCGCGGATATGAAAGAGCTTGTCGTTGATAACGGCAAAGCTCCTGTGCTGACGGTCACTTCCGCCGTGCGCACCTCGGAGACCGAGGCTACCGTCACCTTCAACTCCACAAAGACCGGTACATACTACTACCAGCTGGACGACGTGACGGACATTTTGAAGAATGACACCAACAAGGCCGAGCTCGTCCGCGGTGAGAACACGCTCTCGCTCAAAGAGCTCGACGCAAAAGAGCACACCGTGTATATCGCCGCCAAAGACAGCTTCGGCAACGAGACGGGAGACCCCGTGGCGGAGGCTTCCGTCCCTGCGGTGCTCGCCGCGCCGGAAGCTCCCTTCTGGAAGGAAGAGGACGGTAAGAAGGTGGCGGCATGGTCCGGCGTGGATACTGCGACCAAGTACTATGTGCAGCTCTACCGCGGGGGTGAAGTCTACGGCGATCCCATCCCTGTGGAAAAAGTCACCGAAGCCACGATCGATCTTTCCGGCGTGATGAAGGACGACGGCACTTACGCCTTTAAGGTCCGTGCCGTCGGCGCGAACACGGTCGGCGCGTGGTCGGCCATGAGCAGCGAGATCGTGCGTGACACGACGGGTCCCGCTGTCTCGGTCAAGGAAAACGGCGTCCAGCGCACTGCGCAGGACACTGCCACGATCGCCCTCGTCTCCAGCGAGGACGGCACGCTCTACTATGTTCTCAATGATGATACCGCCGACATTTTCGTCTCCGATAAAACGATGCCGGTCGCAAAGGGCGAGGACAATGTTCTCACGCTTACCGGCCTTGCCGACGGCGCCGAAGTGAAGGTCCGCTTCGCCGCGAAGGACAATCTCGGCAATCCGGGCGCTGAGGGGTCCGTGACCGTGCCGCTCTATCTGGCGGCTCCTACGACTCTCACCTGGGAAAACGGCAATACCGCTGCGTGGGCGGAAGTGCCGGGCGCTGCGTCCTACACCATCCGGCTCTTCAAGGACGGCACGGAGATCACTCCCGCCGCCACCTCCAATACGAACAGCTATACCTTTGCGCTCACGGAAACCGGCGTCTACACCTTCCAGGTGCAGGCTGTCAGCGGTGCTGTGACCAGCGCCTGGTCGGAAGCGAGCGCTGCGCTTACCGTAGATAAGACCGCGCCCGTCATCTCTAAGGAGAGCGCGAGCCGCACGGACGCTTCCAACGGCTCCGTGACCTTCACCTCCGACGAGGCCGGCAAGGTCTACTACACCGTCGGCGGCGAGAAGCCCGCGCAGGATGCCCTGCTCTCCTCGGCAAACGTGAAGGATGTTGCCGCCGGCGAAACGAAGATCGATCTCTCCGGTCTCGGCACCGAAGCAGTGAACGTATACTTCATGGTCGTTGACGCCGCCGGGAACATGAGCGACGTCAAGACTGTGACCGTTCCCGTATATCTTACCAAGCCCACCACGATCACCTGGGTCAACAACACAGCGACCGCCATGTGGAACGCGGTATCCGGCGCGGAAGCCTACAACATTCAGCTTCTCCGCGACGGCAGCGATTACGGCAACGTGATCGTCGTCAACGGCGGCTCTACCACGACCACGGATCTCTCCTCCCATCTGAACGACGACGGCGTTTATACCTTCCGGGTGCAGGCGTCCGCCGCAGGCACGCAGAGCGAGTGGTCGGACGTGTCCGCCACGAGCTACAAGCGCGACACCCAGAAGCCCACCATTACCGGTTACCCCTCCCGCCGCATCGACGCGAAGACGGCGGAGTTCTCCTTCATCGCCTCCGAAACGGGTACGTATTACTACATGATCGGTCTTGTGAACGGCGGCGTTCCGACCGTTGAACAGGTCGCCAGCGACAGCAATCCGCACGGTGGCTGCACCAACGTCAAAACCACCATCAAGCTCACCGACATCGCCGACGTGAACGCCCGCAAGGTCTATGTTGTCGTGCGCGACACGAGCGGCAATCTGAGCAGTCTCTTCACGACCGACATTCCCGCCTACAGCGCGCAGCCGACGCCCACCCCGACGCCGGCCCCGACCGCGACACCTGCTCCCACGCCGACCACTGCTCCCACGACCTATACCGTGACGCTGCAGGGCGGCACCGGCTACACCATCGCCGCGACCGGCGGCTCCAAAAGCCCCGTGAATGCCGGCGGCAGCTTCTCCTTCACCGTGACGCCCAGCAGCGGCTACACCCGCGGCAACGGCTTTGCCGTGAAAGCCAACGGCACAACGCTCACGAGCAACAACGGCGTTTACACCATCAGCAACATCAATGCCAACCAGACCGTCAGCGTGTCCGGCATCGTGAAGAGCCAAAATAACGGCGGCACGCTGCCCGCTGCGCCCGCCATCACCACCACGACGCTCGCCGCGGCCACGATGGGCAAGGAATACCGCCAGCAGCTCACCGCCACCGGCGGCACGCCGATCACCTGGTCCTACAGCGGCACACTACCCGACGGCATGACGCTCGCGGCCAACACCGGCATTCTCTCCGGTACGCCCACGCAGGAAGGCTCCTTCCGTTTCGCCGTGAAAGCGACGAACTCCACCGGCTTCTCCACACGGCAGATGACGCTCGTCGTTGCCGGCAGCGCGTACTCCGTTACCAAGGGCGCGAACAGCGAGTGGACGCAGGGCAGAGACAAGGGCATCGAGTTCTCCGGCAGCGGTAAGGGAACGTTCACCGTGAAGGTGGACGGCGCCGCGGTCGCCGCCGGAAAGTACACCGCCTCCGCAGACGGCTCCACCGTTACGCTCAATCCGGAATATCTTGACACGCTCGCCGCGGGCTCGCACACTGTGACGCTCGTTTACAACGACGGCAGCGCGAAAGCCAAGTTCACCATCAAAGCAAAAGATAAGACCACGCCTCCGACCGTTTCCTCCCAGCCCGTAAGCGCGGAGGTCGCCGCAGACGGCTCCGCCACGTTCACCGTGACGGCGAGCGGCACCACGCCGCTGCTCTGCCAGTGGCAGGTGGACAAAAACGACGGCAGCGGCTGGACGGATATTTCCGGCGCGGTGAACGCGAGCTACACGATCGAGAAGGTCACCGCCGAACAGAACGGCTGGAAGTACCGCTGTGTGATCAAAAACACCGCCGGTTCCGTTGAAAGCAACGCCGCGACGCTGACCGTGAAGGAAGCCATCGGCGATGTGAAAAAGAACGACGATACGAAGGATACCAATTCCTCCGGCGGTCTCGGCCGCGTCCTGCTCGTCGTGGGCATCGTCGTTGCGGTGCTGGCGCTCGGCGCAGGTCTGTACTTCTACTTCCGCCGCCGCAAATCTACGCGGTATATGGACTAAGTTTTAACCGCATATGCAAAAACCGGTGTGATCTTCAGATCACACCGGTTTTTCAGCCTGTCAAAGAAGCTCGCCAAACGGCGAGTATTTTGGTATAATGAG
>ERZ808240.4569-NODE-4569-length-12103-cov-9.986637_pt1 | contig 12103 bp, 8 predicted proteins | sample MGYA00521084_ERZ808240 | MGnify/ENA primary metagenome ERZ808240 (study PRJEB31516, sample SAMN03275571) | gut metagenome | biome: mammalia-associated habitat; material: feces | host: Papio cynocephalus | place: Kenya | collected 2012-08-06 ... | reverse complement strand
GTTCGGCGTTCGTTAACTTTGCTCCCTTCTATAGCTGCCAAATGTCGTCTCGGACGGCCCGTGGGAGGGGACTGACCATCCCCTCCCGGAAAGCGGCTATTGCATAAAATATAAAATACGATTTACGGAAAGAAGAAGTGACTAATATTTAGATAGAAACAGGAGGTAAAGAATATGAGTGAAATTTGGAGCGTATGGTACCTGATCGGCGCGGCACTGGTTTTCTGGATGCAGGCAGGCTTCGCCATGGTGGAGGCCGGCTTTACAAGAGCCAAGAATACCGGCAACATCATCATGAAGAATCTGATGGACTTCTGCATCGGCACCGTGGTGTTCATCCTCATTGGCTTCAGCCTGCTCATGGGCGAGGATCTGCTTGGTTTTATCGGCAAGCCAGGTTTTGACCTGTTCACCGCCTATGAAAGCTTCGATTTTTCCAGCTTTGTGTTCAATCTGGTGTTCTGCGCCACCACCGCGACCATTGTTTCCGGTGCCATGGCCGAACGTACCAGATTCCTGTCCTACTGTGTGTACTCGGCGGTGATTTCCGCCCTGATCTACCCCATCGAGGCGCACTGGATCTGGGGCGGCGGCTGGCTGGCTTCCCTGGGCTTCCACGATTTCGCCGGTTCCTGCGCCATCCACATGGTGGGCGGCATCTCCGCTCTCATCGGTGCCAAGATGTTAGGCTCCCGGATCGGCAAGTTCGTACACGGTCCCGACGGCAAGATCATCAAGGTCAACGCCTTCCCCGGCCACAGCATTGCCCTGGGTGCTTTGGGTGTGTTTATCCTCTGGCTGGGCTGGTACGGCTTCAACGGTGCCGCTGCCACCTCTGTCGGCCAGCTGGGCTCCATTTTCCTCACCACCACCGTCGCTCCCGCAGTTGCTACCGTGGCGTGCATGATCTTCACTTGGGTGAAATACGGCAAGCCCGATGTGTCCATGTGCCTGAATGCCTCCCTGGCGGGTCTGGTGGCCATCACCGCCGGATGTGATGTCACCGACTGCTTCGGCGCTATTGTGATCGGCGCGGTTTCCGGTGTGCTGGTGGTCTTCGGCGTGTGGCTGCTGGACAATGTGCTGCGAATTGACGATCCCGTGGGTGCCGTGGCTGTCCACTGCCTGAACGGCATCTGGGGCACCATCGCCGTAGGCCTGTTCGCAACCAGCACCGCTCCTGGCTACTCCATCGCCAATGCCTCCGGCGAGACCATTGAAGGCCTATTCTACGGCGGCAGCTTCCAGCTTTTGGGCTTGCAGCTGCTGGGCTTTGTGACCGTAGCCGCCTGGACGGTCGTCACCATCACCCTGACCTTCCTGGCAATCAAGGCAACCATCGGCCTGCGGGTGTCCGCGGAAGAGGAAATCACCGGTCTGGACGCTACCGAGCACGGTCTTCCCTCCGCTTATGCCGGATTTGCCATGCTGCCGGATTCCACCTTTGAGGAAGTCCCTGCGGTGGTCACCGGCGATACCCCCGCTGCCGAGGCCATACCCGTGAAGAAAATGCCTGTGTTCAGCGACGACAGACCCAAGCTGACCAAGGTGGAGATTATCTGCAAGGAGGCTCGTCTGGAGCGGCTGAAGAACGCCATGATGGGCATCGGTATCACCGGCATGACCGTGTCCCACGTCATGGGCTGCGGCGTCCAGAAGGGCAAGCAGGAGTTCTACCGGGGCGTTCCCGTGGAGGCCAGCCTTCTGCCCAAGGTGCAGGTGGACATCGTCGTCAGCAAGGTTCCCGTTCGCGCGGTTATTGAGACCGCGAAGCGCGTTCTGTATACCGGCCATATCGGCGACGGCAAGATCTTTGTCTACGATGTGGAGAACGTTGTGAAGGTTCGCACCGGTGAAGAGGGCTTCGATGCCCTCCAGGATGTAGAATAATAAAATAATCGCCTGCGGGAGAGTCGAATTTTTCGGCTCTCCCATGGGTTTGTTTTTAGGAGGAAATATAGATATGTGTTCAATTATCGGTTATTGCGGAAGACCCCTGAACATGGCAGCGTTCCGGCGGGGCTTTGACCGCACCATTTCCCGTGGCCCGGACGATTCCCGGATTCTGGAGGTCGGCGGTGGAGTCCTTGGTTTTCACCGCCTGGCCATTATGGGTCTGCACCCGGAGGGGATGCAGCCCTTTACTTTGGAGTCAAGCGCTGTGGTGTGCAACGGCGAAATTTACGGCTTCGAGAAATTCCGCCAGGAGCTGAAAGACAGCTATACCTTCCAGAGCGACAGCGACTGCGAGGTACTGCTGCCCCTTTACCGGAAGTATGGCGTTAAAATGTTTGATATGCTGGACGCGGAATACGCCTGCATCCTCTACGACGGCGAAACGAAGCAGTTCATCGCCGCCCGGGATCCCATCGGAATCCGGCCCCTGTACTACGGCTACGACACCGCGGGCACCATTGTGTTCGCCAGCGAGCCGAAGAATCTGCTGGGTCTGGTGGGTGAAATTCTCCCCTTCCCGCCCGGATATTATTACGCGGACGGGAAATTTGTCTGCTATCGGGACATCGCCGCCGTGGATCAGTATCTCGACGACGATCTGGAGACCGTCTGTCGGAATATCCACGACAAGCTGGTGGCCGGTGTGCGCAAGCGGCTGGTGGCGGATGCCAAGGTCGGCTTCCTGCTCAGCGGCGGCCTGGACTCCTCTTTGGTATGCGCAATCGCCGCCAGGGAGAGCAAAAAGCCCATCAGAACCTTCGCAATTGGCATGTCCGGAGACGCCATTGATCTGAAATACGCCAAGGAGGTAGCAGATTTTATTCACTCGGATCACACCGAAGTCATAATTTCTAAGGAAAATGTCTTGCATGCGCTGGAAAATGTGATAGAATTACTGGGGACTTTTGATATCACCACCATCCGCGCCAGCATCGGTATGTATCTGGTGTGCAAGTACATTCATGAGAATACGGATATTCGGGTGCTTCTGACCGGCGAAATCTCCGATGAGCTCTTCGGCTATAAGTACACGGATTTCGCCCCGTCTGCGGAAGCCTTCCAGCAGGAAGCCCAGAAGCGGATTCGGGAGCTTCATATGTACGATGTGCTCCGTGCAGATCGGTGCATCAGCGTCAACTCCCTGGAAGCCCGGGTGCCCTTCGGCGACCTGGACTTTGTGAAGTATGTGATGGCGGTGAACCCGGAGCTGAAGCTCAACAAATACCATAAGGGTAAATATTTACTGCGTCACGCCTTCGACGACGGCACCTATCTTCCCCACGACATTCTGTGGCGGGAGAAGGCGGCCTTCTCCGACGCGGTGGGTCACTCCATGGTGGACTACCTGAAGGCCTACGCGGAAAGCTGTTATACCCAGGCGGAATTTGAGCAGAAGCGTCAGAAGTATACCCACGCGCAACCGTTCACCAAGGAATCTCTGCTTTACCGTGAAATTTTCGAGAAGTATTACCCCGGTCAAGGCAATATGATCGTGGATTTCTGGATGCCGAATAAGGACTGGGAGGGCTGCAATGTCACAGATCCCTCCGCCCGGGTACTGTCCAACTACGGTGACAGCGGAAAATAATCAGGAGGAAACAACATGGAACCGAAAGAGCAGCTGTACGAAGGAAAAGCCAAGAAGGTATTCACCACCGATGACCCTGAGCTTCTGATCGTGGCATACAAGGATGATGCCACCGCGTTCAACGGACTAAAGAAGGGCACCATCGTCGGAAAGGGTGTCATCAACAACAAAATGAGCAACCGGCTCATGGCAATGCTGGAAAAAAATGGAATTCCCACCCACTTTGTCAAGGAACTCAGCGACCGGGAGACCCTGGTCAAGAAGGCGCAGATCGTGCCCCTGGAGGTCATTGTCCGCAACATTTCCGCCGGCTCCTTTGCCAAGCGCTACGGTGTGGAGGAAGGCATCGTGTTTGATCAGCCCACCTTTGAATTCTCTTATAAGAATGACGCGCTGGGCGATCCTCTGCTCAATACCAGCCACGCGCTGGCTCTGAAGCTGGCTACCGCTCAGGAAATTGAAACCATTCGTACCTACGCTCTGAAGGTCAACGAGCTGCTGAAGGCCTTCTGGCTCAGCTGCGGCGTGACCCTGGTGGACTTCAAGCTGGAGTTTGGCCGTCTTTCCGACGGCACCATCGTCCTGGCCGACGAGATCAGCCCCGACACCTGCCGCCTGTGGGACTCCAAGACCCATGAGAAACTGGATAAGGATCGGTTCCGTCGGGATATGGGCGGCGTGGAAGAGGCTTACGCCGAGATCATGCGCCGTCTGGAAGAGCACCTGTAAGGAGGACGCGGAAATGGGAAACGCTGCAATCGTAGGAATCAACTGGGGCGATGAAGGCAAGGGTCGGATGGTGGATCTTCTGACCCAGGACTATGACATCGTGGTTCGTTATCAGGGCGGCGGCAACGCCGGCCACACCGTTGTCAATGAGTACGGCAAGTTCGCCCTGCATCTGCTGCCCTCCGGTATCTTCCGGAAAGGTGTTATGAATGTGCTGGGCAACGGTGTTGCCCTGGATCCGGAAAATCTCTGGAAGGAGATCGAGCAGACCACTTCCCAGGGCGTGGCCATCACCCCGGAGAATCTGATAATCAGCGACCGGGCTTCCCTGCTGATGCCCTGGCACCGGGAGCTGGACGGTTTGGAGGAGGCCAGACTTGCAGACAAGAAGTTTGGTTCCACCAAGCAGGGCATTGCCCCTTTCTATGCTGACAAGTACGCAAAAAAGACCATTCTTGCCGGGGAACTGCTGTATCCTGAGCATCTGCGGGAGCATCTGCAGGATCTGATGGAATGGAAGAATCTGACCCTGACCCGGATTTACGGCGCAAAGCCCGTGACCATGGAGGAACTGGAGGCCTGGATTGATAATTTCTGCAATCGGATCAAGCCCTTCATCCGTGACACCGGTGTTTATCTGCGCCAGTCTCAGAAGGACGGAAGGAAGATCCTCTTCGAGGCTCAGCTGGGTGCTCTGCGGGACTTAGACTACGGCATCCATCCCTATACCACCTCCTCCAACCCCATTGCGGCCTATGCCCCCGTTGGCTCCGGTCTGCCCAGTGTGAAGATCGATGAGGTCATCGGCGTGGTGAAGGCCTACTCCAGCTGTGTGGGCGAAGGCCCCTTCGTATGTGAAATGTTCAGCGATGAGGCCGAGGCGCTGCGCCAGGCGGGCTTTGAGTACGGCGCGAAAACCGGCCGTCCCCGCCGGGTGGGTCCGGTGGACATCGTGGCCACCCGCTACGGCGTTCAGTGCCAGGGTGCCACCAACATCGCCCTGACCAAGCTGGATGTGCTCAGCTATATGGACAGGATTCCCGTCTGCGCTCACTACCGGCTGAACGGCAGGATCACCGACGAGTTTCCCTTCCCTGCCCTGCTGAATGACGCCGAGCCTGTCATGGAGTACATGGATGGCTGGAAATGTGACATTTCCGGCGTGCGCACCTGGGAGAATCTGCCCGTTCAGGCTCGGAAGTATGTGGAATATCTGGAAGCCGCCATCGGCTGCCGCATCGGCTATGTTTCCGTGGGACCTGAGCGGGACAGCATCATTCTGCGCTGAGAGAGGTAAGTCATGACAGATAAATACGAATCCCCCTTAAGCTCCCGTTACGCTTCGGACTACATGCTGAAGCTGTTCTCCATGGACACCCGGATCCGGACCTGGCGTAAGCTCTGGATTTCCCTGGCAAAGGCGGAAATGGCACTGGGGCTTCCCATTACCCCAGCGCAGGTGGCTCAGCTGGAGGCTCATGTGACCGACATCGACTACGAATGCGCCGCCGCACGGGAAAAAGAGGTTCGTCACGACGTGATGGCTCATGTCTACACCTATGGAAAGGCGGCACCCGACGCTGCCGGTATCATCCACCTGGGCGCGACAAGCTGCTATGTCACGGACAATGCGGACATCGTTCTCTACCGGGACGGCCTGAAGTACCTCCGGGGAGAGCTTCTGAAGGTGCTGGCAAATCTTTCCCAGTTTGCCGACACCTATAAAGCCATGCCAACCCTGGGCTATACCCACTATCAGCCGGCTCAGCTGGTCACGGTGGGAAAGCGGGCTACCCTGTGGATGCAGGATTTGCTGGCTGATCTGGAAGAGCTGGACTTTGTCATCAGCAGCATGAAATTCCTGGGCTGCCGGGGAACCACCGGTACCGAGGCAAGCTTTTTGGATCTGTTTGACGGAGATACTTCCAAAATTGACGAAATGAACCGGATGATCTCCGCCGACTTTGGCTTTACCAAGTGCTTTGCCGTCTGCGGCCAGACCTACCCCCGGAAGCTGGACAGCCGGATTCTGAATGTACTGTCCTCCATTGCCCAGAGCTGCTACCGGATGGCAAACGACATCCGCCTGCTGCAGCACGACCGGCAGGTGGAGGAGCCCTTTGAGAAGAATCAGATCGGTTCCTCCGCCATGCCCTACAAGCGCAATCCCATGCGCTGCGAGCGAATTTGCTCCCTGTCCCGGTACCTGATGGCCGATGCGCTGAACGCCCCCATGACCGCCTCCACCCAGTGGCTGGAGCGGACGCTGGACGATTCCGCCAACCGGCGGATTTCCCTGCCTGAGGGCTTCCTGTGCGCCGACGCGGTGCTGCGCCTTGCCCAGAACGTTACCGACGGCCTTCACGTCAACGAAAAGATCGTGGAGCGAGCCGTCCGGGAATATCTGCCCTTTATGACCTCTGAAAACCTGATGATGGAGGCCGTCAAGCGGGGCGGCGACCGGCAGGAGCTGCACGAAATTATCCGCTCCTGCTCCATGGAAGCCACTGCCCGGATGAAAAACGGCGAAAGCTGCAATCTGCTGGAGCTGCTGTCCGCCCGGAAGGAGTTCGGCATGACTCCCGCAGAAATCGAGGCACTGCTGGATCCCAGGCTCTATGTGGGACGCTGCCCGGAGCAGGTAGAGCGGTTCCTGGCGGAAATCAAGCCCCTGCTGGCGGACGTTGAGCACTCTGCCACCGAAATCAACCTGTAACGGAGGTATCATCCATTGGAAAAAATTCTGGTTTTGGACTTCGGCGGCCAGTATAATCAGCTGATTGCCCGCAGAGTCCGGGATCTCCACGTTTACGCGGAGATCGAGCAGTACGACAGCATTACGCCTGAGGAAATCCAGACCCGGGGCTACAAGGGCATTATCTTCACCGGCGGCCCCAACAGCGTGTACGATATGTCCTCCCCCCACTACGATTCGGCAGTGCTGGAGCTTGGCATTCCGGTTCTTGGTATCTGCTACGGCTGCCAGCTGATTGCCTGGATGGCTGGCGGCTCCGTCATTACCGCCGAAACCTCCGAGTACGGCAAAATCGATATGACCGTCGTGAAAAAGGATTCCCTGCTGTTTGCCGAGGTTCCCACGCAGAGCGTGGTGTGGATGAGCCATACCGATCGGATTGACAGGGTTCCTGAGGGCTTTGCGGTTTCCGCCCGGACGGACAAGTGCCCGGTGGCGGCCATGGAAAACGCCGCCAGGAAAATTTATGCCATTCAGGCGCACCCCGAAGTGACCCACAGCCAGTATGGCAATCAGATGCTGAAGAACTTCCTTTACCGCGTCTGCCGCTGCGCCGGCGACTGGCAGATGGATTCCTTCATCGAGGACACCGTGAAGGCTCTGAAGGCGCGCATCGGCGACAAGAAGGTCATCCTGGGTCTGTCCGGCGGCGTGGATTCCTCGGTCGCTGCCGGCCTTATCAGCCGGGCTGTGGGCAGCCAGCTGACCTGTGTGTTCGTTGACCAGGGTCTTATGCGCAAGGATGAGGGAGACTTCGTAGAGAAGACCTTTACGAGCCTGTTTGACATGCACTTTGTCCGGGTCAACTGTCAGGAGCACTTCCTGGAATGCCTGAAGGGGGTCACTGAGCCTGAGCAGAAGCGGAAGATCATCGGCACCGAGTTCTACAAGGTCTTCTGGGACGAGGTGCGCCGCCAGGGCGGCCAGGATGCCTTCTTTGCCCAGGGCACCATTTACCCGGACTGCATTGAGTCCGGCAAGGGCAACGCCGATAAGATCAAGACCCATCATAACAAGGTGAAAATGCCTGAGGATGTAAAGTTCCTGGACATTATCGAGCCGCTGGCCAGCCTGTTCAAGGACGAGGTGCGCCGGGTGGGCGAGCAGCTGGGCATTCCTCAGGAGCTGGTCTGGCGGCAGCCCTTCCCCGGCCCCGGCCTGGGCGTGCGCATCATCGGGGAAGTCACCGCCGAGAAGGTGAAAATCCTCCAGGAGGCCGACTGGGTGCTCCGGGATGAAATGGCCAAGAACGGCTACGAGCGTCAGATGGCTCAGTTCTTCTGCGTCCTGCCCGGTGTCAGCACCGTAGGCGTTATGGGCGACCACCGGACCTATGACCATCTGCTTGCCATCCGAGCCGTCACCACCGACGACTTTATGACCGCCGATTGGGCAAGAATTCCCTATGACATCCTTGCCACCGTATCCAACCGGATCACAAACGAGGTCAGGCACATCAACCGGGTGGTCTATGACGTGACCAGCAAGCCCCCGGCAACGGTGGAATGGGAATAAACCGCATAAATCCGTAAACGTTCGCTGCATTCAGGAAGGAGAGATACAGGATGACCAAGTATATTTTTGTCACAGGAGGCGTGGTATCCGGTCTGGGCAAGGGCATTACCGCCGCTTCCCTGGGTCGGCTGCTCAAGGCCAGAGGCCTGAAGGTCGCCGCCCAGAAGCTGGATCCCTATATCAATGTAGATCCGGGCACCATGAGTCCCTATCAGCACGGAGAGGTTTACGTTACCGAGGACGGGGCGGAGACCGATCTGGATCTGGGACACTATGAACGCTTTATCGACGAAAATCTGAACCAGTATTCCAATCTTACCACCGGTAAGGTCTACTGGAACGTTCTGAACAAGGAACGCCGGGGCGAATATCTGGGTTCCACCGTCCAGGTCATCCCCCACATCACCAATGAGATCAAGGAATTCGTCTACCGGGTGGGCAAGAAAACCGATGCCGACGTGGTCATCACCGAAATTGGCGGCACCATCGGCGACATCGAGTCCCAGCCCTTCCTGGAGGCTGTCCGGCAGATTTCCCTGGAGGTTGGCAAGGAAAACTGTCTGTTCATCCATGTCACCCTGGTTCCCTTCCTGCGGGGCTCTGATGAGCATAAGTCTAAACCCACCCAGCACTCTGTCCGGGAGCTTCAGGGCATGGGTGTCAAGCCGGACATTGTGGTGCTGCGCTGCGATGAGCCGCTGGAGGACAGCATCTTCCAGAAAATCAGCCTGTTCTGCAACGTCAAGCCTGACTGCGTCATTGAGAATATCACTCTGCCGAACCTTTACGAAGCCCCCCTGATGCTGGAAAAGCAGAATTTCTCCGGTATTGTCTGCCGGGAGCTGGGTCTGAAGACCCGGGAGCCGGAGCTGGCCGAATGGCAGGAGCTGGTGCGGCGGATTTATCATCTGGAGCGTCATGTCACCATCGGGCTGGTGGGCAAATATGTGCAGCTGCATGACGCCTATCTGTCCGTGGCGGAGTCTCTGCATCATGCAGGTTATGCCCTGGATTCTGAGGTGACCATCCGCTGGATTGACTCCGAGACGTTGACCCCGGAGACCTATGAGGTGATTCTGTCCGACCTGGATGGCATTCTGGTGCCCGGCGGCTTCGGCTCCCGGGGTATTGAGGGCATGATTCTGGCCGCCAGATACGCCAGAGAGCATAAGGTTCCCTACTTTGGTATTTGCCTGGGCATGCAGATCATGGTCATCGAATATGCTCGTCAGGCAGGACTGCGGGATGCCAATTCCGGCGAATTTGACCCTGCCACGCCCAATAAGGTCATCGACTTCATGCCCGGCCAGAGCGACGAGGTAGCCAAGGGCGGCACCCTCCGCCTGGGTGCCTATCCCTGCGTGATTGCTCCCGGCACTACCATGGAGCGGTGCTACGGTACCTCCCAGATTTCCGAGCGGCACCGTCATCGCTATGAGTTCAACAATGACTACCGGCAGTTCCTGACCGAGGCCGGTCTGACCTTAAGCGGCACTTCTCCCGATGGCCGCCTCATTGAGACCGTGGAGCTGACGGAACGCCCCTTCCATGTGGGTGTTCAGTACCATCCGGAATTCAAGAGCCGTCCCAACAAGCCCCATCCCCTGTTCTGCGGATTCGTTGCCGCCTCTCTGGGAGGCCGGAAATGAGTATTCACGAGGAATGCGGTGTTTTCGGCGCATTCAGTCAGCAGTCGGCTGACCTGGCCAGTCTTACCTACTACGGCCTGTATGCTTTGCAGCACCGGGGTCAGGAAAGCTGCGGCATTGTGGTCAACGACGACGGCCTGTTTACCGCCCACCACGGCATTGGCCTTGTGAATGAGGTCTTCGCCCGTCGGGAGCTGGAAAGCTTCCCAAAGGGACAGATCGCCGTTGGCCATGTGCGCTATGGCACCACCGGCGGCGTGACCATGCGCAACTGTCAGCCCATCCAGGTCAATCACCTGAAGGGTAAGCTGGCCATCGCCCACAACGGCAACTTAAGCAATGCCCTGATTCTGCGAAGCTCCCTGGAGCTGTCCGGTGCCATTTTTCACTCCACCTCGGATACTGAAACCATTGCCTATGTGATTACGAGGGAGCGGCTGTCCGCCCCCTCCATTCAGGAGGCGGTCTACCAGGCCATGGCCAGGCTGGAGGGCGCCTATTCTCTTGTAATGATGTCCTCCACCAAGCTCATTGCCGTCCGGGATCCTCACGGCTTCCGACCCCTGTGCTACGGCAGAACCCCGGAGGGCACCTATGTGGTGGCTTCGGAAAGCTGCGCCCTGGCCGCCGTGGGAGCCAGCTTTGAACGGGATCTGCTGCCCGGAGAGATCGTCACCATCGATCAGGATGGCCTGACCTGTGACCGGCGGCACTGCGGTACGGCTCCCCAGAAAACCTGCATTTTTGAGTATATTTACTTTGCCCGTCCGGACTCCACCATTGACGGTGTCAACGTCCATGCCGCCCGTGTCAATGCCGGACGGATTCTGGCCAAGGCGCATCCGGTGGAGGCAGATCTGGTGATCGGCGTACCGGACTCCGGTCTGGACGCCGCCATTGGTTATTCCAGGGAATCGGGCATCCCCTACGGCATCGGTCTGATCAAGAACAAGTATATTGGCCGTACCTTCATTTCCCCGGGACAGGATCACCGGGTGGATCAGGTGAAGATCAAGCTCAGCCCCATTGAAAGTGAGCTTCGGGGCAAGCGGGTGGTGCTGGTGGACGACTCCATCGTCCGGGGCACCACCTGCGCCCGGATCGTGGCTTTGCTGCGCGGTGCCGGAGCCAAGCAAATCCATATGCGCATTTCCGCGCCCCCTTTCCTGCACCCCTGCTATTACGGAACGGATATCGATTCCCGGGAAAATCTGATTGCCTGCCAGCACAGCATTCCGGAAATTACCGAGCTCATCGGCGCGGATTCCCTGGGCTACCTGCCCCTGGAAAGTCTGCCGGAGTTGTGCGGCGGCCAGGGCTATTGCAGTGCCTGCTTCTCCGGGGAATACCCCACGGAGATTCCGGAGGATACCCGCAAGGATCAGTTCGAACAAAAGCTGTCGGACGGGAAAGGAAATAGAAAAGTATGATTCGCCAGTTTGACAAGAAAATTGTGTTGCAGGACGGCACGGAATTCTACGGTTACGGCTTCGGCGCGGCGGGCGAGTGCACCGCGGAGATCGTCTTCAACACCTCCATGGTGGGCTATCAGGAAATTCTTTCTGATCCCTCCTACACCGGTCAGGCCATCGTCATGACCTATCCTCTCATCGGCAACTACGGCATGTGTGAGGCGGACTACGAGTCCCGCCGGCCTACCGCCAGTGCCATGATCGTCCGGGAATATAACGACGAGCCATCCAATTTCCGCAGTAAGCAGACCCTGGGTCAGGTGATGGAACGCTACGGCGTCATCGGCATTGCCGGTGTGGACACCCGGAAGCTTGCCATGCACATCCGGGATCAGGGCACCTGCCGGGTGCTGATCACCGGTGCCGACACCTCCACCATTGCGGCCACTGCCCATTTGCAGACGGTGAGCCTGCCCACCGACCAGGTCAGCCGGGTCAG
>ERZ808240.4568-NODE-4568-length-12103-cov-42.602922_pt1 | contig 12103 bp, 9 predicted proteins | sample MGYA00521084_ERZ808240 | MGnify/ENA primary metagenome ERZ808240 (study PRJEB31516, sample SAMN03275571) | gut metagenome | biome: mammalia-associated habitat; material: feces | host: Papio cynocephalus | place: Kenya | collected 2012-08-06 ... | reverse complement strand
CAGCACGATAGAGGCTGTTCGCCATGATTCCGCCGACGAAAGCTGCTGCCAAGACTACTGCGTCGGGACGTTCTTCGTCGAAGAACTTCTCAACGGCGTATTGGTCGGTGAGGTCTAGTTCTTTGTGAGTACGACCTACCAAGTTATTGTAACCTCTTGACTTGAGGTTGTTCCATATAGCGGAACCCACGAGACCGTGGTGTCCTGCTACGTATATCTTTGAATTTTTATCTAACATGTTTTTGTTTCTAAAAAATCCGTGAAATCTGTGAGATCTGTGGAGACCTTTACTTCACAATACCTTTTTCTAGGTATTCGGCGAGGTTGCAGCGTACCTTCTGGCTGGCATCTTCGGCGGCTACCTTTGCCATGTCGCTATCTACCATGATCTTCACCAAGTCCTCGAAGGAGGTGGTGTTAGGATTCCAATTGAGTTTTGCCTTTGCCTTGGTTGGGTCGCCCCAAAGATTGACCACATCGGTAGGACGATAGAAGTCTGGAGATACCTCTACGAGAGTCTTGCCTATCAAGTTCTCTGGTCCCTCTACGCAGATACCCTTCTCATCCTCGCCCTTTCCTTCCCATTTCAGTTCGATGCCCACATAGTGGAAAGCCAACTGGGCGAACTCACGAACGGAGTGCTGCTTGCCTGTGGCGATGACAAAGTCCTCTGGCTTCTCTGCCTGAAGGATAAGCCACATGCACTCTACGTAGTCCTTGGCATAACCCCAGTCACGAAGCGAGTCGAGATTACCTAGATAAACCTTATCCTGCTTGCCCTGCTTGATGCGAGCGGCAGCAAGAGTGATCTTGCGGGTTACGAAGGTCTCGCCACGGCGCTCTGACTCGTGGTTGAAGAGGATGCCCGAACAACAAAACATATTGTATGCCTCACGATACTCTCTCACAATCCAATAACCATACTGCTTGGCTACTGCGTATGGAGAATAAGGGTGGAATGGTGTATTCTCGTTCTGAGGAACCTCCTCCACCTTGCCATAAAGTTCAGAAGTAGAAGCCTGATACATACGACAAGTCTCTGCCAATCCACACTGACGGATAGCTTCCAAGATACGGAGCACACCTGTGGCATCCACATCGGCAGTAAACTCAGGAGAGTCGAAGCTCACCTGTACATGACTTTGGGCTGCAAGATTATAAACTTCGGTTGGTTTCACCTTGTTCATCACCTGAATGATGCTCATGGAGTCACTAAGATCGGCATAGTGAAGATGGAAATTTGGAGTGCCTTCCAAGTGAGCGATGCGCTCACGATAGTCGGTAGACGAACGACGGATGGTGCCGTGTACATCATATCCCTTGCTCAGCAACAGCTCTGCCAAGTAAGAGCCATCTTGCCCCGTAATACCGGTAATCAATGCAACTTTTCTTTTTTCCATTTATCTGTTGTATTTAATATCCATTTATTATTATAAATTCTCTGCAAAAATAACACTTTTTTCTTGAACCATCAAACTTTCAGCAGTTTATTTGCCACGACTTATTGATTTTCTTCCTCAATCTGTGTCTTGGGCCAGTTGACCAGATAAAGCATCTCGGTGGCACGGGTGAAAGCAGTATAGAGCCAATGGATATAGTCGGGAGTCAACATATCATCGGTCATGTAGCCTTGGTCCACATAGACATGCGCCCATTGTCCGCCCTGTGCCTTGTGGCAGGTTACAGCATAAGCAAACTTCACTTGCAGGGCATTGAAGTATGGGTCTTGTCGGATTGCCTTCATGCGGTCTGCTTTCAGCGGAATGTCCTGGTAATCCTCCTCCACTTGATGGAAGAGCTGTTCCTGTTGCTCATGGGTCAGTGCCGGCGCATCGCTCTGCAAGGTATCGAGCAACACGGTAGCCTCCAACTCATAATTATCATAATCGGGGAATTGCAGCAGCAGGGTGGCGAAGTGGAAACCATAGAGTTCGATGCGACGGCTCACTCGCTTCACCTTGCATCTATCGCCATTAGCCAGGAAAGGAGGAATCTCGTTACTTTGAACTTGGACATTCTTCACTCTTCGTTCTTCACTCTTCACTTCCAAGAGCTTTTTCCTCTCCTCCTCGGTCCAATAATAATTGTTCTTCACAATCATGAGGATGTCGCCACTTTCCAAATCTTCCTCTCTGTCCAACACCATGTTGCGGATACCGTTGTTGAAGATGTTGGCTCGCTTGTTGCTGCGAGTCACCACGATGGTATCGTCGAGTCCCACATGGTGATAGCTATCCCCCAATGCCTCGATCAGTTCCGAGCCTGGCATCTCCTTGATGTCAGCGAAACCCTGAAAGCGAATCTTCGGCAACTGGGTGATGTCGTCGTGGGTTATCATCTGGCGAATCAACGTGGCATTATAGAGGATGCCCGATTGCTGGCTCTGTCGAAGCACTTCGTTCAGGTCGCACTCATAGACCGCCAAGCCATAGCCTTCCAGCACGGCGGCGTTGAGCGCTGGCGACTCCTCCTCGCCGATGGGAGGCAACTGTGCCTTGTCGCCGATGAGCATCAGTCGGTCGTTATGCCCCTGATACACAAACTGTATCAGGTCATCGAGCAAGCAGCCACTTCCGAAGGTAGTTCCACCCAATCCCAAGTTGGCTACCATCGAAGCCTCATCCACCATGAAGAGCGTATCGGTGTAAAGATTGTCGTTGAGATTGAACTGTCCGTCCACCCCGGCGAAAGCCTTCTCACGATAGATGCGGCGATGGATGGTGTAAGCCGGAGCCCCACTGCCCAGCGAGAAGACCTTGGCAGCCCTGCCCGTAGGAGCCAAGAGCATCACCTTCTGATGGATAGCCTTGAGCGTGCGGACGATGGCACCCGAAAGCGACGTCTTACCCGTACCAGCGCTACCTCGCAATATCATCACTGCATGAGGATTCGGGTCGGTCAAGAAACGAGCAAACACATCGAGTGCATGCGCCTGTTCGGGAGTCGGCGGAAAGCCAAACTGCTGTAATATCTGATATTTTAACTCTTCAATGATCATTGTTTCAAAAAAAATATATATCTTTGCACTTGCAAAAGTAACAATACTTTTTGAAATGAGAAAGAGAATAAACAATAATTTAATCTTGGGTGCATGCGTCATCGTCATGATGCTGCTTTGCATCTTGAGCGTGAGCAAGCCCATCCGCTTCCAAAAAGAGATGACTAGCAGGGAAAACGAGGTAAAGGCTAAACTGATGCTGATACGCCAGGCTGAGGAAAAATACAAGGCTCGACACGGCGTATATACAGGAGATTTCGCCACACTCGTCAAGGGGAAGTACTTGAAACAAGACGCCCAGTATATCCCCTACTCCGACGGCAAGAAGTTCTCGCTCGCAGCCACCACCATCGTGGGCAAAAGCGGCAAGCAGATACCGCTGATGGAATGCGGGGCCGCCTATGCCGACTACCTCGACGGGCTCGATGAGGATGCCATCTCGGAGGTAACAGACAAAGCAAACTATGCCGGACTTTATCCCGGACTCAAGATTGGAGACATAACAACAGACAACAACAATGCAGGCAACTGGTAACAACATACAGCAAGCACGCCTCACCATCCGCGTGAGTCGCAACACTCTCAGCTTTTCGGTAGTAGACCGCGAGGCCGAGCACCAAGTCATCTACGAACCTTACACGGTGAAGAGCGGAGTATCAATGGCAGCCAACCTACGTCAGGCTTTCAAGGAGAGTACCCTTCTGCAGCGTGGCTATAACAAGGTGCGCCTCTATCTCGACACCCCCATCATGTTGGTGCCCATTGAGGAATTCCAGGAGGAAGACATAGATACGCTCTATCAACATGCCTTCACAGGACATCATGGAGATGCCATCCTCTACAGAGTGCAACCTGCCTTGAACGTGGTGGCAGTGTTCCCTGTAAACAAGGACTTGAAACTGGTAGTAGAAGACAATTTCAGCGATGTACGCTTCACCCCTATCATGCAACCGATGTGGCACTACCTGCACCAACGCAGTTTCACGGGCATCCATCGCAAGCTCTATGGTTATTTCCACGACAAGAAGCTCGACATTGTCAGTTTTGAGAAGAACCGCATCAAGTTCTTCAACTCTTTTGATGCCTCCCATGCCAAGGATGCCCTCTATTTCATCCTCTATGTATGGAAACAGCTTGGTTTCAACCAAATGCAAGACGAACTTCATGTGTCGGGCGAGGTGCCAGACAAGGATTGGTTTCTCTACAACACCAAGTTATACATCAAGAAGACTTTCTTGCTGAATCCAAGTGCCGAGTTCAATCGTGCCCCCCTCACAGAAATCAAGGGCATGCCATTCGACCTATTAGCATTATATCTAAGTAAATAGAAGAATATGAGAATTATTACAGGACAATATAAAGGACGACATTTCGATATTCCCCGCACCTTCAAGGCACGTCCTACCACCGATTTCGCCAAGGAGAATATCTTCAACGTGTTGCAGGGATACATCGACTTCGAGGATGCCTCAGCCCTCGATCTCTTTGCCGGCACTGGCAGCATCTCCCTTGAACTGGTTTCGAGAGGATGCAGCAGAGTAGTAAGTGTGGAGGCAGACCGCGACCACGCCAACTTCATCCGTCAATGCTTCAAGAAACTGGATGAAGACAAGGACATCTTGATTCGTGGCGACGTGTTCCGCTTCTTGAAGAGTTGCAAGCAGAAGTTCGACTTCATCTTCGCCGACCCTCCCTACGCACTCAAGGAGTTGCCAGAGATTCCAGACCTCGTGCAGAATGGCGATCTACTGAACGAGGATGGTGTCTTTGTGTTCGAGCATGGCAAGAACTACGATTTCTCCAACCATCCACGTTTTGTGGAGCATAGAAGCTACGGAAGCGTCAACTTTTCGATATTCAAATAAGCTACAAAATAAAAAATGCAAAAAGCGAGATTGCTCGATGGCATTCTCGCTTTTTGCATTTTTTATAACCATGGAGAAAGATTTGTTACAGCAATGGCGATAGCAACCTAACAATACTCTCAAACAATCGCTGCAAGAACGGGCGCTTCACGAAATAAGTAACATCATCCACAAGGATGCTCTGCGCCTCATCCTCTAGATACACGTGCTTGATGCGCTGGGCCATCTCCTCATCGAAGAAGAAGGCATTCGCCTCAAAGTTGTTCTCGAAACTACGGAAATCAATGTTGGTGCTGCCCACAGTGCAGAGATTGTCATCACTCACCAAAAGCTTGCTATGATTGAAGGCACTCTTGTAGAGATAAACCTTCACTCCAGCCTCTATCGCCTCCATCAGATATGAGCGAGATGCCCACTCTACGAGTTTGGCATCTGCATGGCGAGGTACCATCAAGCGCACGTCGACACCTGCCAACGCAGCTGTTCGCATGGCAAAGAGCACAGGCTCAGTGGGCAGAAAATATGGAGTTTCCATATATACATATCGCTGAGCCTGGAGCAAGATGCGTACATACCCCTGCATTATCTCTGGCCAAGGACTGACAGGACTGCTTGTCACTACCTGAACCAAGCAATTGTTGTCGAGGTCTGGAGCCACAGGGGGATAATATTTGCGATTGGTTACCAAGGTGCGGTCTACGAAATACCAATCTACCAAGAAAGCGCGCTGGATGGCATATACTCCACCGCCCTCGATGCGCAGATGGGTATCACGCCAGCCTTGGCGACTGTTGCCCTTCACATAGCGCAGGGCTATGTTCATGCCACCAATAAAACCTACCTTGCCATCTATCACACACAACTTGCGGTGGTTGCGATAGTTCACCTTGCTGGTAAAGGCCGGGAATCTAACAGGCATGAAGGCATGCACATCGATACCAGCATCTCGCATTCGCTCAAAAAAGGCATCCTTCACCTTCCATGAGCCCACATCATCGTAGATGAGTCGTACCTCCACGCCCTGCTCTGCCTTGTCTATCAAGGCATCGGCGATGAGATTGCCCAATGGGTCGTCTTCTATGATATAAGTGTCGAGATGAATATGGTCCTTGGCTTGACCTATATTATATAATAAGGTAAGGAAAAACTGGTAGCCGTCGGTAAAGACATCCACCTTGTTGTCCTTGAACGGGAGTGCCCAGTTCTGGTTGGCGAAGAGATTCATCAAAGGCTTATTGCCTGTAGGCAGGTGAAGATTCTCTTGTTCGGCAAATTCCAACATGGACCTCTTGGTAAGTTGGTCCATGCTTCGATCGCTGATGAGTCGCTCCTTACGGGTATTTTGCCCAAAGAATATATAAAAAACAATACCTATGAAGGGCATGAAAAAGAACACCAATATCCACGCCATCGTCTTGGCGGGCTGACGATTGTCCATCAAGACGGTGATGATAGCCGGAATGGTAATCACGGCATAAAGCAATAGATATATCCAGTGAAAGTAAATCATGCGCCTAAAAAGTTATTGTTCTGTTTTTTATCTTCCTAGTTGTTTTTATATGCCTAGTTGAAAACGGTGTTTGCCTGACTAGCCAACAACACATTCATCTGTTTAAGTTTCATAAACTCTTGCAGCAACTCCCGATTGCCGGGGTTCTTGGCAAACTCCTGTTGCACCTCGATGAGTCGCTGGGTGATGTAATGGGTACGGAAGCTGAGCAAGTCTTTCTGTACAAACTGGCGGAGTTTCTCTGGACTTAGTTTCAGCTGCAAACTAGCCGTTGTAACCTCCTGCTCGCCCGTAGGCAATCCTGCGATACGGCTAATCTCCGGGTTGGGATGGTTTGCGAAATAGTTTTCCGCCACAAAGCCCTCGTCGTCGGAATGCTCCACAGCCTCTTGCATGATTTGGTTGTAGATAGCATTGTGAAACTTGAATCCATCGCCGCCTAGGTCGATGCTGATATATTGTGCCACAGAGACCTCTACATCATTTCCCTCCACATCCTTCACTGTGATGAGCTTTTCACCATGATGGATGATGAGTTGCACCAGAAGGTCTTCCACTTCCAATAGTTTGTCCAGGGGAGTGATTGCCTTCATAGCCATCGGTTGCTGAGGTGTAGCGGCACGTGGGGTCCCGATGCCAGCAGCTCGTCGCTCTGCCTTCACCTGCTCGCTCATACCATTGCGCACAAAGTTGTTGAGGGCATTCACGATGATGGCTTCGTTCACACCCAGGCGATGGGCACAATCAGTAATGTAGGAAGCACGAGTTATCTGGTTCTTGATTTTCGAGATGCTTTCCACGATGGAGTTGATTGCCTCGCTGCGTTTCAACGGGTCGGTCACTCCTCGCAACATCACGTCTGTCTTGAACTGGATAAAATCGGTCTGATGCTCTTCTATATATTTTTTGAAATCCTCAGCGGTATGACTGCGCGCGAAACTATCCGGGTCGTTGCCATCGGGCAGTAAGAGCACCTTCACATTCATCTCTTGCTCCAACAGCATATCGGTTCCCCTAAGGGCAGCATGCACGCCGGCAGCATCGCCATCATACAAGAGCACGATATTGCTGGTGAATCGATGAAGCAATCTAATCTGATGGATGCTGAGAGCCGTACCCGAATTGGCCACTACATTCTCTATGCCACACTGATGCATGGAGATGACATCTGTATATCCCTCCACCATGAACACACAATCTTCCTTGGCGATAGCCTTCTTGGCTTGATAAAGTCCATAGAGTTCCCGCTCCTTGTGATAGATTTCACTATCCGGCGAATTGACGTATTTCTGGTTCACACCCTTGGTGCGACTGTCGAGCACACGTCCGCCAAAGGCCACGACCTTGCCACTGACACTGAACCAAGGGAAGATGGCACGACCAGAGAACCTATCCAGATACTTGTCTTGACCACTCTTGTTGCCAGCCTCATCCTTGTCTACCTTGAAACAGAGCCCCGTATCTACCAAATATTTCGGATTGTACCCTTTCTTCACCGCTTCGTCATAGAGAGCCGTGCGCTGAGGCAAGGCGAAGCCCAATTGAAACTTATTGATAATATCGTCTCGGAAGCCACGGCTACGAAAATATTGCATGCCGATAGCTCTGCCGTCCACGTCATTGTGAAGAATGTTCTGAAAGTATTTGGCAGCCCAATCGTTCACGATGAACATAGATTCACGCTCATTCTCCCGCTGCTTCTCCTCGCTGGTCATCTCTCGCTCCTTAATCTCAATGTGATATTTCTTGGCGAGCCATCGAAGGGCATCGGGATAGGTCATCTGCTCCAGTTCCATCAAGAAATTGATGGCATTGCCACCCTTGCCGCAAGTGAAGCAATGGCAGATGCCACGAGCTGGTGATACAGAGAAAGAAGGATGGGAATCGTTGTGAAAAGGACATAGACCTATATAGTTGACGCCACGCTTCTTGAGCGTGACGAACTCAGACACCACCTCTTCTATCTTGGTAGCATCCATAATTCGGGCTATGGTCGGCTTGTCTATCATAATAACTTTGTATATACAGATGCAAAGATACTACTTTTAACTGAAAACACAAAAAGAAACCTGCAGAAATGCAAAAATGAAACAAATAATAAAGTATAAGCTACACCCAACAAAGCGAAATCCATGTTTTTTAACTACCTTTGCAACCGTAACAAAAACAATTTATATATGAAACCAAACAATATCAAAAAGACTATCTTGGCGAGTATCGCCTTGCTTTCTTCCATCAACATGAATGCAGCCGATCGCTTTGTTTCTTTCCAGCAAGGCGACTTGCTCATCAATCAGGGCAACAAGGTGGAAATCTACATGGATGCCAACGACTGCAAGGGAGTAGGTTATGCTGTCAACGCCCTGGTCAAGGACATCCTGAACGTGAGCGGCAGCAAGGCAAGTATTACCTCCGACCACCAGGCTTTCGCCTCTTCCTACAAAAAGGCGAACATTCTAGTGGGTACCATCGGACATTCTGCCGCCATCGACCAACTCAGCAAGCAGAAGCGCATCAACGGCAATCTCCTGAAAGGCAAACGAGAGAAATTCATCATCACCGTGGTGGATGGACAGCTCGTCATCGCAGGTAGCGACCGTCGAGGCACTATCTATGGCATCTACGAACTCTCCCAGCAGATGGGTGTATCGCCTTGGTACGACTGGGCAGACGTGCCTATCGAACACCACGACTCCATCTTCGTGAACAAGGGCGTCTATACCGATGGCGAACCAGCCGTTCGTTATCGTGGCATCTTCCTCAACGACGAGGCTCCTTGCCTTACCTCCTGGGTAAAGAATACATACGGTACCAAGTATGGCGACCACCGATTCTACCAGCGAGTATTTGAACTGGTGCTGCGTCTCCGAGGAAACATGATGTGGCCAGCCATGTGGGGCTGGAGCTTCTATGCCGATGACCCGGAGAACGAGAAGACCGCCGACGAGATGGGTGTGGTGATGAGCACATCCCACCACGAACCGATGGCCCGCAACCACCAGGAGTATGTCCGCAACCGCAAGGGATGGGGGCCTTGGAACTACCAGAAGAACAAGGAGAACCTACAGAAGTTCTTCCGTGAGGGCATCGAGAGAGCCAAGGGTACAGAGCAAATCATCACCATCGGTATGCGTGGCGATGGCGACGAGGCAATGAGCGATGAAGCTGACACTAAGTTGATGACCAACATCATCAACGACCAGCGCAAGATAATCGCTGACGTAACAGGCAAGAAGGCTAGTGAGACTCCACAAGTATGGGCACTATATAAAGAGGTATTAGATTACTACGACAAGGGAATGAAGGTACCAGACGATGTAACCCTCCTGCTATGCGATGACAACTGGGGCGACGTGCGCCGTGTACCTAATGCCCAGGAACGCAAGCGCAAGGGCGGTTGGGGCTTGTATTACCACGTAGATTATGTGGGAGCACCTAGAAACTCAAAACTCCTAAATGTCACTCCAGTACAAAATCCTTGGGAGCAACTGACCCTTGCTTACGAGAATGGCATCGACCGTCTTTGGATTCTCAACGTGGGCGACCTCAAGCCGATGGAATATCCTATCAGCCAATTCATGGATATGGCATGGAATCCTCATAAATACAGCGTAGATAATATCACAGGACATACGCTCGATTGGTGCGAACAGCAGTTTGGAGGAGCATCATCAGAAAAGGCTTCCGAAGAAATCGGTGGCAAGAAATATTCGGCCCAAGCTATAGAGGCAGCCCGTATTCTCAACCTCATCTGCAAGTACAACGGCAGATGCACTCCTGAGATGCTGGACAAGGATACTTACTGCCTGGAGAACGGCGAATGGCAAGAGGTGGTTAATCAATACCTCCAACTCGAAGCAGATGCCTTGCGCCAGTACAACAGTCTTCCTGTAGCTTATCACGATGCTTATCGCCAAATCATCCTCTTCCCTATCGAGTTGATGAGTAATCTGCACCAGATGTATTTCGCACAGGCTCAGAACCATGCGCTCTACAAACAGGGCAATCCGAAGGCAAATGTTTGGGCTGACGAATGCGAGCGACTCTTCAAGCGCGACTCCGTCATCTGCGACGAATATAACCATAAGATGGCAAATGGCAAATGGAATGGCATGATGACCCAGAAGCACATCGGCTACAAGATATGGAATGATGACTTCGAGAAGGACACCTGTCCAGAACTTCTCAGAGTAGCTACCAACGAGGCACCAGTTATCGGCGAGCACAACGGTGTGGTGGAAATCGAGACACCCTATTTCGCCGAAAAAAACGATGCACAACCTATAGGAAAAGACAAGGAAGGAGCTAAGTGGACCCAGATTCCATTCATGGGCAAGAGTCTTGCCGGCATGACTTTGATGCCATACACCAAGGGCGTGAAGGGTGCTAGCATCTCCTACAAGTTTAAGATAAATGCCAAGAAGGTGCGCATTCATGTAATCATCAAATCGACATTGGATTATCTGAACAAGGGCGGCTTGAGCTATGGCGTAAGTTTGGATGGCGCAAAACCTATACAGGTAAACTTCAACCACGAACTGAACGAGAAGCCAGAGAACATTTACAGCATCTACTACCCTACGGTAGCCACTCGCATCATCGACAAGGTAGTGGAGGTAGAACTTCCCGTCACTGCCGACGACATCCATACCCTCACCCTCACTCCTAACGACCCTGCCATCGTCTTCGAGAAGATTGTGGTGGATGGTAGAGAAGGAAGACAAAGGGTAAAGGTAATCTAAGTCCGTAGCAATTCTAGACAAAAGAACTTAAATAATTTGGTGTTTTAGTCGGAATGCTTTATCTTTGCATACTGAATAATATTTAAAAGCAGAAATATATGTTTAGTGGAATCGTAGAAGAAATGGCCACCGTAGTGGCTATCAAGCATGATAAGGAGAACATCGACTTCACCCTGAAATGTTCTTTTGTAGATGAACTTAGCATCGACCAAAGCGTGGCTCACAATGGCGTATGCCTCACCGTGGTGGAAATCAAGGACGGCACTTATACCGTCACCGCCATGAAAGAAACGCTCGACCGCAGCAACCTCGGACTGCTCAAGGTGGGCGACAAGGTGAACGTGGAGCGTTCGATGGTGATGAACGGTCGCCTGGATGGCCATATCGTACAGGGACACGTGGATGAGACCGCCAAGTGCATCAACATGAAGGATGCCGATGGCTCAACCTACTTCACCTTCGAGTATGAGCTTAACAAGGAGATGGCTCGCAAGGGCTACTTCACCGTGGACAAGGGCAGCGTAACCGTGAACGGAGTATCGCTCACCGTTTGTGAACCTACCGACAACACTTTTACCGTTGCCATCATCCCTTACACCCGACAGAACACCAATTTCTGTAACATCGAAGTGGGAACAGTCGTCAATATCGAATTCGACATCTTGGGCAAGTACATCGCTCGCCTCAAGAGTTTCGAGTAATTATATAATTATTTTGAGTATTATATAAATAATGTATAAGGTCAGCATTTTCTTCGAATGCTGACCTTAATTTATATCAGAAAACTTGCACAAACGTTCCGTTTTGCGCACAAAGTATCCTAAATTGTGCATTTTTATAGCGAAATATTTGGGTAACACACAAAAAAGTGTTACTTTTGCGGTCGTGTTTGTCCCTTTTTAGAGCTCCGAACACTAACAACTTAAGAATATTATAACAATAACCATTTATTAATATGAGTTTAAAAATCGTAGTACTTGCCAAGCAA
>ERZ808240.4566-NODE-4566-length-12110-cov-3.120531_pt1 | contig 12110 bp, 10 predicted proteins | sample MGYA00521084_ERZ808240 | MGnify/ENA primary metagenome ERZ808240 (study PRJEB31516, sample SAMN03275571) | gut metagenome | biome: mammalia-associated habitat; material: feces | host: Papio cynocephalus | place: Kenya | collected 2012-08-06 ... | reverse complement strand
ATACATGCCTGTCACGCATGGGGTCACGGGTTCGAGTCCCGTACACACCGCAAGGCCGCTCAATCTCTTGGGCGGCCTTACTTTTTTCAAGTCCATCACACAAAAAAAAGTTCCAGAGCCTTAATCATACGATCGGGACTCTGGAACCTTGTCCACAAAAAAATGTTTAGCTGCTTGCGCACTGCGGCCGCACCCTTTCATTCACGTGCGTATCACTTGCCTCTAATCTGGCTGGTTCAATGCATTGACTTTTCTACTTACCTAATGTGGCGGCCGCATGCGGCGCTTTTCTGTAGCAGCTTGTTCAAAAAAAAACAAACGGTTTTATATCCCTATAAAGTGCGTGTCGGTATTGGGGCTATCACCCCCTCCACTATTTCTTCACATCTTCTGTGCGGTCCACAGTCACACCCTTGGGCGTAACCTTGATGTACTTGATTTGCTCTTCTCCCCTGACGCGCACATACAGGCCTTTCAGCCCGCGTTTCACGGGGTTGAGGGTGTCGGGCAGGCGGAAGGCCACATAGCCCGTCTGCATTCCGTGCGGCTCGCCGCTGGCGTTTTTGCGCTTCAGCCGCAGTTCAAGGTTGACGTAGTCGGGCGCTTGATTCACAAGGGTGTTTTCAACGAGCGACACCACATATTCCGTCTCGCTCTTGTCGCCTGTGTTGTAGTTAGGCGTCTCAAGGCGGGTGTCGAGATACACGCCATCGGTGCTCAGGTGCAGCATCTTGGCATACAATTCATCATCGCCAAGGCTGTCGAGCTCGGCATAAGCGCGGGCCACAAACGGCTTCTTTGTGACCATGGTGCGCATGCCCTGCAGGTCGATGGTGCGCGAATTGGCGCTTGGGCCGGCAGCAAGGTTACAGAAATACACTACGGTGCGCAGGCTGTCGTCCTCGGCGCTCACCTTAAACGAATTGAAGCCTTTGTTGTGGTTGGGCAGCAGAGCCATGCCGCTGTCGCCTTCAAACCAGAAGTTGGCGGGGTCGTCGGCGTGCAGTGTCACGTAGGCGTAGTAGCTCACTTTGTTGTTGTCATCGTCGTTGCACGAGGCGAAGGCCGTGAGCAGCAGCGCAAAGGCCATCGACATCAGCAAAAGGGTCGTTTTCTTCATAATTACTGTGCGTTATGCGTTTTTTTGTCGTTAATAATCTAATTGTTGGCAAGCGCGGGAGTGGCCACATTGCCCCTCCCCACATAATATAAACACCGCCCGCTGCGATTATTGCGCGGCGGGCGGCGATTTTTTATCTTTTTTTCTGGGTGCGACTCCCGTCAGAAGCCTATGCGCACACCCAGCTGCAGGTCGAAGTCGACATCGGCGGCAGTTCGCACCGTGGGCATAGGCGTTCCTTTGATGTTCCACACCAGCCGCGGCTCGGCATAGACGCCCAGCGCCGGGGTCAGCTGGCACTGCACGCCGCCCAGCGCGCTTGCGCTCCACTCCACCTTGCCCTTGTCGGCGCTTGCGCCGTCGCGCTTGGCCTCAAGCGGAAGCAAGGCGGCGGCCTCGGCACCGGCATACAGCTTCAGGCGGCCACGGCGGTAGGCGTTCCAGCGCGCGCCCACAGGCACCGCCAGCAGCTGCATGCGGCAACTGGCTCCACCGGCCTCGGTGCGCAGCAGCGTGTAGGCCAAGCCTGCGCTCACGGTAATCCTGCCGGCCAGCAAGTCGCGGCCCACGCCAATGCCCACTCTGAGCGGCATCTTGTGGTTGTAGGTCACGCCCGAGGCGGCTGTGTGGCGCGGAGCCACGCTGAGCCCAGCCACATTCACATCGACCGACCACAGCCTCTCGCCACGGCGCTGCAACTGGCCGGGCAGCGTGCCCGAGTCGCTGAGGAGGCGGGCGTTCTCCTCAATCTGCTTGTAGGCGTCATACTCATGGTCGCTGTAGTTTTGCCACGGGTTGAGCGACGACGACGGGGCTTCCTCCCCGTCGGCCTGGCCCATGGGCCGGTTGGGGCGGCCAGGACCATCGGCCGACGAGGCGTAGAGCGCACCCATGTTCACCGAGTCGGCCAAGCTCTCGGCAGTGTCGGCCACTGCAGAGTGGCGGCGGTGATGGCGGCGCGCCACGCGGCGGCCCTCAGCGCGCGACTGCTGTGCCAGCAGGGCCTCGGCAGGCTGCGCCTTGGACGCGGCAGCGGCAGCCATGCTTGGCACGGGCACTGCAGCCGGCAGGGTCGACGCGCCAGGCGACAGCAGCAGCCTGGCGCACACAGCGGCCACTATGGCCACGACTGCGGCAGCCGACGCCACCCACAGCCAGCGCAGGCCGCCACGGCGGTGCGGCGTGGCCTCACTGGCCACCGGCTGCCGCGGCTGGGCGGCGGCCATTCGGGCCGACAAGGCCTCCCAGCTGCCCGCAGGCGGCTGCTTGCTTGCGGTGGCGGCTTTGCGCCTCACCACTTCCAGCCAGTCGTTATTGCTATTGTCATCAGTCATACTGCTCATTTAAATATTGTTTTATGCGCTTTGCCAGCAGGGCCTTGGCCCTGGCGAGCTGCGACGACGAACTTTTTTCGTTAATTCCAAGCCGCTCGGCTATCTGCCGGTGCGAGAGGCCCTCGATGCAAAACAGGTTGAACACCGTGCGATAGCCATCGGGCAGCTCGGCAATGAAGCCGTTGAGCGTGTTGGCATCAATCATGTCAACCATCGAGGCGTCGGGCTCGTCAGGCACATCATCGCCCACCGTGTCGACCGGCTGCGACGACACCGCCAGACGCCCGTTGCCGCGCAGGTGGTCGAGGGCCATGTTGACCGCTATGCGGCTCATCCACGCCCGCAGCGACCCGTTGCCCCGCCAGGCAAACCGCCCTATGGAGTCGAACACACGTATAAAGGTGTCCTGAAGAACGTCGGCTGCGGCATCCTCCTGGACAACATATCGTGATATGAGCGCATACACGCCGGGGCTGTAAGCTTCGTAAAGTGCGCGCTGGCACTTGCCGTCGGCCGCCAGACACCCATCATACATTTCTTTCTCAGTCATTTTGCGGAAACCCACGTTGCTCATCAACTAAACGCGATTGTTACACAAACACTGCATATGATAATTGTATTTTTAACACTCTGAGCGCCACACTCTCCACACCCACGGCCTACTTCTGCTTGCCGTTGATGTCGAAGTTGAGCGTCACGCCGTCGGCGGCCACGTTGAGTGTCACAGGGCAGCCCTCAATCATCGGGAAGTTCTGGTGGCCTATGTGGCCGGCGGGGAAGTCGTAGCACACGGGAATGTCGAGGTCGGCAATGTAGCGGTGAATCATGTCATACATGTCGTCATAGCCCTTCACCGCATTGTATTCGGTGAACTTGCCCACTATCAGGCCCTTGATGCGGCTCAGCACACCGCGTATTTTGAGCAGGTGCAGCATGCGGTCCACACTGTCGTAGCGCTCACCCACGTCTTCGATGAAGAGCACCACATCGTGCGACTTGAGGAAGTCGCGCGTCAGGAAGTCGTAGTCGCTCTCGGCCAGGCCGCCATACACACTCATGTTGCCGCCCACCAGAATGCCGCGGGCCGTGCCCGCGTGGTTGTACTTGTGGGCCGGAATGCGGTAGCTTGGCATCTTGCCCAGCAGCAGATTGTGCAGGGCGCGGCAAGTGGTGTCGTTGCCGCCGCCATAGCCCAGCGGGCCGGCCATGTTGGCGTGGATGCTCATGTTGCCGGCACGCACCTGCGCGCTGTGCAGGGCGGTGATGTCGCTGTAGCCTATTATCCACTTGGGGTGCTTTGCGAACTCCTCAAGCGGAATCTCGCACAACAGGTGCACCGAGCCATAGCCGCCGCGCGAGCACAGAATGGCCTTCACCGAGGGGTCGCGCAGTGCCCACAGCAAGTCGGCCTTGCGCTGCTCAATGGTGCCGGCAAAGCCTGTGCTGAGCCGCTCGAGGGCATATTTGCCCTTCACAGGGTTGAAGCCCCAGCGCTTGAGCACATTGTAGCCAGTGTCGACCTGCGCAGTGTCGATGGCGCTGGCCGGGGTGATGATTGCAATCTTGTCGCCCGGCTTTAGAAAAGCCGGAGCCTTGATTGCGCTGCCGGCCAGCAGCGACGCCGCGCACATTGCGGCAGCCGCCATGAGTGATATTCTCTTGTTCATCATATAAAGCGTTTAATCAGTTTTTTCATCATTGCACGCAAAATTACACAAAAAAGCCGATGCCCGCAAACGGCTGCGCCGCGCGGGTCACCGGCTGTGTGGCGGGTGTGCGTCGATGTGAATGTCAGTGATGGCGCAGGCGGTAGTGGCCGCCGCGCCCGTGAGACAGGCGGCGGTGCTTGCAGAAGCGGTTGAGCTCGGCGCGTGCGGCCTTGCGGCGCAGCCCGGTGAGGCGGCAATAGTCGTCAACGCTCATCTCGCGGCCGTGGCGGCGCATGAACGATATGGCCAGGTTGAGCCTGTTGCTGGCACCTGAGCCAATGACGAGCGAAAACGACGTGCTGTTGCCTCCACCGTCATGGCCGTGATAGTGCGGCGGTTCGGGTGGCGCAGGTGGAGGCGGAGGAGGCAACGGGCGCTCCATGTGTGGAGGTGGCGGTGGAGGGCCGCCGTGATGATGGTGTCCGTGGTGCGGGCCACCGGCTGCGGCTGTGCCGTGATGACTGCAAACGCTGCTATGCGCTTTGCTTGGGAGGCTAACAATTTCGTTCTCATAATCTGGTCTCCTTCACTATTAACGGTTAGTAATCTGTTTTGCCCCTTTTGACTGACGTCCGCAGGAAAGGTTAAACGTAGCGCCATCCGATTTGTGTTTCTTTAACTACATTGCGCACAATGGCTGCCCCGCACGCAATGCCGCAGACAGACAAAATGCACTCCCACAAAAAGCAAATTCCGCTCAAGAGCAACGGCAAAAGTATGTTATACAACACATTGCCGCATTTTCTTGTTTTTTGTTTTGCTTTTGTAAAATTATACGATTACCTTTGCTGTTGTTGAAGATGTTACTACAGTTCAACGGTTATTTTTTGTATTGTGGACCTCTACCCACGTTCTGATTAAAAGACAGTTTGAATTACTTTTTGAGCTTAAGTCTATTTTTTTCTGTTACTTGCGTAAAACCATTCTCCAAAAAGTAGTATCAGCTAAGGCTCCACAATGGTGCATTAACTGAGACGTTGACGCATCTACCTCTGCCCCACTTCACTGTGTGAAGGAAAGCGGAATATAAACATAATAAAACTCACGAATATGAAAAGAAGAATTTACGCAGTAATGGCAGTCTGCACACTGGCAGCAGGCACGGCCCAGGCCGTGACAGTCGACGACCTTTTGCAGCATGGCGGCAATGCCATTGAAATCGCCTACGGCAACCACCGGCAGCAATCGCTGCACGACAATGTGAACGGACTGGTGACCATTGAAAAACTGAACGACAGCACCGTGGTGCTGAAAAATTTCCTCGGAATTTGCGATGTGCCCTTCATACTAAAAGGCGACAGGCTGGTGATGGACCGCACCGACCTGTCCTACAACACCACCAACGTGCTGCGCCTCACCTCGCCGCAATATGCCGTGGTGGCGCTCACCCCGCAGCAGGCCGAGGACGACTCATACTACGACATCGACGGGCTGCGCTACAGCTCCGACGAGATAAAGGGTGACGGAGGCGAATACACCATCACCTTCAACATGCCCGTGAAGATTGAGTGCTTCAACGGCAGCAACGGACGCTACTTTGAGGCAATGCGGGCGTGGAAAAACCGCTACACCATCGAAGTGTTCAAGCCCAACGCCAACGTTGCCGACTACAACAAGACGGCAGGCCAAAGCCGCACTTACGGAGCAAAAATCGCATTTGAAGGCAACTCCGGCAAGTTTGCGATGGTAAACTTCGGCGCCAGGGGCTACGGCATAGAGAATTATATGGTTGACAGCACCCTGTGCAGCCGGCTCAACAAGTTGACGGGCACATTCGACCGAGCCAGCGGCAAGGCATGGATGGACAGCCAGCAGCTGGCCAGCGACCTCAGCCCGATGGCCGACTACGGAACGGTGGACGTCTACCGCCTGTGCGGCATCGACACCGCTTCGGGCTCGGCACGGCAGCAGGTGGAAGGCACAGTGCGCTTCAGCGGCCAGCACCACACCGGCACATCGGCTTGGGTGACCGACGGAGGCGACTGCCGCACGCTGGAAACCGCACAGCTGGAATTCAACCCCTGGAGCGCCTACTGCGACGAGCTGGGCAGCACAGGCAGCCAGCCAGTGGTGACCGACACACGCATCACAGTGCCCGAGCACGATGTGACCCTCGGCATCAAATTCACCGACGCCGTGGGGCGCGCCCCCATTGGCAGCAGCCAGATAAGCGTGGAGGCATCGTGGAAGGCATTGGCCAACGAGTGGCTGGTGGACAGCTACGACCTGCTGATGGTTGAGGGCAACCCAATTGAGGCCGCCGACGTGCAGCTCGACAAGGCAACAACCGTGGCAAGCGGCATAGCAAAAAACGACGATGGCCAATACACAGTGAGCGCCACCGTGGCTTCACACTTCGTCGATGACTTTGGCACGCTGCCACGCTACACCATGATGGTGCGCGCCAACTACGACCCGGCCACCGGCCTCACCCCCACCCTGCACTGCCTGTGCACAGTGGACATGCTCACCACCATGACGGGAGTTGACAATGTGGAGACAGCCAAGGAAGTGAAGAGGGTGACCTACTTCAACGCTGCCGGCGCCGTGGTGCCGCAGCCGGTGGCAGGAGGCGTGTATGTGAAAGTGACCACCTACACCGACGGCAGCCGCGCCACAGTGAAAACAAGAAACTGAATTAATGCCACATTGCGCCACGGCAGTGCCGCGGCACAGACACACGATTTTTTTTACCAAGCAGCCGATAGGCCTCCGCGCACGCCACAGCAGTGCACGGAGGCCTATTTTCCTTGCCAAGTGGCATGCCGGGGGCACTGAAAAAGCGGCAATCCCGGAGGGATTGTATATGCGTAGGCAGGTATGCAGCGTAGGCGCAGCCGACGCGAAATGCCTGCTATCAGTCCACCCAAGCCACGCATTCCAAAGGAATGCGACCACTGCACCTTGCAATGCATCGCAACGCAATAATCAGCATATCAGCAGAATCCGTATACTGTCGCATTCCTCTGGAATGCAATTGTACAGGCGGCAACAGCGCAGGCATTTCGCACGGACTTCGCTATCGCTACGCCCGTGCTGCATACCTGCCTACACATATTTTATCCCTAACGGGATAATGCCGTCCTCAATTTTATGGGGCACAACACAAACGCCATACTTTTTCAGTGCTTTCGTCACTGTAAATGCAGGGCTGGATTCCTCGATTGAAATCCAGCCCTGCATTATAACGGCCGTTGCTTTTGCTATGCCAATTCACTTCACATAATGCACATATCCCGGCTTGCGCGGCGCGGGCTTGGGGGCGTCGTGCAGCGGATAGCCCACCACGCAGTGGCCTATGCCCTCATAGTCGCCATCGATGCCCCACTCCTTGAGCAGAGTCTTTCCCTCGGGCGAGTCAAACTCCTCCTTGGCGCGGTGAATCCAAATGCCGCCGAGACCCACGGCGTGGGCAGCGTTGAGCATGTTGCCCATCACCAGCGAGCCGTCGTAGACGTGGGTGGGCACACTGCGGTCGGCAAGCACCACCAGCACCACAGGGCCGCCATAGAAGGGGTCGATGCCGGTGCCAAGGAGTTTGGCATTGAAGGCCGAAAGGCGGTCGCGCACGTCCTTGCGTGTGACGCACACTATCACTGGCGACTGGCTGCCGTGGCCGGTGGGGGCATAGGTGCCTGCCTTGATGATTTCGTCGATAAGCTCTTGCGGCGGCATGTCGGGCTTGAAGCCGCGGATGCTGCGCCGCGTAATCATGTTTTCTATAATCTCGTTCATAATATCTGTGCTTTTTATACCAGTGCAAAATTACTGCAAACACACCTTATGCGCAACACTCGCCGGCGCGCACGTGCGCAAAAAAGCGATGCCCGCTCACACATGAGGAGAGCAGGCATCGCCACGGATATTTATGTTTTATTATTACTTGCGTTTTGCAGAGTTTGCGGCGCGGCAATTATTTCTTTTTGCCGGCAGCCACAGCCTTGGCCTCGGCCTTGCCGGCGTTACGCTTCGAGATAGCGTAGGCCACAGGCGATGCCACGAAGAGCGATGCAAGAGTACCAAACACCACACCCAGCATCATTGCGAAGATGAAGCTGCGGATGCTTTCGCCACCAAGGATGAAGATGACGAGCAGCACCAAGAATGTGGTGAACGATGTGATTGTGGTACGCGACAGCGTGCTGCACAGGGCAGTGTTGAATGTCTCGTACTCGTCTTTGCGCTTGTTGTAGAGGTGGCGGTATTCACGCACACGGTCGAACACCACCACGGTGTCGTTCACCTGATAACCAATCACGGTGAGGATGGCGGCGATAAACGTCTGGTCAATCTCCATCGAGAATGGGAACAGGCCGTGCAGTGTGTAGCACCCGATCACCAGGAACGAGGTGAATGCCACAGCGGCAAGAGCGCCCACAGAGAATGCGATGTCGCGGAAGCGCAGCAGTATGTAGAGTGCCATTGCGATGAGCGAGAAGAGCACGGCCAGAATTGCGCCGCGGGTCATGTCGCTTGCAATGCTCGGGCCCACCTGGTCGGACGAAACCACACCGATTGTCTCGTTAGACACGCTGAAGTCGTTGTAGCTCATGTTGCCGATTTCGCTCTTGAGTCCGTCATACAGCTTGTGCATGATGATGTCGTCGACGTCAATCTTAGTGTCAACGTTGTCGATCATATAGTTGGTGGACACGCGCACCTTAGTGTCGTTGTCGATGGTGATAACCGACACGTTGGCGCCCTCAAACTGCTTTTGCAGTTCGCTCTGCAGCTGCTCGGTGGAAACAGAGTGGGTGAACTGGATCACATAGTTGCGGCCGCCCGAGAAGTCGATGCCACGGCTGAGGCCACGACCAGGAATCACAAACATTGCCGCAATCACCACGATGAGCGCAACCACCACATAGCGGATGGTCTTGGCCTTGCCCATGAAGTCGAACTTCACATTGGTCATGAGGTTTTTGCTCATTGAAGTGGTGAAGGTGACGTTGGCAAACGAGCCCTTGTTCACGAAGTGCTCAAGCACAAGGCGTGTGGCAAACACTGCTGTGAAGAACGAGCAGCAGATGCCGATGAGGGTGGTGATGGCGAAGCCGCGGATCGGGCCTGTGCCAAGGTATGCCAGAATTATTGCGGTGAGCACCGAAGTGAGGTTGGAGTCGAAGATTGCCGAGAAGGCGTTGCTGTAGCCGTCGGCCACAGCCTGCTTCATGCCCTTGCCCTGGCGCAGCTCCTCCTTGCAGCGCTCGAAGATGAGCACGTTGGCATCAACGGCCATACCCAGCGCAAGCACGATACCTGCAATACCAGGCAGTGTGAGCACCGACTGGAACGAAGCCAGAATACCGAATGTGAAGAAGAGGTTGAGAAGCAAGCCAAGCACTGCTATGCTACCGGCCTTGACGCCATACACGCCGAGGATGAAGAGCACCAGCAGCACCAGTGCCACTGCAAACGACACAAGACCCTTGTTGATGGCCTCCTGGCCCAGCGACGGGCCAATCACGCTCTCGCTGGCGATGTTGACGCGAGCCACCATCTTACCCGACTCAAGCACGTTGGCAAGGTCGTTGGCCTCTTCGGGAGTGAAGTTGCCGGTAATCTGCGAGCGGCCGCCGTCGATTTGGGCGTTCACATTGGGGAACGAATATACTTGATCGTCGAGCACGATGGCGATTGCGCGGCCAATGTTCTGGCCTGTGATGCGCGACCACTGGCGTGCGCCTTCCTCATTCATTGTCATCGACACCACCTGACCCTGCAGGTTGTCGAACTCGCTGGTGGCGTCGGTCACCACATCGCCGGTGAGCACCGGCTTGCCCTGCACCGTGCGCAGTGCCACGAGCTGGAACATGCGTCCGCCCTCGTCAAACGCCTTCACGGTCCAGCACAGCTTCAGGTCGGTGGGCAGATACTGCTGGGCCACGGCCGAATGGATAATGGTGTTGACGGCTGCGGTGTCTTTCACATCGACGATGCCCACAACGGGCGACGACGGATTGAGCTGACCGCTGGCCACGTTCAGCAGGTCGGCCAGAGTGCGCTGGCCCTTCTTGGCGGCCTTGGCAGGCTGTGCGGCGGCCTTCTTGGCGCTGTCGGGCTTAGCCTCGGCGGTGGCCTTGGCGCTGTCGGCCTCGGCAGCCGGAGCTGCGTTCACGCCGTTGGCGGTGGCCACGCTCAGGTTGTTGATGTCGGCGGTGATGTCGCTCAGCTTATAGGTCTGGTAGAATTCCAGATTGGCGGTACCCTGGAGGAGCTTGCGCACACGCTGCGGCTCCTTGATGCCCGGGAGCTCAAGCAGAATGCGGCCTGTGCTTTGCAGCTTCTGAATGTTGGGGGCCACCACGCCAAAGCGGTCGATACGGGTGCGGAGCACCTTGTAGGAGTTCTCCACCATGTCGTCGACCTCTTTAGACAGTATCTTTTCAACCTCGGCATCGCTTGCGCCCGGCTTGGCCTTCACTTGCTCCACGTTGCGGAATATCTGGGCGAGGCTGCCTTCGGGAGCCAGCTTCTTATATTCGGCGCAGAACGAAGCCACAAAGTCGTCTTGGGCACTGCGGTTGTGCTCAACGTTGGCAATTGCCTGGTTAAACTTCTTGTCGGGGTTCTCGTTGGAGAGCGCGCGCAAGATGTCGGGGACCGAAATCTGAAGAGTTACGTTCATACCGCCCTTCAGGTCAAGGCCGAGGCCGAGTTCCTTTTCGCGGACTTCCTGGAAGGTGTATCCAAGGTACACCTTTTGCTTAGCGATGGAGTCAATGTACTCGTTGTAAGCGGTTCTGTACTTGTCGTTAGATGTGTCGGCACTCTTGATGCCGGCTGCGGCAAGGGCCTTCTGCTCTGCGATGCTGTCGTAGTGATAGGTCACAAACGAGAACGAGAGGTAGAATGCACATATTAGAATCAGCAGAACGGTGATGACTCTGATAAAACCTTTGGTTTGCATTTGTTAGAGTTTATTAATTATTTTTATTTGTTTTCGCTCAAATATAATTTACAGTTTGCAAATATACTACAATTTCTTTAAGGTGAAAAATATTTGCAATGCGTTTTTGCGCTTAAAGCCAACTGAATGTGATTGGCGGCAGCCGCATGTGAAAAGGACCGTTGTCTCACGACAACAGTCCAAAAAACTTAAAATCTAATACCATGAAAAACCGTTGCAAATATATGCCTTGTTGCGGCCACAGCCAAAACAAAAGCACAAATTATGCGCGGGTTAATGTTTTTTAACCAAAATCGAACATAAAAGCCCTAATTGCAAGCAGTTATGCGCGGTGCACACTACTTGCGGCGCTTGCGCGGCGACTGGCGGTGCTTGGGCGATGCCATGCGCAGCACCTGGGCCGAGCGGGCAGGCAGGTAGAGTTTGAGCCAGCCGAGACCGGCGCTGTCGTAGAGCGGATCGGGCTGCGTGAAGTGCTTCACGGCCTCGTCGATGTTGCCATAGCCGCCATAGCGGCTGTTGTCGGTGTCGACCACGCCATCGTATTCGCCGGCAGGAGCCAGCAGGCCGTAGTCATCGAACGACTTCACAGGGTTGAAGTTGAACACAAACACCAGACGCCCGCGCTTGAATGCCAGCACCTGGTCGTCGTCCTTGTCCCACAGCTTTTGCACCGGCAGTTTCTGGAAGTTATGCACCGAGCCGATGAGGTGAATCATATCGTTATCCCAGTTGTTGAGGAACTGATACTTCAGGTCGGGGCGGTCGACCAGGCTCCACTGCCTGCGGGCATACTTGTAGCTCCAGCCGTTGCCCTCGCGCGGGAAGTCGATCCACTCGGGGTGTCCCCACTCGTTGCCCATGAAGTTGAGATAGCCTCCATTGATGGTGGCGGCCGTCACCAGCCTTATCATTTTGTGCAGAGCCATGCCGCGGTCCACAGCGCCGTTGTTGTCGCCCACCATCATGTGCCAGTACATGTCCTTGTCGATGAGGCGGAAAATTATGGTCTTGTCGCCCACCAGAGCCTGGTCGTG
>ERZ808240.4564-NODE-4564-length-12122-cov-2.955830_pt1 | contig 12122 bp, 9 predicted proteins | sample MGYA00521084_ERZ808240 | MGnify/ENA primary metagenome ERZ808240 (study PRJEB31516, sample SAMN03275571) | gut metagenome | biome: mammalia-associated habitat; material: feces | host: Papio cynocephalus | place: Kenya | collected 2012-08-06 ... | reverse complement strand
TAGGAATAGATCCACCAACTGTCTGATCTTCGAATTCGAATCCCTTACCTGGGTTTGGCTTAAATCTGATCCAAACATCACCATATTGACCGTGACCACCAGACTGTCTTACAAACTTACCTTGTACTTCAGCTTCCTTCTTGATAGTTTCACGGTAAGCAACCTGAGGAGCACCTGCTGTTGCTTCAACTTTGAATTCTCTCTTCATACGGTCGAGAATGATATCCAACTGAAGTTCACCGACACCAGCAATGATTGTCTGGCCAGTTTCTTCATCTGTATAAGCTTTGAATGTTGGATCTTCTTCTGCTAACTTCTGTAAAGCAGCATCCATCTTCTGAGAGTCAGCCTTTGTCTTAGGTTCAACAGACATCTGAATAACTGGTTCTGGGAATACCATCTGCATCAATTCAATTGGTGCATTTTCATCGCAGAGAGTATCAGAAGTTGTTGTAAACTTCAAACCAACGGCACCAGCGATATCACCTGTATAAACTTCATCAATATCAGCACGGTGGTTAGCATGCATTCTTACAAGACGACCAAGTCTTTCTCTCTTGCCCTTAGTAGCATTTAATACATAAGAACCAGCAGTAGCATGACCAGAGTAAACTCTGAAATATGTCAATCTACCTACAAATGGGTCTGTTGCAATCTTAAATGCAAGAGCTGAGAATGGTTCATCATCACTTGGCTTACGAACTGCAGGTTCACCATCTGGTAAATGGCCCTGAATAGCGTCGATATCTGTTGGAGCTGGCAAATAGTCAACTACAGCATCGAGCAACATCTGTACACCCTTGTTCTTATAAGCAGAACCACAAAGTACTGGGAAGAATTCAGAAGTCATAACACCCTTACGGATAGCTGCCTTGATTTCTTCAACAGTTGGTTCTTCACCTTCGAGGACCTTCATCATGAGGTCTTCATCATAGTCAGCAATAGCTTCAAGAAGTTCAGCATGTTTAGCTTCAGCTTCTTCCTTGAACTGATCTTCGATTTCTGTTACCTGAATATCTGTTCCAAGGTCATTGCCATACATTTCCTGCTTCATAGTAACGAGGTCGATAATACCACGGAATGAAGCTTCAGCACCGATAGGCATCTGAATAGCAGCTGCCTTAGCACCTAAACGATCTCCGATAGAGTTAACACTCATATCAAAATCTGCACCAGTAGCATCCATCTTATTAGAGAATACGATACGTGGTACTTTATATTCAGAAGCCTGTCTCCAAACAGTTTCTGTCTGTGGTTCAACACCAGCCTTGGAGTCAAGTACTGTTACAGCACCATCAAGTACACGAAGAGAACGTTCAACTTCAGCTGTGAAGTCTACGTGGCCCGGTGTATCGATAATGTTGATCTGACAATCTTTCCAGTGACATGTTGTAGCTGCGGATGTGATAGTGATACCACGTTCCTGTTCCTGAGCCATCCAGTCCATCTGGGAAGCGCCATCGTGAGTCTCACCGATCTTGTAAATCTTACCTGTGTAATAAAGGATACGTTCAGTTGTTGTTGTCTTACCAGCATCAATGTGAGCCATGATTCCGATATTACGAATCTTATTTAATGGGAACTCTCTTGGCATTATTAGCTCCTTTCTCTAATTACCAACGGAAGTGAGCAAACGCCTTGTTTGCTTCAGCCATCTTATGAACATCTTCTCTCTTCTTAACAGAAGCACCTGTTCCATTAGCGGCGTCCATAATTTCGTTAGCAAGTCTTTCTTCCATTGTGTTCTCATGACGGAGTCTAGAATAATTAACGATCCATCTGAGACCTAATGTAAGCTTTCTTTCAGCAGATACTTCTACTGGAACCTGGTAGTTTGCACCACCAACACGTCTAACCTTCAACTCGAGCTGAGGCATAACGTTTCCGAGAGCCTTTTCGAATACTTCCATTGGGTTCTCGCCTGTTTTCTTTTCAATAGATGCGAATGCATCATACAAAATTGTTTGCGCTGTTCCACGCTTACCATCAATCATGATCTTGTTGATCAACTTAGTAACTAACTTTGAGTTATAGATTGGATCTGGTAATACGTCACGCTTTGCTACATAACCTTTTCTTGGCATATTAATATCTCCTCTCTATCTCTTACTTCTTCTTAGGCTTCTTAGCACCGTATAAAGAACGGGACTGATTTCTTTCGTTAACACCGGCACAATCCAATGTACCTCTGATGATGTGGTAACGAACACCAGGTAGATCCTTAACACGTCCGCCTCTGATCATTACAACGGAGTGTTCCTGTAAATTGTGTCCTACACCTGGAATGTATGCTGTAACTTCCATACCATTAGAAAGTCTAACACGGGCATACTTTCTCAAAGCAGAGTTAGGCTTCTTAGGAGTCATTGTGCCTACACGAGTGCAAACACCTCTCTTCTGTGGGCTGCTCAAGTTTGTAGGTCTGTTCTTCAAACTGTTGAATCCTCTGTTCAATGCAGGGGACTTTGACTTGTAAACTTTATCAGTACGACCTTTACGTACTAACTGGTTTATTGTTGGCATTTTCTTTCTCCTTTCGCTTGTGCACACGATACCGTGTGCGTCATTCTTAGTCATATTTTTTGGCTTTACACCACAGTAAAGCCATTACTTACTAAGCTTGTATATATTACAGTTGCAAGCTCATCTATGTCAATACTTTTTTCGAAAAAATCATTATCCACAGAACCGTGTGTGCCAATTCCATGATTTTTGCATATTTATCACTGCTTTTAAGCAAATCTTCCATTCCATTTTCATTTCCAATACTTTCACTTTTAAAAATCGTAGACTATAATGCAAATGTTGAAATTTCTTTTTCTTATAAATATCCGCTATAATACTAAAAGGAGGTAGTCTATGGCAAAGAAAGTATGTGATTTCTGTCTCTCACAAGTTGGAGGATTATTTAATTCTCCGCAAAAACTATCTGATGGGCATTATGTATGCAAACACTGCAGAGACATCATAGAAGGTTATGATCTTCCTTTAAGATATGATATTTTTCAACGTATCGTCACTGCACAACCACACATGAAAGACATGATCATGGACACATATCTAGAAACAAATAACCCAGATGATGTCATAGCGCGTCTATATCCATTGCCAAAGGTATTACTTCATGATGGAGAACATTGTATCAATGCAATTCGTGCAAATTTGCGTGTTTCTGCTAGCAGTATTCCAGACACTTATGCACCTAGAAGCATTGTGGAAATCCGAAAAAGTACGATCAATAATGTTCCAGATGCAGTGAATAAAAAAGAATCTGTAAAAATTGAAGGCATGCTTTATGAAACAGAAGCTGCTGTATACTTCATGAGTGAACATATCGTCAACTGTCATAGATTGGGCTATGTTGTTAGAAACTCTGGTGAAAAAGAAAAAATTCAAGTCGTAACACCAACAAAAACATTTACATATATTGTAGAAAATGCTGAAATGTTTTTTATTCGAGAACGTTTCTATCAAAAAGTCAATGCAGCAAAGCATCACAAAGACGAACACCTTATCTATATAAAGAATGATAATGAATTGCGCATCACACCTGGTGTATATGATATCCCTAGATCGCTTCGCCCTGGTGTATATAAAGTACGCGCACTCAATGATGCTGGCCTGCATGTCAAAGACTCTTTAGGAAGAATTAAAGATTATTACGAATCAGAAGAATCTATTGATCTTACAAATGGTGGAGTACTTGAAGTTACTGGTGAATACGAATTAAAATGGATCGGCGAAAGAAAAAAATAAACCTAGTGGATCATTTCCATTCAGGTTTATTTTTATTTTGCAATTCTTTTTTAATGATAAATGAAAGTTGAAGAAAAATCGTAAAGCGTAAAGAAAGAATTAACGCTTTAGCTTTTTTCTCTGTTAATGAAATATCCTCATCACCAACATATCGATAAACAAAATACACAAATAATGCAAATAAGATCATAGCTACCAAATTGATAACATACATCTTCACTCTTGACCGTACATCTGTGCACTGCATGACTACAATAACATAATTCATAAATAGCAAAAGTGTTACCAAAAAAGAAAAAAATGAATTTTTCGTAAAGAACCGAATTACCTCTTCCATTGCTACCATGCACAAAAATAATATCAATTTTAAATACTTTTCATTTCCCTTCATCGATACCACCACTTCCTTGTTCCTATTTTACAACAAATATGGCACATAGTGTTACCTATGCGCCATAGCATTTTATTTGAAATATTCAACTGCACTCTTAAAGATACCATCTTCAAGCTTCTGATCAGGAATGTTCACATACATATCCTTGCCACTTCTTTCAGAATGCCCCATTTTACCAAAAACTCTTCCATCTGGAGATGTAATACCTTCAATTGCCATATAAGAATCATTTGGATTAAATCTCACATCACTTGTTGGCTTACCTTGCAAATCAACATACTGTGAAGCTACCTGTCCATTTTCAATCAATTGCTTCAAAACATCATCTTCTGCTACAAATCTACCTTCACCATGTGAAATGGCAACTGTATGAATTTCTCCAGGTTTACAATGCTTTAACCAAGGCGATTTGTTAGAAGCAACTCTTGTTTGCACAAGCATAGATTGATGTCTACCAATCGTATTAAATGTCAATGTTGGACAATGTGCATCTGTATCAATGATCTTACCATACGGAACAAGACCTAATTTGATCAAAGCCTGGAAGCCATTACAAATACCACACATCAAACCTTCACGATTATCTAACAAATCCGTTACTGCAGCCTTCACTTTTGGATTTCTGAAAAAAGCTGTAATAAATTTTGCAGAGCCTTCCGGTTCATCTCCACCAGAGAATCCACCAGGAATAGCAATAATTTGAGAAGCATGAATTTTTTCTGCAAAAGCATTTGCTCTCTTTTCGATATCTTCACTTGTCAAATTCTTGATGACAAAGATTTCTGCTTCTGCACCTGCTCTTTCAAAAGCATGTGCTGTATCCCATTCACAATTTGTTCCAGGGAAAACAGGAATCAATACATGTGGTTTTTCTACTGTATAGCTAGCATGTAAGACTTCATTTGCCTGATAATTGATTTCTGGAATATCTTTCTTCGGATTGATATCTGTATATGGATAAACTGGTTGTAGTTTTGCTTCATATTTCTTTTGCAGATCTGTTAGATCTAATTTACCACCATTGTATACGATTGCATATTCTTCCATTGTCTTACCGAGCAATTCAGCATCATCTATTGGGCTATCTGTTTCCACCATGAATGCACCATAGCACTTATCAAACAATGTATCTAGATTTACACCATCCTCGATAGTAAAACCAATTTGGTTACCTAGAGCACACTTTAAAATGCCTTCAGCAACGCCACCATTCACAACACTCCAAGCAGAATACACTTTACCATCACGAATCAATGCTTCCATCTTATCAAATGTATTTCTAACACTATCCCAATCAGGATTACCATATGCATCATATGTAGGCTTCAACAAATACACATCATGTCCAGCACGCTTCCACTCTGTCGAAATTACTTTATCTGCCTTAGCAGTAGAAACGCCAAAAGCAATCAACGTTGGTGGTACATCAATATTTTCAAATGTACCAGACATAGAATCTTTTCCACCAATTGCACCAATTTCTAATTCTCTTTGTGCTTTTAGTGCACCTAATAATGCTGAGAAAGGTTGTCCCCATCTCTTAGGATCCGTGTACATATGCCCGAAGTATTCTTGGAAAGACATCCAAGCATGGTGCCAACGACCACCAGCAGCAACCAATTTAGCAATAGAAGAAATAACAGATTCTTGTGCACCAGTGAATGGATTATCACTCATTTCATATGGATCAAACCCCCAAGACATAATGGATGCTGTAGTAGTTTCCGCATTCAATACTGGAATTTTAGCAGCCATAGCTTGTGCAGGTGTTAATTGTGTCTTGCCGCCAAAAGGCATCAATATAGTGCCTGCACCAATGGTTGAATCAAATCTTTCCACAAGACCTTTTTGAGAAGCAACATTCAAGTCTTCAGCCATAGCTTCCATATGATCTGCAAATGACAAATCACAAGAATTCTTTACCTTATCACTATGCTTTTCAACAATCACATCTGTATAACGTTTTGCACCATTTGTATTCAAGAAATCTCTAGAAATATTGACAATATCTACGCCATCTAAATACATGACCATTCTTGCTTCATCTGTTACTTCTGCAACAACTGTCGATTCAAGATTTTCTTCTTCAGCAAGTCTTTGGAAATGTGCAGCATCTTCTTTTCTTACAACAACAGCCATTCTTTCCTGAGACTCTGAAATAGCCAATTCTGTTCCATCAAGGCCTTCATATTTTTTAGGCACTTTATTTAAATCGATTTTCAAGCCATCAGCAAGTTCACCGATTGCAACAGAAACACCACCTGCACCAAAGTCATTGCATCTCTTGATCAATTTTGTTGCCTCAGGATTTCTAAACAAGCGCTGTAGTTTTCTTTCTTCAGGTGCATTACCTTTCTGCACTTCTGCACCATCTTTTGCCAAAGAATCTACATTATGAGATTTTGAGGAACCTGTAGCACCTCCACAACCATCTCTACCAGTTTTACCGCCAAGCAATATAACTATATCTCCTGCAACTGGTCTTTCACGAACGACATTTTCACTTGGTGCTGCCGCAATGACACCACCAACTTCCATTCTCTTAGCAACATAGCCTGGATGGTAGATTTCTGTTACATGTCCTGTAGCTAGGCCAATCTGGTTGCCATATGATGAATATCCAGCAGCTGCTGTAGTAACGATCTTACGCTGTGGAAGTTTACCTTCTAATGTCTCTTCTACTGGTGTTAATGGATCTGCTGCACCAGTTACACGCATAGCCTGATATACATAACTTCTACCGGATAGTGGGTCACGAATTGCACCACCTAAGCAAGTAGCTGCTCCACCAAATGGCTCAATTTCTGTAGGATGGTTATGTGTTTCGTTCTTAAACATCAACAGCCAATCTTGATCTTCACCATCAACATCTACTTTGATGCGCACAGAACAAGCGTTGATTTCTTCTGATTCATCCAAGTCTTTTAACTTACCGGATTTCTTTAAAGCTTTTGCACCTATCGTTGCTAGATCCCATAAAGATAAAGGTTTCTTAGTTTTACCTTGATATACTTCTTCACGTAAATCCAAATATTCATCATAGGATTTCTTGATTTGTTCATCTTGAATATCTACATTGTTGATGATCGTATTAAATGTTGTATGACGACAATGATCTGACCAATATGTGTCTATCACTTTGATTTCCGTGATTCTTGGATTTCTTTTTTCTTCGTTCTTAAAATACTTCTGTAAAAAAGCAATATCCGCAAGATCCATTGCTAAACCAAGGTCATTTCTAAACTTTTCAAGCCCTGCTTCATCTAAGTCAATAAATCCATCTAAAATTTCTGGTAATTCAGGTTTTTCATAAGTTTGATGAATCGTTTCTGGTTTTTCTAATGCAGCTTCTCTAGCTTCTACCGGATTGATCAAAGTTTTTTTGATGATTTCTTTATCGCCATCTGTCAATTTTCCTTTGATGTAATATAAACGTGCACTACGAACTTCTGGTTTTTGCTTCATCGTCGCAAGCTGAATGCATTGGGAAGCAGAATCTGCTCTTTGATCAAATTGTCCTGGCAAATATTCTACAGCCAATACCCATTCATCTTCATTTGGCGTAGGTGCTGTTTCCTCATATAACGTATCTACTTGTGGCTCTGATAAAATCGTTCTTTCTGCCATTTGAAAATCTTGTGCATCAATATTTTCGATATCATAACGATTTATCACTCTAACAGACTCTACATCATCATTCATTAAAGCAATTCTTAAATCATTCTTTACACCATGTGCTTCCGTTGCAAACGGTGTTTTCTTTTCTACAAAACAACGATATACACTCATCTGTATCTCCTACTTTCTACCAATATCCTTACGATAATGCATCTTTTCAAAACCAATTTGTTCTACTGCAGCATATGCCTTCTCTAATGCAGAAGACAAATCACGTCCTTTGGCAGTAATGCCTAGTACACGTCCCCCATTTGTATAAAATTTGCCATTTTCTTCTTTTGTACCAGCATGATATACTACAACACCATCATGTTGCCCATTCTCATCTAAGCCATGGATTTCAAAACCCTTTTCATACTTCACAGGATATCCACCACTAGCTTCAATTACACATGCACAGGCTTCATTGCTCCACTCCACATCAACATTTTCCAATGTTTCATCATGACAAGCCTGCATAATTGTCAACAAATCTGTTTTCAACAAAGGCAACACTACTTGTGTTTCAGGATCACCAAATCGACAATTATATTCCACGACTCTTGGACCCTTTGGCGTAAGCATTAAACCAAAATACAAGCATCCTTTAAATGGTCTACCTTCCTTACACATTGCATGAATCGTTGGCAAGAATATTTTTTCCATACAAGTATCTGCAATTTCTTTTGTATAGTATGGAGAAGGCGCAATTGTACCCATTCCACCCGTATTCAATCCTTCATCATTATCATTTACACGCTTATGATCCATGGAAGAAACCATTGGTTTTATACACTTAGAATCAGTAAATGCAAGTACAGATACTTCAGGTCCTGTCATAAACTCTTCTACAACAACTTTATTTCCTGATTTACCAAAAATATGATCCACCATCATTTCTCTTAAAGCTGCTTTTGCATCATCCAATGTTTCACAAATCAATACGCCTTTTCCAAGGGCTAAGCCATCTGCTTTAATAACAATTGGAAATTCATTTTTTTCTTTAATGTAATGCAATGCTTCTTTTTCATCTTCAAATGTCTGATAATCCGCTGTTGGAATACCATACTTTTTCATTAAATCTTTAGAAAAAGCTTTACTAGCCTCAATGATTGCTGCATTTGCGAAAGGTCCAAAACACGGAATACCTTCTTTTTCCATATCATCCACCATACCTAATGCTAGTGGATCATCTGGTGTGACAACACAAAAATCCACATGATTATTCAAAGCAAATGCTACCATTTTTTCTTTATCCGTGGCTTTGATATCTACACACTCTGCATCTTTGGAAATACCGCCATTACCAGGTGCACACCAAATCTTTTCAACTTCAGAATTCTCTTTCAACTTGCGAATTACCGCATGTTCTCTACCACCAGAACCAACTACTAATATTTTCATTTTCTTACGCCTTCTTTATTAATTAATGATGGAACAAACGCACACCATTGAACACAAGTGTCATTCCATAACGATTACATGTATCAATGACATTATCATCTCGAATCGAACCACCTGGTTCAACAATAAATTCAACACCACTCTTATGTGCTCTTTCAATGTTGTCGCCAAATGGGAAGAATGCATCAGACGCTAAAGAAACGCCCTGTAATTCATCTAACCACGCTCTTTTTTCTTCACGCGTAAATACTTCTGGCTTTTCTGTAAAGAAATTTTCCCATGTGCCATCACGTAATACATCATCATGTTCTTCTGAAATATATACATCGATCGTATTATCACGATCTGCACGACGAATACCTTCTTTAAATGGTAAATTCAATACTTTTGGATTTTGTCTCAACCACCAATTATCTGCTTTATTTCCTGCCAATCTTACACAATGTACACGTGACTGTTGACCAGCACCTATGCCAATACACTGCCCATCTTTCGCATATGCTACAGAATTAGATTGTGTATACTTCAAAGCAATCAAAGCAATCAACAAATCTCTTTTTGCAGATTCAGGTAAATTTTTATTATCACTAACAATATTCGTCAACAATGAATGATCAATCTTGATAGTATTTCTACCTTGTTCAAATGTAATGCCAAATACTTGTTTATGTTCGATTTCTTCTGGTACATAAGAAGGATCGATTTTCACAACATTATAATTTCCTTTTTTCTTTTGCTTTAAGATTTCCAAAGCTTCTTCTGTATACCCTGGTGCAATAACACCATCAGAAACTTCTTTCTTAAGCAAACGTGCGGTATCCGCATCGCACACATCGCTCAATGCTGCCCAATCCCCATAAGAAGACATACGATCTGCACCACGTGCTCTCACATATGCACAAGCAATTGGAGACAAATCACTATCGTCAACAAAATAGATCTTTCTATCTACTTCGCTCAATGGCAAACCTACAGCAGCACCTGCAGGAGAAACATGCTTAAAACTAGCTGCAGCAGGCAATCCTGTAGCTTCTTTCAATTCCTTAACAAGCTGCCAACTATTCAGTGCATCTAAAAAATTAATATACCCAGGTCTACCATTTAACACTTCTACTGGTAATTCCCCATTTTCCACATAAATACGAGAAGATTTCTGATTTGGATTACATCCATACTTTAAAGCAATTTCCTTAGCCATGTTTTCTCCTTATCACTTATTCTTATTAAAAATTTCAACTTTTGTTTCACCAGTTTCAATATTCATATGACATGTATACAATGAAACTTTATTATCCGCATTCAGTGCTTCCCAAACATGTTGTGACCAAATATCAAATTTTTCATGCGCCATTTCCCATTGTATTGGTTCACCCTCAAAAGAAGGAATCGGATCACCATTTGTCTTATATGTCGTAATCAAGCGTCCAAAACCATTTTCTTCTTCTGGATATTCGAAAAAATAACGACCTACACGACTACCTTCAACATTCAAACTCTTCAAAATAGACATTTTATAACTATCACCTTCTACCAAAGCAGAAATACGCGGTGTCCAGTTTGGCCCGTCTGGTTCAAACGTTCTAGTACGCAATGCTTCTTCAAATGTTTTTCCTTCTTTTAAAGCATTCCAGATCGTATCAGTTTGATCACCATTTGTAACGATAGTTTGTCTACCAAGTTTTCTAACAGGATGATAAATGATCAAGGATGGATCTTCCATCTTACTAGGATCAAATGCTTTTGTACGAATACCATCTTCTGTTTCTTCAAAAACACGATTTCTTGAATTTGTACTTCTACCCATGATCCAATATGCTATACGCATATTCTTTCCACAAGGTGTTCTCCCAATTGCAATACCTCTACCTGGATATTCGTTGTTCTTTAAGTATTCAAATAAATCTACAGCCATCCTCATTCTCCTTTATCTAATTGTGCTGCTATTTCTTCACAAGCTTCTGGTAAAAGAATCCATTCTGCTTGTTCCATTACACGTTTTTGTAAGATTTCAGGTGTATCACCTTCTTCAATATACACCGCTTTTTGTTTTAAGATTCTTCCTCCATCTGGAATTTCATTAACTAAATGCACCGTAGCACCAGTCACTTTCACACCACGTGCCAAAGCAGCTTCATGAACTTTCAAGCCATAGAAGCCCTTTCCACAAAAAGAAGGAATCAATGAAGGATGTATATTGATAATACGATCCCGGTACGCTTCTATCACTCCACTACCAAGAATACTCAAATACCCGGCTAAAACGACCATATCTATTTTATTAGCATGTAATGTTTCAACAATTGCTGCATCGAATGCAACTTGATTGCCATAGTCTTTTCTTTTGATTACACAGCTATCAATATTTGCTTTTTTTGCTCTTTCTAATGCATATGCTGAAGCATTAGAAGCCACAACTAGTGTGATACGTCCATGAGGAATCTTTCCAGCATTTTGTGCATCGATCAATGCTTGTAAATTTGTTCCTCCTCCAGAAACCATGACCGCAATACGAATCATTCAATCACCACAGAGTGATCGCCATCACTCATTTCGCCAATCACGCTAGCTGTAATACCAAACTCTTTCATCAATGCAATCGTTTTATCAGCATCCTTTGCATCAATGATAACTGCCATACCAACACCCATGTTATATGTATTGAACATATCATGTTCTGGAATATTGCCCTTTTCTTGGATCAATTTAAAAATTGGCAATACATCCCATGTTCCTTTATGAATGACCGCATTCAAATCATCACCATATGCACGAGGTAAGTTTTCATAGAAACCACCACCCGTAATATGTGCAATAGAATGTACATCCACTTCTTCCAACAACTTTAATACAGGCTTTACATATAACTGTGTAGGTGCAAGCAAAGCTTCTCCTAAAGTCTTTCCATCAAGTT
>ERZ808240.4563-NODE-4563-length-12122-cov-7.102594_pt1 | contig 12122 bp, 9 predicted proteins | sample MGYA00521084_ERZ808240 | MGnify/ENA primary metagenome ERZ808240 (study PRJEB31516, sample SAMN03275571) | gut metagenome | biome: mammalia-associated habitat; material: feces | host: Papio cynocephalus | place: Kenya | collected 2012-08-06 ... | reverse complement strand
TAATCTTTTCAATTTACCCTTGACTTCTTATAGTTGGTCACCTCTACACAATTATAGGTCAATATCACCCTATTATCAATAGGCCAATTTGCCATAATTTCGTTGGGGTGATTAGATGACTCGTATGAAAGAACTGCGCAAAAAGAAAGGCTTCTCACAGGTCAGAATGCAGATGCTGACGGGAATTGACCAGAGCGATTATTCAAAAATCGAGACCGGCAAACGAAATATGAGCTTTGAACAGTGCCGCCGCATCGCCCTCGCGCTGGAAACCAGTATGGATTACCTTGCCGGCCTGACCGATCAGGATACCCCTTATCCCAGAACAAAGTAAAACGACCGTATAAGCGGTCGTTTTTTCATATTTTAATGCGGCGAGCGCAGCAATGCCGCCTCGGCAGGCACTGCCGGAACGGAACTATCCGAAGTAGGCGCAGTGCTTACCGGAAGTGCCAAGGGGAGGATAATCCAAAAAGGAGGGGCTGCGCCCCTCCTTTTTGGTCGTTAGGGGGTGCAGGGGGGCGAAATCGAAACGCCCCCTGCCTTTCTCTTGGGGGATTCAAAGGGGGAGGTTCTCTTTTGAAAGAGAATCTCCCCCTTTGCCCCGTGCAGCGCCTACGGCGCTGCCTTCCTTATTCATGCTTATAAATCCGCCGGTTATCGAGCGCGAAGACGCACTGGCTGAACTCGCCCGCTTTGAGCGGCGCGAGCACCTCGCGGTAGATCTCCATGCGGCTGTCGATCTGGTCAACGAGCGACAGGAGCTCTGCCTCCGCGCACTGGGGCAGCACCGCCGCGCCGAATTCCGGCTGGCCGTGGTGCGAGAGGATCAGGTGCTCTAAAAGCGTCGCCTTTTCCTCGGGCAGGTCGAGCTCGGCGGCGATCGCCGCGACCTCCTGCGCACCCATGACGAGGTGGCCGAGCAGCTGGCCCTTCGTCGAATAGTCTGTCACGAGGCCGAGCTCGGAGAACGTGAACTCCTGCTCCTTGGCAAAGTCGTGCAGCAGCGTGCCGGTAAGGAGCAGGCTGCGGTTCACGGTGTCCGCGTACTGCGCGGACAGGAAATCGGCAAGGCGCAGCATGTTGAGCGTGTGCATCAGAAGACCGGATAAAAAGCCGTGGTGGACACTCTTGGCGGCGGGGATGGCGCGGAACGCCGCCTCGTGGCGGCGCAGCATCTCCTCGCACACGGCGCGATAGTCCGCGTCCTCAATGGTCGAAACGAGCGCCTTGACCTCGTCATAGCCCGCCTCGCGGTCGATGGGCGCGACGGGGACGAGACGGGAAAGATCGACCACATCGTCATCCTTTGCGGTGCGCAGATCGCTGAGCGTCACCTGCAGCGCTCCCCGGTAATCCGACACACTGCCGCGCACCCAAACCGCCTTGCCCTCGTCGGCAGAGCCGATGGGGCCGTGGTAATCCCAGAATTTTGCCTCGATTGTGCCGCTTGCATCAGCCAGCACGGCGCTGAGAAACGGCTTGCCGGTAGCCGTTGTACGCGCGGAGGCGGACTTGAGCAGATAAAAACCGTCAATATCAATGCCGCGCGCCATACGCGCGACGGGTAAGCTGTGTTCCATAGAAGCTCCTTTTCCCGCCCGCCAGATACGGCGGGCCGTTCCTTGGTATTGAAAGCATTATAGCATATCCGGCGGCAAAACGCACGCGCTATTTTTGTACCTGCCGTCCGCGCTGTGCGCGCTCGAGCCAGTCTTTTCCCTCGGTGAAGCGCGCGACGAGGAACGACACGACGTAGTCGCCCGCAGAGTTGATCATCGTCGCGGGCGGGTCGACAAGATTGCCAATCGTCACGGCGATGGGGTAGGCAATGGCCATCTGCGTGGGGAAGAAGAGCGTACAGATGATGTACTCGCCGATGTACCCGCCGCCGGGGATGCCGCTCATCGCGACAGAGCTGAATACGGCGACGAGCAGGATTTTGACGATGAGACCCGCGCCCTCAAACGGGATGCCGAACACGCCGAAGAGAAACGCGATCTTCAGCACGCAGCTGAAGCACGAGCCGTCCATGTGCATCGTCGCACCCAGCGGCAGGACGAGGTCGGAGATGTCGCGCGGGACGCCGCTGTCCTCCGCGGCTTCTAAATTCGTCGGGATCGTCGCGACGGACGAGCAGGTGCCGAGCGCCGTGACTGCGGGGCGCAGGATGTGCCGCCGCATGACGCGCACGCCCTCTCTCCCGCCGCCAAGGTAGGCGTAGAGCGGGAACGCGACGAGCACGTAGACAAAGCAGAGCGGGTAGTAGACGAGCATCGCGCGGCCGTAGGCTGCCGTAATCTGCGCGCCGTAGGTTGCAACGAGTGAGGCGAAGAAGCCGAAAAACGCGATGGGCGCATAGTAGGAGATGAGCGAGACGACCTTCAAAAGACAGTTTGTCATGTCCTGCAGGACCTTTGCCGTCAGGCAGTCCGCGCCGCCGCTCAGATTGACGCCAAAGCCGATGAGGATGGAGAAGACGATGAGTGGCAGCATCGCGCGGCGGGACAAAAGCGCCGCGAAATCCTCGACTGTGAAGAAGTTGACGAGCAGCTCCGCGACGCTCGCTTGCGCGTCGACCGTGCCCGCCGCGGCGTCCGCCCACGGCTCGAGCACCGGTGGATAGAGGCGCATCGCAAAGAGCATGATGACTGCGGCGATAAGGCCCGTGACGATGAAGACCAGAAGCGTCGTGCCCATGATCTTCCCCGCGCGCCTGGGGCTTTTCATGCAAGCGATGGAGCTACTCAGCGAGCAGAACACGAGCGGTACGACGATGCAGAACATCAGGTTAATGAAAATTGTGCCGAGCGGGGCGAGACACGCTGCCCCCGGCCACAGCGCGCCCAGCACGCATCCGAGCACGATGGCAAGCAGCATCGCGCTTAGAAAGCCGTAGGTGCGGAAAAAGGAACGAGACATAGAATTCCTCCCTTAACAATTTGCGTTCAACACAATATAGCGGGAGGACTTGGACGATATGCGAGAATTCGCTGCGCTCTGCGCCTCGGTTGTCCGTTTATAGCGGACAATTCGACGTTCGCTCCGAGCAAAGTGTTTTCCGCCACGCATATGTTGCGGCAGAAAACGGATTAGACTTTATTTGCGCACTGCGGTGCGCAAACTCTGCGAGGCGTTATCAAAAAGGACACATCACGTAAGGATGTGTCCTTTTTTGTAATTATTCAAGCTCGAAGGCACCCGTGTATAACTGATAGTACGTGCCCTTCTCCGCGATCAGCTTTTCGTGGCTGCCGCGCTCGATGATGCGGCCGTGGTCGAGGACCATGATGACGTCGGAATTCTTGACGGTCGACAGGCGGTGCGCGATAACGAACACCGTGCGGCCCTCCATCAGCTGATCCATGCCGCGCTGGACGATGGCCTCAGTGCGCGTGTCGATGGACGACGTCGCCTCATCCAAAATCATGACCGGCGGGTCGGCGACTGCCGCGCGGGCGATGGAGATGAGCTGGCGCTGACCCTGCGAGAGGTTCGCGCCGTTGTTGGCGAGCTCCGTCGCATAGCCCTGTGGGAGACGCGTGATGAAGTCGTCTGCGCCGGCGAGCTTTGCCGCGGCGATGCACTCTTCGTCGGTTGCATCAAGTTTACCATAACGAATGTTGTCCATCACCGTGCCGGTGAAGAGGTTGACATCCTGTAGGACGATGCCGAGCGAACGGCGCAGGTCGGCCTTTTTGATCTTGCTGACATCAATGCCGTCGTAGAGGATCTGACCGTCGGCAATGTCGTAAAAGCGATTGATGAGGTTCGTGATGGTCGTCTTGCCCGCGCCCGTCGCGCCGACAAAGGCGACCTTCTGACCGGGCTCTGCGTAGACGGAGACGTCGTGCAGGACCTCTTTGTTCGGCTCGTAGCCGAAGTCTACGTCGACAAGGCGCACGTCGCCGCGCAGCTCGCGGTACCCGATTTTGCCGTTGTCGTTCGGGTTCTTCCACGCCCAGCGGCCGGTGTGATGGTCGCTCTCGGTGATCGTGCCGTCGGGCGCGATGTCCGCGTCGACGAGCGTGACAAAGCCGTCGTCCGTTTCGGCCTTTTCGTCGATGAGGGAGAATACGCGCTGCGCGCCCGCACCCGCCATGACGATGGAGTTGATCTGCTGGGAGAGCTGGTTGATGTTGCCCGTGAACTGCTTGGTCATGTTGAGGAACGGAACCAGAATGGAGATATCGAGCGCCTTGCCGGAAAGGCTCACATTCGGCAGCCCAATGAGCAGCAGCACGCCGCCCACGAGCGCGAGAGCCACATAGAGGAGGTTGCCGATGTTGCCGATGATGGGGCCGAGCACGCTTGCGTAGGCATTGGCACGATAGCTGTCTTCAAAGAGTGCGTTGTTGAGCTTATCAAATTCTTCAATGGAGCGCTGCTCGTGGCAGAAGACCTTGACGACCTTCTGGCCGGTCATTGTCTCCTGAATGTAGCCCTCGGTTTTGGCAACGGCCTGCTGCTGGCGCAGGAAGAACCTGGCGCTGCCGCCGCCGACGCGCTTGGTGACGACGATCATCAAAATCACGCCGAGCACCGAAATAAGCGTCAGCCAGGCGCTGAAATAAAGCATGATGCCGAACACAGCCAGCACGATCGCGCCGGACTGGATGAAGGCGGGGATGGCCTCGGACACGAGCTGGCGCAGAGTGTCGATATCGTTGGTGTAGAAGCTCATGATATCGCCGTGCTGGTGGGTGTCGAAGTAGCGGATGGGAAGATCCTGCATGCCGCCGAACATCTCTTGGCGAAGCTTGTCGAGAAAGCCCTGCGTCATATAGGCCATGAGCTGCTTGTAGACCAGAATGGCAATGATCGAGAGTGCGTAGAGCGAGATGAGCAGCGTCAGGATGGGGATGAGCTCTGCCTTGGCAGAGACCCAGTCGCGCGAGACATACCACTTTTCGATGACCTGAATGACATTCTGCACGAAAAGCGAAGGGATGGAGGACACGATGGAGGAAAACAGGATGCACGCGAACGTGACGGGCGCGAGCACAGGGTAGTAGGAAAAGAGCTTTTTCACCGTGCGCTTCAGCATGGCGAGGTTTGCCGCACCGTCGTTCGGGCGGCGGGAATTCTTGGGATCACGCTTCATCCTGCTCACCTCCGTTCGTCTGGGACTCATAGACCTCGCGGTAAATTTCACTCGAAGCGAGGAGCTGCTCGTGCGTGCCCATGTCCGCAATATGGCCGTTGTCCATCACGAGAATGAGGTCGGCGTCCTGCACGGACGCGACGCGCTGGGCGATGATGATCTTCGTTGTTTCGGGGATATAGGTGCGGAAGCCTTCGCGGATCAGCGCGTCGGTGCGCGTGTCGACTGCGGAAGTCGAGTCGTCGAGGATCAGAATCTTCGGCTTTTTGAGCAGCGCCCGGGCGATGCAGAGGCGCTGCTTCTGCCCGCCGGAGACGTTTGAGCCGCCCTGCTCGATATAGGTGTCGTACCCGTCGGGGAAGGAGCGAACGAATTCGTCCGCCTGCGCGAGCTTGCATGCCTCGATCATTTCATCGTCGGTGGCGTTTTCATTGCCCCAGCGCAGGTTATCCTTGATCGTGCCGGAGAACAGTACGTTCTTTTGCAGCACGACGCTGACCGCGCCGCGCAGGGCCTCAAGGTCGTATTCGCGGACATCTCTGCCGCCGACCTTGACGCAGCCCTCGGTCGTGTCGTAGAGACGCGGGATGAGCTGTACGAGCGTCGACTTGCTCGAGCCCGTGCCGCCGAGGATGCCGACGGTCATGCCCGAGTCGATGTGCAGGTTGATGTCCTGCAGCGCGAACTTTTTCGCCTGCGCGGAGTACTTGAAGCTGACATTTTCAAAGTCGATGGAACCGTCCTTCACGTCCGTTGCGGGAGAGGCGGGATTGGTGAGCGCGGGCTCTTCCTCGAGCACCTCGCGGATACGGACGAACGACTCATACGACATCGTCATCATCACGTAGATCATCGAGATCATCATCAGCGACATTAAGATCTGCATGCCGTAGGTCAGCATGGCGGAGAGCTGGCCGACGTCGATGGTCGTGCCGCCGTTCGTAACAATGAGCTTTGAGCCGACGAACAGCACGAAGATCATGTTGAAATACACGCAGAACTGCATCAGCGGCGCATTGAGCGCGACGACACGCTCGGCAAAGGTGAAGTCCTTGGCGATGTTGTGCGAGGCGGCGGCGAACTTCTTTTTCTCGTACTCTTCGCGGGCAAAACCCTTGACCACACGCATCGCGCGCACATTTTCCTCAACGGATTCGTTGAGCTTGTCATACTTGCGGAACACCGCGCGGAATGCGGGCATCGCCTTGCGCGCGATCAGAAGAAGACCGATCACGAGCACGGGGATGATAATGAGGAACGTCGTCGCCAGCGCGCCGCCCATGATATAGGCCATGATGACGGCGAAGAGGAACATCAGCGGCGCGCGCACTGCGATGCGGATGCACATCATAAAGGACATCTGCACATTGTTGATATCGGTCGTCATACGCGTGACGAGCGAGGCGGAGGAGAATTTATCGATATTCTCAAACGCGAAGCTCTGCACGCGGGTGAAAACGTCGTGGCGGACATTTTTGGCAAAGCCGGCGCTCGCGCGCGAGCCGAACAGGCCGCCGAGCGCGCCGCAGCCGAGCGATACGAGCGACATCAGAATGAGCCCAAGGCCCACGCGCACAACGCCGCCCAGCTCCGCGCCGCCCTTGATCTCGTTGACGAGGTTGGCGGTGAAAAACGGGATGAGCACTTCAATCGCGACTTCGCCGACCATGCACAGGAGCGTCAGGATCGTGGGCTTTTTATATTCGCGGATGCAGCCCATAAAGCGACGGATCATATTCATTGGCAGGAGCCTCCTTTCTTTGGGGATGGGGGACAGTCGGGCAGCTTGCCCTGCGCGATCATGCGCTTGCGCTGCTCGTCAAACGTATCGTGGATGGTGCGAAGCGCCGAGCAGAAGGTCTCGCGCTCGTCGTCCTCGAGCTGCTCGAAAAATTCGCGGAACTCCGCCGCGTCCTTTTCCAAAAAGCTCTTTACGTATTCATCGGCCTTTTCGGTCGCGCGCAGGCGGATAACACGGCGGTCGTCGGGGTCGCTCAACCGCTCGGCAAAGCCGCCCTCGACGAGCCTGTCGACGAGCTTGCTCATCTGCTGCTTGGGCATACGGGCAAAATTTGCAAGCTCCGTCATCGTCATCGTGCGGCCGCTGCGGCGCATCGACTGGATGCAGTAGTACATGTCGAGGCTGACGCCGTCGTTGAGCATGCGCTTGAACGGGCGGGCGAACCAGTAGTGCCACGCGGGAATGGTGTCGAGCAGCAGCTCCTGGATCTCGTTGGTCTGCATAAAGTGTTTCTCCTTTCGTTGAAAATGAATGATAGTTACTGTGAATTGACTATCGTTTTAAATTGACAGTGCTTAGGATACAACAATTAAAAACGAATTGCAAGAGGAATGTGCGCAAAAAGGGCGCAAAAAAACGGCAGCTTTTCACTGCCGCTTTAGGAAAATATAGACGAGGAATGCCGCGTGATAAGTCTGTAAGAGGTCGGTTTGGCGCCCTCAGCGATGAGTCTGTAATAAGAGGGTAGTTTGGATCCCTCAGGAAGTGAAAAGGGGAACGAGACAGTGCTCGTCTTGCCATCTTCGGTGCTTTCGACCGTGAGGATCTGTGCAGCTGCGTTCAGATGGCTGACGGCGCATGCGTCCGCGCTTTCCACGCGGATGGTTTTGTCGCCGCTGCGGCAATAATGCTCCGTGAAGTGCATTTCCTTGCCGCAGGAAAAGGCAGTGTAGCTGATCTCCGTACAGGCGTCCGCCGCAAAAACGGGAACGAGCAGCACGAGCGAAAGGGCCGGTGACAACAACAGGGAAGGGAGCCGTTTCACGGTATCGTCCTCCTATGCTGATTTTTGATCGCTGACAGGAATGCTTACATCAACAGCATGGCATAAAGCGTGGAAAGAGGCAAGAAAAATCTGAATGATACGAAAAATCCGGCACTTTGGCAAAAATGAAGCGCAAAAACAGTACAGAATCACGAGAAAGGCCCACGCCGTTTTTTCGGCGCGGACCTTTTATCATTGCTTGATTTTTACATTGTTCCTGACCGTGCGCTCGCTTCGGGGGCGGTTCGTCAGGCTTTGCAGCACAGCGCTGATCTGGCCCTCGGCGGCCTCGACCTCGGCGTGGAATGCGCGGGCGGAGACGCGCAGCGCCCCGTGGCCGAGGATGATGACCTGTTCGGGGCCGTCCGACGTCGCGACGCGCACGCGCCGCTCGCGGCGCAGCTCGTAGGTCGCGCGCTCGATGTAGGTGTCGGCGGTCTCGGCCTCCTTGGTGTAGACGACCTTGACGCCGTGCACCGTCTGCACGCTGCCGGGGTTGCCCTTGACCTTGTAGGCGTCAAACACGACGATGACGCGGCACTTGCGAAAACCCTGATAGTTCGCGAGAATGTCGATCAGCGCGCCGCGCGCCGCGGCGACATCCTGAGAAGCGAGCCGCTGCAGCTCGTCCCACGCGAAGATGATGTTGTAGCCGTCGACGAGCAGATATTCCGTGTCCTCTGAGTGGATCGTGACGTCGTAGTGGTCGGCGAGCGCGGTGCGCGCGGGCTTTTTGCTCGGCTCGAACGCGCGGCGCTCGACCTTGCCATACGTGCGCTCGAAAATATCCTGCAATTCCTTATCCTCGGCATACGCGCCGCCCGCGCCGACACCGCGGCGGGGGAGCGGGGCGGGCGCTTCTTCAACAGCCTCCTCGCCGAGGCGGATGCCGCTGTCGCAGTGGACGTGCGCGGGAACCTCGTCCCACGGGATCGTGATGCTGCCGCCGCGGTCGCAGAAGACGGAAGACGCGGGATTGTCTGTGTCGCGTTCGGCGTCGTAGCCGAGAGATAAGACGATCTCGTCCTGATCCTGGCAGGCCTCATACCCGCGCACGGCGCAGGAGAGCTGCCCGCGGCCGCGGGTGTAGGCTGCGACGTCGGCGAAGTAGTCGCGCAGCGTGCGCACCGGCGCATAGCCCGTGAGCACGGCGTTTTCGTTCTCATTTTGCGGCGACTCGACGGTGCCGCCCATGTTCTGGAGGTCGGTCATCGCGCGGCCGACGCACTCCTGCGGCACCTCAAGGCGGAAGTCGTAATACGGCTCGAGCAGCACGTTTTCCGCCTGCATCAGGCCCTGCCGCACAGCGCGGTATGTCGCCTGACGGAAGTCTCCGCCCTCGGTGTGCTTCAGATGCGCGCGGCCTGCGACGAGCGTGAACTTCACGTCGGTGAGCGGCGAGCCGGTCAGCACGCCCGCGTGCTCGCGCTCTAAAAGATGCGTGAAAATCAGCTGCTGCCAGTTGAGGTCGAGCGTGTCCGTCGGCACGTTTGACGCAAGCTGGATACCTGTCCCGCGCGAAAGTGGCTCCATCAGAAGCTGGACTTCCGCATAGTGGCGCAGGGGCTCGAAATGCCCCATGCCGAGCACGGGGGCGGCGATGGTCTCGCGGTAGACGATGCTGCCCTCGCCGAAGGCCACGTCGAGGCCGAAGCGGTCAAGGATGCGGCGGCGCAGGATTTCAAGCTGGATCTTGCCCATGAGCTGGATGTGGATCTGCCCGTAGCGCTCGTCCCAGACGATACGCAGCATCGGGTCTTCCTCTTCAAGCTCGCGGAGCTTTATGAGCGCGCTGTGTGCGTCCGCGCCGCCCAGCAGGATGAGCTGATAGGTCAAAACCGGCTGCAAAAGCGGGGCGGACGATTCCGCCTCCATGCCGAGGCCGAGGCCGACATAGCTGTGGCTGAGGCCCGTGACGGCGACAACGCTGCCCGCAGTCGCCTCTTCGAGCGCGCGGAACTTGACGCCGGAGTAGAGCCGAACCTGATCGGCCTTTTCGCTGTAGTCCCGATTCTGCGCGCGGTACGTGAGCGGCGCTTTTACGCGAAGTGTACCGCCCGTGACCTTGAGCCATGTGAGCCGCGCGCCCTGCGCGTCGCGCGAAATTTTGAAGACCTTCGCGCCAAATTCCTTCGGATAGACCGGCTCATGCGTGAAGCGAGAGAGCGCGGCGAGAAAGTCCTCTACGCCGTCCAGCTTGAGCGCCGAACCGAAAAAGCAGGGAAAGACCTTGCGGTTTTTGACCATCTCGGCGATCAGCGCGTCGTCGATCTTCCCACGCTCCAAAAGCTGCTCGAGCGCGGCCTCGTCGCAGAGGGCGAGCGCCTCGTCGCGCGCTTCCTGCGGTGCGGAGAAGTCGACGCATTCCGCGCTCAGCGTCGCCGTGAGCTGGCGCAGCAGAGCGTCCTTGTCCGCGCCCGCCAGGTCCATCTTGTTGATGAAGAGGAACGTCGGCACATCGTAGCGCGTGAGCAAGCGCCAGAGCGTGCGGGTGTGGCTCTGCACGCCGTCGCTGCCGCTGATGACAAGCACCGCGTAGTCGAGCACCGACAGCGTGCGCTCCATTTCGGCGGAAAAGTCGACATGGCCCGGCGTATCGAGCAGCGTGAGCTCCTTGTCGCCCGCAAGCAGCATCGCCTGCTTGGAAAAGATCGTGATGCCGCGCTCGCGTTCGAGCGCGTCGGTATCGAGGAAGGCGTCGCCGTGGTCGACGCGGCCGAGCCTCCGCAGTGCGCCGGAGGCGTATAAGAGTCCCTCGGATAAGGTCGTTTTTCCCGAGTCGACGTGGGCAAGAATGCCGAGCGTGACCTTCTGCATGGCGCACCTCCTTTGTGAAAAGCTGATTTAAAAATGCTAAAATACCAGAACGAGCGCATCGCGGAGCGATGCGCTCTGAAATTTGGGAAATGGTGCGGGCATGGGGATTTGAACCCCAACGCCTTGCGGCACGAGAACCTAAATCTCGCATGTCTGCCAATTTCATCATGCCCGCATATATTTTTACTATATCATATCTCTTTCGCGGCGGCAAGGAGAAAATTCGTTGCAATGCGCGTCTGCGCGATTTATAATGAAGCAGCGCGCGATCTATGACCGCGCAGCACCGACTATGGGAGGACTCCGCCGTGCAGAACGCTTATCCGGACTATTATCCGCTTTTCCATTGCATCGCCGGCCGCTGCCGCCACAACTGCTGCATCGGCTGGGAGATCGACGTGGACGAGGATTCCCTCGCCGCCTACGACCGGATCGGCGGCGAGATGGGCGAGCGCCTGCGTAGGGATATCGACCGCAGCGGCGAGACGCCGCATTTTATCCTCAGCGAACAGGAGCGCTGTCCGTTTTTGAACGGCAAAAACCTCTGCGACCTCATTTTATACGGCGGGGAGGGCATGCTCTGCCAGATCTGCACCGACCACCCGCGCTACCGCAGCTTTTTTTCGGAGCGCACGGAGATCGGCGTCGGCCTCTGCTGTGAGGAGGCCGCGCGGCTTATTTTGACAAAGCCGGAGAAAACGGTGCTTGTCACGACGGGCGAGGGCGAGCTTGATGAAGAGGAGACGGCGCTGCTCGCGCTGCGCGACCATCTTTTCATCCTTGCGCAGAATCGTGAGGAGCCGATCGAGCGGCGAATGGAGCAGATTTTAACGGCCTGCGGCGCACACGTGCCGGACGTCCCGCTCGCGCAGTGGGCGGAATTTTATCTCTCGCTCGAGCGCATGGACGAGACGTGGACAGCCATTCTGGAAGCGCTGCGCGAGCACGCAGATGAGCTGCCGCTCGACGATTTTGCTGCATACATGAAAGGGCGCGGGACGGAGTATGAGCAGCTGCTTGTCTATTTTCTCTACCGCCACGTGCCGACGGCGCTCGATGACGGGGACGCGAGCAGCAAGGCGGCGTTCGCCGTGCTGTCTGTTCGGACAATCTTTGTGCTCGGTGCGCTGCACCTTTTGCTGCACGGCACGTTCACGGTGGAGGATCAGAGCGAGCTCTGCCGGCTGTACAGCGCGGAGGTCGAGTATTCCGACGACAACATGGATGCGCTCTTCAACGCGCTGATGTAATAGAATGCCGCCCGATTCGACACGGGGCGGCATTTTTTGCGCTTTTTGGTTGATTCTTATGTAAACCTGTGCTATCATAAGAGAACATTCAGCAGTGAGTGGGCATTTTTGCCCGATTCCGGCAAAAAGGAGAGAACGAGATGAAGCAGAATCTATGGAAGAGAA
>ERZ808240.4561-NODE-4561-length-12125-cov-16.918310_pt1 | contig 12125 bp, 10 predicted proteins | sample MGYA00521084_ERZ808240 | MGnify/ENA primary metagenome ERZ808240 (study PRJEB31516, sample SAMN03275571) | gut metagenome | biome: mammalia-associated habitat; material: feces | host: Papio cynocephalus | place: Kenya | collected 2012-08-06 ... | reverse complement strand
CTACCCGGGTCTCCCGCATGGCGCGGACAGCGGCGGGAATGCACACGGCGGGAACGCACAGAGCCACGTCGCACCAGCGGCCCTTGGGCAGAATGGTCTTCAGCTGGGTCATAAACTCCTTGGTCTCGGAGGGGGTCTTGTTCATCTTCCAGTTGCCGGCAATAACGGTCTTGCGGTATTTTCTGTTCATGATTCCATTTCTCCTTTTATTGGTAGGGATGTAGGGAATCTCTGAATAAATCGTCTTCGGCCGAGCAGCGGATCTTTTTCTCTATCCGTGCGGCTTCAAAAACGGGAAATACATACAGTATTCCTCCGCTTTTGAACCCTTCGGCTAGAGAAAAATCTCTCGCTGTCGGCTCTCGTCGATTTAATCAGAGCTTCCTTAATAGAAACTCGATTCCCGAATTATTTGTCTTCCAGGCAGGCGATACCGGGCAGCTCCAGGCCTTCCAGGAATTCCAGGGAAGCGCCGCCGCCGGTGGAAATGTGGGTGATCTTGTCGGCAAAGCCCAGCTGCTCGCAGGCCGCAGCGCTGTCGCCGCCGCCGACGATGGTGGTGGCGCTGGAATCTGCCAGAGCCTGCGCCATGGCGATGGTGCCCTTGGCCAGAGTGGGATTCTCAAACACGCCCATGGGGCCGTTCCAGACCACGGTCTTGGCGTCCTTCACGGCGGAAGCGAACAGAGCGCAGGTCTTCTCTCCGATGTCCAGACCTTCCTTGTCGGCGGGGATGGCATCGGCGTCAACGGTGGTGACGTCGATGGGGCCGTCGATGGGGTCGGGGAAGGAATCGGCGACGACCACGTCAACCGGCAGGAGCAGCTTGACGCCCTTGGCTTCCGCCTTGGCCATCATGTCCTTGCAGTAGTCGATCTTGCTCTCGTCCAGCAGGGACTTACCCACGGCGTAGCCCTTGGCGGCCAGGAAGGTGTAGGCCATGCCGCCGCCGATGATCAGGGTGTCCACCTTTTCCAGCAGGTTATTGATGACGTTCAGCTTGTCAGAGACCTTCGCGCCGCCCAGGACCGCAACGAAGGGACGCTCAGGGTCGGACAGGGCCTTGCCCATGATGGAAACTTCCTTCTGAACCAAAAAGCCGCTGACGGCGGGCAGGTAATCGGCCACACCGGCGGTGGAAGAATGGGCGCGGTGGGCGGTGCCGAAGGCGTCGTTGACGAAAATGTCCGCCATGGAGGCCAGAGCCTTGCTCAGCTCGGGGTCGTTCTTGGTCTCGCCCTTCTCAAAACGGGTGTTCTCCAGCATCATCACGTCGCCGTCCTTCAGCGCGGCGGCCTTGGCCTTGGCGTCCGGACCTGCCACGTCGGCGGCCATGATGACTTCCTTGCCCAGCAGCTCGCTTACGCGCTTGGCCACGATCTTCAGGCTCAGCTCGGGCTTCCACTCGCCCTTGGGCTTGCCCATGTGAGAGCAGAGGATGACCTTGGCGTTGTGGTCAACCAGATACCGGATGGTGGGCATGGCGGCGACGATCCGCTTGTCGGAGGTGATGACGCCGTTCTTGGTGGGAACATTGAAGTCGCAGCGGCACAGGACCCGCTTGCCGGCTACGTCGATGTCCTCGATGGACTTCTTATTGTAGTTCATGATAATTCCTCCATATCCTCGGGAGGTCACTCCCGCATTTTACCGAAGTCGCGCAAATTGGGAAACGACAGCTGACGCAGTGCCTCGTAGACGGTGACGGCAACCGCATTGCTCAGATTCAGGCTCCGGGCATCCGGACGCATGGGAATGCGAACACATGCGTCGTAGTGCGCCCGAAGGAAGTCCTCCGGAAGTCCCTTGGTCTCCTTGCCAAAAAACAGGTAGCAGCCGTCGTGAAAAGCGGCCTCGGTGTAGCTCCTGGGCGCTTTCGTGGACAGGCACCACATTTCCTCCACCTGATTCTTCGCGAAAAAGTCCTCCAGATTTTCGTAGTCCCGAACCTCCACCATGTGCCAGTAATCCAGACCCGCACGGCGGACGGCCTTTTCGGAGATGTCAAAGCCCAGCGGCCGGATCAGGTGCAGTCGGCTGCCTGTTGCGGCGCAGGTGCGGGCGATGTTCCCGCAATTCTGCGGGATCTCCGGCTCCACCAGAACAATATTCAGCATGCATTTCACCCCGGTGGCAGTCGCGTCGGACTGTTTTCTCAAAATCCGCTCGCCCTATATTGTAAGTCAAACGGGCAGTAAAATCAATCGGAAAAATCGTTAATTTTCAACTTTTTATAGTATTCACATAAAAAAAGGACATTGGAAAAGAATTTTGTGAAAAATGCAGAAACCCGCATAATTTGTGCCGTTTTTTCGGAAAAATCCCTGCCGATGCAAGAAAAAACCCTTCCAAAAAATCAACCGGGAACCTGGACAAAATCCCGGTTCCCGGTGTAATTCCGTTATATTCCGTATGCGGCGGATTTTCCTTGCTCCGCAAGGGAAATCCGTTATTTTCCCGCCCGTCCGTAGAGCTTGGTCGTCGCGTAGATTCTCGCGGCCAGAGCGTCGGAGTCGAAGCCCTTTTCCCCGCGCCACGTCCAGTTGGCGCTGGACAGCGTGCCGGGGAAGTTCATCCGGGCTTCCTTGCCAAGCTCTAAGTAGTCCTGCATCTGCACCACGCACAGCCGGGACACGGAGCCCATGCAGCCCCGGATCATGCCCCGGATATAGCCCTCCTCCCGGTTTAAGCCCAGGTATGCCTTCGCGCAGGCCACGTCTGCCGGCGCGGCTTCGTCAAACCACTGCTTCAATGTCACGTTGTCGTGGGTGCCGGTGTAGCACACGGAGTCCACGGGGTACAGGTGGGGCATATAGTCGCTTTCCTCCCGGGAGTCGAAGGCAAATTCCAGAACCTTCATGCCGGGATAGCCGGAGTCCTGCTGCAATTTCCGCACCTCCGGGGTGACAAAGCCCAGATCCTCGGCGATAAATTCCAGGTTGGGCAGAGCCTGCCGAATGGCACGGATGAAATCCATTCCGGGGCCTTTCACCCACTTGCCGTTCCGGGCGGTGGTATCCCCTGCGGGCACCGACCAGTAGCTTTCAAAGCCACGGAAATGATCCAGGCGGATCACGTCGTACAGCTTTCCGGCAGCCGTCAGGCGCTGGATCCACCAAGAGTAATGGGTCTGCGCCATCTTTTTCCAGTCGTAAATGGGGTTACCCCAGAGCTGACCGTCCGCGGTGAAGGAATCCGGGGGGCAGCCCGCCACCCGCTTCGGATGACGGCGTTCGTCCAGCTGGAACAGCTCCGGGTTCGCCCACACGTCCGCCGAATCCAGCGGGACGTAAATGGGAACGTCGCCGATGATGCGAACGCCCTTGGCGTTGGCGTAGCCGCGCAGCGCCTTCCACTGCCTGTCAAATTCGTACTGAACGAAGTATTGAAGCCCGATTTCCTCGGACAGCTCCCGGCGCTTTTCCGCCAGCGCGTCCGCTTTGCGCAGCCGCAGATCTTCCGGCCAGTCCAGCCAGGGCTTGCCGCCTAAGCTGCCTTTCAGCGCCATGAACAGGGCGTAGTCCTCCAGCCAGCTCCGGTTCTGCTCTACGAAGGCCTCGTAGGTTTCATCCGGCGCAAACCGCTGGAACGCCAGCCGCAGCACCGCCATCCGGTGGGCATACATGGCGCCGAAATCCACCCGTTTCGGGTTATTTCCCCAAGAAACGTTCTGAATTTCCTCTTTTTTCAGCAGTCCCTCGTCTGCCAGCGTGTCCAGATCGATGAGATAGTGGTTGCCCGCGCAGGCGCCCAGGGACTGGTAGGGGGAATCGCCGTAGCCCGTGGGGGTCAGGGGCAGGATCTGCCAGTACCGCTGCCCGGCCTTCACCAGGAAGTCCACAAAGGCATAGGCGTCCTTTCCCATGGTGCCGATGCCGTAGGGGGCCGGCAGGGAGGTAATATGCATCAAAATTCCGCTTTCGCGCATTGCAATGGTCTCCTTAATTGGATATGTGATCGTTCCATGAAAATGCGCAATTCAGAATTGAGCATTTTCATGGAATGTCAATGTGAAATTTCCCGCACGCTCTCCCGGGAGAGGACTTCAAAGGGCACCGTCTCGTGGCAGGCGGGCACGTTCCGCTCAATATTCCCCAGCAGAATTTCCACGCTGCGCTTTGCCAGCAGGGAAACGGTCTGGCGGACGGTGGCCAGTCTCGGCACCAGGAAGCTGCTCAGGGGCAGACCGTCCACGCCCATGACCGACACGTCCTCCGGCACCCGCAGACCGTTGTCCTGCAGGGCGCGGATGGCGCCGATGGCCATCACGTCGGCGGTGGCGAAGATCGCCGTGAACCGGCAGCCCTTATCCAGCAGTGCCTTGGTGGCCTGATAGCCCGCGTGGTAGGAATAGCGCACGCCCTGATAATCCCGCTGGGGGTCGAAGGGAATGCCGTGAGCCGCAAAGGACTGCATACAGCCCTCGTAACGCAGGCGGCTGGTATCGGAAACGGTACGGTCGCCGCCGATGATGGCGATGCGGCTGTGCCCCAGACGAATCAGCGTATCCATGGCGCTGCACGCGGCCTCCCGGTCGTCGGTGGAGACGCTGGACAGGTTGCCAAAGGACAGCATGGAAGCGTCGTTGGTGACCAGAACGCAGGGAACGTCGATGCCCCCGAAGTCCCGGATAAAGTTCTCGTTGTTGCCGCCGAGGAACAGAATGCCCAGGGGCTTCTTTTCCCGGCACAGCTGCGCGGCTCTGCGCACCTCATTTTCGTCCTCGTCCATGTAGTCCACCACCAGCTGGTAGCGGGTCTGGGCGATCAGGGTCTGGATGGACTCCACCATCTCCCCGAACAGCTCGTTGCCGATGCCCTTGACCACCACCAGAACGGTGGTGGAATGGTGCTGCTTGAGCTGCTTGGCATTGACGTTCAGCTGAAAGCCGCTTTCGGCGGCGGCCTCCAGAATCACCCGTCTCGCCTGTTCGCTGACGTTGGGATGGTTGTTCAGCGCCCGGGAAACGGTGCCGACGGCATAGCCGGTCTTGGCAGCCAGGTCTTTGATGGTCATGGCATCCGCCGCCCTCTCTTCTTGGGAATTTTTGAAACGCCCACCGGCTGTTTATACAGCCGGTGGGTAAAAATCAGTTGAGGGAGCTTAGCCCTTCACCGCGCCGGCAGCGACACCCTTGATGATGTACTTCTGGCAGAACAGGTAGACAATGATGATGGGCAGGATCGCCATCATGATAACCGCCATGGTCGCGCCCAGATCCACGGTGCCGTAGCTGCCCTTCAGATACTGGACGTGGATGGGGATGGTGCGGTACTTGGTGATATCCAGAACCAGGTAAGGCAGAAGGTAATCGTTCCAGACCCACATCAGCTCCAGAATACCCACGGAAATGAGGGTGGGCTTCAGCATGGGCAGCACCACGTTGAAGAAGGTGCGCACGGGGCCGCAGCCGTCAATGGACGCCGCCTCCTCGATTTCCAGAGGCAGGCTCTTGACGAAGCCCACGAACATGAAAATGGCAAGACCTGCGCCGAAGCCCAGGTAGACCACGGGGATCGTCCAGGGGGTGTTCAGCTTCAGAGAGTCGGCGGTGGAGGTCAGGGTGAACATGACCATCTGGAAGGGGACGATCATGGAGAACAGGCACAGATAGTAGAAGAACTTGGCAAAGCCGCTCTGCACCCGGGCAATGTACCACGCCGCCATGGAGCAGCACACCAGGATCAGAGACGTAGAGACCACGCTGATGAACAGGCTGTAGCCCGCAGACCGCAGGAAGGGGTAGTTGCCGAAGGTCATGCCCTTGACGTAGTTATCGAACCACACAAAGCTATCCGAATTGGGCAGGGCAAACACGTCCAGGTTGATGGCGTTATTGGACTTGACAGAGTTGATGACGACCTCGAAAACGGGCATGATCCACGCAAGGCAGATCAGCACGAAGGCGATGGTCAGCACCGTGCTGCCCGTGGAATACTTTCTGATTTTCGTACCGTCTTTACGCATCACTGCTGCACCTCCTTGCTGCGGGTCGCGGCTTGCTGGGCAATGGCCAGAACGGCCACCAGAATGAAGAAGATGACAGCCTTTGCCTGGGCAACGCCGTGCCAATTCTTGTTGATGTTATAGGTAGAGTAAATGTTCAGCGCCAGCAGCTCGGTCTGGTTGAACTTCGCACCGTCCTGGATGACGCTGGGCAGACCGCCGGTCAGCGCCAGGTTCTGGTCGAACAGCTTGAAGGAATTGGTCAGGGTCAGGAAGGTGCAGGTGGTGATGGAGGGCATCACGTTGGGGATGATGACCTTGAACAGCGTCTGGCTGCCGCTGGCGCCGTCGATTTCGGCGGCCTCCAGCATATCGCCGGATACGGCCTGAAGCCCGGCGATGTAAATGATCATCATGTAACCGATCTGCTGCCAGGCCACCAGAATGACCAGGCCCCAGAAGCCGTAGGTGGCGTTGGCGGTGAGGTAGGTGGAATAGTTCCGCAGAATGCCGTCGAAGATCATGCTCCAAATATAGCCCAGCACCACGCCGCCGATCAGGTTGGGCATGAAGAACACGGTGCGAAACACGTTGGAGCCGCGCATCTTCTGGGTCAGGGCATAGGCAATGAAGAAGGCCAGCACGTTGATCAGAATGATGGAGACGACGGCGAAAAATGCGGTGTTCCTGAAGGCGTTCCAGAAGCCCACATCCGTCCAGATCTTGGCGTAGTTGCCCAGGCCGACCCACTTTGCGTCCTTGGGAATGTTGAAGTTGCAGAAGGACAGGTAGATGCCCTGCAAAAACGGCCACACAAAGCCGATGCAGAAGGCGGCAAACACAGGGAGAATGAACAGCGGCGCCCACCGCTGAATGGGGCGGCGGATCAATCGGCTGTTCAGGCCGGCGCCGTCATTTTTCTTGCTCAATGGGATTCCCTCGCTTTCCTGTATTTTACTATATTGTATGGGGTTGCTCTTACTGTGAGAACGGCACACCGTTCCGGTACTGCCGCGCAGGACAGGAGGCTGCATCCGCGTGGTGCCGACGCACCCTCCCACCCTGTGCAGGCCGGGACATTCAAAGGGGCGGGCTTACCGCCCGCCCCTTTGGGTTTCAGTTGTTTTGTTCGGATCAGCCGTTCACAGTCTGGTACTCGATGGCCCAGCCGTCAACAAAGGCGGTCTTAACGGCTTCCCAGTTGGCGTCGGTGGGATCAGCGGAGTAAGCGGCCAGAGCGGTGACAACGGTAGCTCTCCAGGAGTCCACGTTGGGCGTGTAGTTGAATGCCCAGGAGACGTTGTAGTTGCCCTTTGCCAGCAGTTCGTTGCCATCGGCCAGGAAGGTGTTGGTGGACTCAGGGCAGCTCTTGAAGGGCAGGGCGCCCAGAGTGTCGACCATCTTCTGAGAAGCGGTGGGATCGGTGACCAGCCAGTACAGGAAGTCGAGAGAAGCCTTCTGATCTTCCTCGGACGCCTGGCTGTTCACGGCCCAGCAGTTCTCGGTGCCGGAGCACAGGCCGGCCTTCTCCTCGCCTGCAACGCCGCAGTAGATGGGGATCATGGCAAGCTCGTCGCCGCTCATGCCGAACTTGTCGGCGGAGGTCAGGTTCGCGTACTCCCAGGTGCCGTTCTGATAGAAGACAGCCTTGCCTTCGCCGAACTCAGCCTCGGACTGGTCGCCGGTGCTGGTGGTCAGGGTCTTGGCGTCAGCGGCAGTGTCGGTGATGTACAGATCCCAGATCTGGCGGAAGTTGTCCAGGTAGGTACCCTTGATCTCGGCGGGCTGCTCGGTCACGTTGTCGTCGCGGAACTCGTAGAACAGGGGCATGTTGGCCAGGTGACCGGAGAACCGCCAGGAAGAGGAGCTATCCAGACCGGCGGAGGAGAAGGCGTCGAAGCCCAGCTCGGAAGCGCGGGCGTGGATGTCGTCGGCAACGGCCTTCAGAGAAGCGAAGTCCTTGATCTCGTCCAGGGAGTGACCGGCCTTCTCCAGCAGGGTCTTGTTGACGATGATGCCGAAGGACTCGAAGCAGTAGCCCATAGCCTTCAGCTCACCGGCCTCGTTGTAGAGGTTGAAGTCGTTGGTGGTCAGCTCACCGGCCAGAGCCGTTCCGGTCAGATCCAGAGCGTACTCGTCCCAGTCCTTCAGACCGGACATGTTGCCGATGTTGTAGATGGTGGGAGCGCCGTCCTTGCCCATCTGCGCGGTCAGGGTGTCGGAGTAGGTGCCGGAAGCAGCGGTAACAACCTTAACGGGGACGCCGGTGGTCTCGGTGTAGAGCTTAGCCAGCTCCTGCAGAGCGCCGTCTGCTTCGGGCTTGAAGTTCAGGTAGTAAACGGAGCCGGTCGCGGCGGGAGCCTCGGTCGCGGCAGCAGTGGTGGCGCTGACATCGGCTTCGGTGGGAGCCTTGGTCTCGGTGGTGGTCTCGGAGCCGCAGGCGGCCAGACCCATCACCATGACAACTGCCAGCAGCAATGCAATCAGCTTTTTCATTCGTATTTCCTCCTATTTTCGTTCCGGCTGAGCCGGATGGTGGTTTGGAAACGATTCCAACGTTTCCATGTCAACATCATAGCGCACTTTATCCAAAAGTGCAACTATAATTTTCGCCCTTTTTGAAAGTTCTGCATATTCCACAATTTTGGATTGGCCGTTTTGGTGATATTTTCAGTCGCCCTCTGAATCCGGCGGCAGGTTTTCCACGGAACGGAAGCAGCGCCGCCGCCAAAAAGGCAACGGCGCCGTCAATTTCTCCGGATTTTACTTCTTGTACAGGATGCGGATGGAGTTGAGAACACACAGCATTGCCACGCCGGAGTCGGCGATCACAGCCAGCCACATGGAGGCGTAGCCGCACAGACCCAGGATCATGACGGCCAGCTTCACCGCCAGCGCGAACACCACGTTCTCCCAGGCGATCCGGGCGGTCTGTCTGGAAATGCGCAGCGCCTGTGGCACCGCCGCCACGTCGGAGGTCATGAACACCACGTCCGCCGCCTCGATGGCCGCGTCCGCGCCGCTGCCCATGGCCGCGCCCACGTCCGCGCCGGCCAGCACGGGGGCGTCGTTGATGCCGTCGCCGACGAACATGGCCGCGCCCTTGGCCTCCCGGATGGATTGCAGCCGCTCAAGCTTCTGCTGGGGCAGCAGCCCTGCGTGAACCTCCCGGATGCCGACGGCTCCGGCAACGGCCTTGGCCGATTCCTCGGCGTCACCGGTGAGCATCACGGCCTCGATTCCGTAATCCCGCAGGGCGCGGACGGCGCTCTCCGCGCCGGTCTTGATGGTGTCGGCAATGAGCAGGTAGCCCCGATAGACGCCGTTCACCGCCACCAGCACCTTGGTACCGTATTCCTTGGACTTGGGGAAGGTCACACCCTCCTCCGTCAGCAGCTGCCCGTTGCCGCAGAGAATTTCCCTGCCGTCCAGCTTCGCCCGGATGCCCCGGCCGGCCAGCTCCTCCAGCTCCTCGGGACGGCGAAGCTCCATATTCCGCGCCCTGGCCGCCGCGACGATGCTCTCGGCGATGGGGTGGGTGGACTGCTGCTCGCAGCTTGCGCAGAGCGAAAGCAGCTCGTCGCCGCCTACGATCTTCTGCACGGTAAAGTCGCCCTTGGTGATGGTGCCGGTCTTATCCATGATGACGGCCTTGATCTTGCCCATGGCCTCCATGGACTGACCGCCCTTAAAGAGGATGCCCCGCTTGCCGCCCGCGCCGATACCGGCGAAGAAGGCCAGCGGCACGCTGAGGACCAGCGCGCAGGGGCAGCTCATGACCAGAAATGTCAGGGCGGTGTAGACCCACTTGTTCCAGTCGCCTGTAACGAGGGAGGGGATGATCGCCGTCAGCACGGCGATGCCCACCACGACGGGGGTGTAGACCCGGGCAAATCGGGTTATAAAGCGGTCGATCTTGGGCTTGCTGGCGGCGGCATTTTCCACGCTGTCCAGAATGCGGGTGACCATGGATTCGGACAGAGGCTTTTCCACCCGGACGGTTAGCTGACCTGCGGTATTGACGCAGCCGGAAACCACGCCGTCTCCTTCGGCCACGGGAACCGGCACCGGCTCGCCGGTGATGGGGGCGGTATCAATGCGGCTGCTGCCGCTGACCACAATGCCGTCCAGCGGGATCCGGTCGCCGGGACGAACCAGTACGATGTCGCCGATCTTTGCTTCCCCGGCAGGGATCTCCCGCACCGTTTCCCCATCCACCAGCTGCACCACCTCGGGGCGCAGGTCAACGGCTTCCATGATCTGGCTGCGGCTGCGGGCGACGGCTCTGTCTTCAAAGTATTCGCCCACGCGGTAAAACAGCATGACGCCCACCGCCTCGGTAAAGCTGCCGATGAAGAAGGCGCCGATGGAGGCAAGAGCCATCAGGAAGTTCTCGTCCAGCATCTGACCCCGGGCAAGGTTCCTGACGGCCGTCTCAACGACCTCCTTGCCCAGCAGGACATAGGCCACCAGGCACACGCCCAGCGTCAGCCAGGTAAGTCCGAAATGCTCCAGCACCAGCCCCACCACAAACAGAACCGCGCCAACCAGGATCGGCTTCAGGTCTTCCGATTCCTCGCCGCCGTGCGCGTGGGTATGTTCATGCTCATGATGCTCGTCTTCGTGGTCGTGATCGTGGTGATGCTCATGGTCGTGACCGCAGCAGCAGTCGTGGTGATGCGCATGTTCGCCCCCATGGCTGTGAGCGCCGTCTCTGGGGCAGAATTTCACCTCCGGCTCCACCTTTCGGGCGACCTCCTGCAGCTTGGGGAGCAGAGCGTCCGGGTCTTCGGCGGTGATCCGAAGCTGCCTCGTGGCGTAGGTAAGCACCGCCTCCTGCACCTCGGGGAGTGCGCCCAGCGCCGCCTCCACCTTCGACGCGCAGTTGGCGCAGTCCAGATTCTCTACCAGATATACTTTCTTCACCATGGGAATGCCTCCCTAATTAAGTGTATATATGAGCATACGCTCATTTGTTGATATCAGTATACATCGCGTTTCTCTCTTTGTCAATAGGAAAACAGGAAAAATTTCGGGCAGCGCCGCATGGATACGGCGCTGCCCGGATGGTTTTCATACTGAACTTCAATTAAAATCTTTTCTAGGGAAAGGATTTTAATTGCCCGAAGGGCACGGAGTTCATATGAGACGTGTTTTGTGATTTCTTTCCTTATAAATCACAAAACGAGCAGCGCCGCTAGGCGATGCCTTAATCAGGAAATAGTATCAGAAAAGCAGCAGGGAAATCCAGGTCACAACGTTATCCCCGTACTGGAACTCGATCCCGCAGTGCTCCAGTGTGGGAATAATGTTGATGCCCTGGCTTTCCACACAGGGGTGCATCCGTTCCGGATGGCGGCAGGGCAGGTTGTCCAGGAAAGCGCACCGGGGGCAGATGGCGCAGGATTCCGTGGACAATATATAAGGTTCCACGCCCTGTTCCCGGAAGAAGCCGCCCACCTGATTGGTGATGTCCTCGTGGTCGGCGCGGGTGGCGAGGGTCTGCTTGATGTCGGCGATGTCTGAAACCTCCGTGACGGTGGCGATCATCAGGCAGTTTTTGTAGCGCATACACTTCTCCTGACATGTCTCCACACTGCCGACGCCGGGGGGACACGCCCAGCTTTTGCCGTACATGGGGCATTCATGCTCGCAGATCCACCGGACGCGCCGGGAAAATTCCAGCTCCTGCGGGTCAATAAACTGATAGCAGTACAGGGGCAGCTCCGCCAGCTTTTTCTCTAAAATTTCCCGATTCATCCAAATTCCTCCATGATCCGGGTGCAGCCCTCTACCAGGTCGTCCCAGGTTTTGCCAAAATCCCCCGTATACCAGGGGTCGGCCACGTCCCGGTCAAGCAGCGGCCGGATCTTCTCCGGGTCGTCGGGAAGCAGCCGTTTCAGAAGCCGGGCGTTGCTGTGATCCATATAATAAATCCGGTCAAAATGCCGCAAGTCCGCAGCGGTCACCTGCCGTGCGGTGTGATTCCCACAGAAAACGCCGTGCCGTTCCAGTTCCCGCCGTGCGGCCGGGTAAACGGGGTTGCCGATCTCCTCCCGGCTCACCGCCGCGGAGTCGATCTCGAACCGATCGGCCACTCCCGCCCGTGCGGCCATGTCCTTTAAAACACAGATACCTTAATTTTTACGTAATAGATTCACGCCGAGTGCCTCTAACAG
>ERZ808240.4560-NODE-4560-length-12131-cov-3.273352_pt1 | contig 12131 bp, 8 predicted proteins | sample MGYA00521084_ERZ808240 | MGnify/ENA primary metagenome ERZ808240 (study PRJEB31516, sample SAMN03275571) | gut metagenome | biome: mammalia-associated habitat; material: feces | host: Papio cynocephalus | place: Kenya | collected 2012-08-06 ... | reverse complement strand
GATAAGATTGTTTCTTGTTAGTACTATGGTATTGAGTGTAGTTGGATGTTCGCAAGTTCAAGAAAGTAATGTGAAAAAAAGTGTTTCTACAGATATAAGTGCATGGAAATATGATGGTAGTTCAACTACATTTGCCAAACAAAAAGATGAAAGTGTCACTGTAGCGGCAGATGCGTATGGGCATCCGGAAGAAATAACGGTAGACACAACACTTTCTGATATAGTAGGTACTGGTCCAATTGAAGAAAAAACGAATTTAAAAAATATTGTGAATAAAAATGGAAATGAATCTTTTGAAGTGAAAGATGGAACGATTTGGTTTGAAAATCTTGGAAAAGATATTTCTTATTCTGGGACATCTGATAAAGACTTGCCTATAACATTACAAGTGTCCTATTGGCTAGATGGACAAGAAGTGCAAGCAGAAGATATTGCTGGAAAAAGTGGACATATTAAAATTCTATTAGATTATTCTAATCAAACTGCGTATGAAAATGTACATATTCCATTTGTTTGCTTGAGTGTTTTGATACTAGGAGATTCTTTTAGCAATGTTGTTGTGAAAAATGGTAAGATTTCCAAAAATGATACCACATCTATTGTTATGGGTCTAGCAATGCCTAGTTTACAAGAAGATCTTGCTCTTTCATCTTATGAAGATGTATCCATAGATATACCAAATTATGTGGAAGTCGAAGCAGATACGACAAATTTTTCGTTAGATTTTATTGAAACATTGGTATCGAATAGTTTGTTTTCTGAATTGAATAAAGAAAATCTGCAAGATTTAGAGGATATGAGTGATGATTTTGTGGAAGTTGGAAAAATTGGAAATACATTAGAAGATAGTGGAAAACAGTTGTGTGATGGATATGCTGAAATACAATCCGCAATAGACGCGTATTTGCAAGGTGTTGAGGCATTATTTGATGGTTTGCAAGGTTTGCAGAAAGGTGCAGATACTTTGTCTAACAATACTGCACAATTGGTAGAAAGTGCAAATGCTTTGAAAGATGCTTTAGATGCGATGGATTTTTCGGCATTTGATAATACTTCAAATGCAATCATTGATGATTTAAAGCAAGATATGCAAGCCATTGCTTTGCAAGTGCAACAACTGAATGTATTGGAAACTTCTCTACGTTCTTTACAAGATAAAATCGATGGCATACTCATGGAGAATGGAGAAGATGAAAGTATAAGAAATGATGTACAGAATGATTTTGCTTCTTTACTTTCTATCATATACCAAATTAGTACATCTATTTTAGATTGTATAGATGATATTTCTACAAAAATGAATTCTTTGGATATTTCTCAATATTCTGAAGTGAAGCAAAAGTTTGTACAATTACAACAAGTTAGTGTAATTGTAGCACAAGGTACAGAGACACTTTCATATGGTCTACAACAATTGGATGATGGCATTGAAGTAGTCGCTTCTTCTACTCAACAAGCAATGGAAAAGAATACATTGGTTCGTGAAGCTTTACAGAAGTTTGTTTCTGGCTTAACAAAGTATCAAAGTGGAATAGGTGAAATGAATGCAACTGTTCTGCAGAAATTGAAAGAAAAGGGAAAAGAGAGTGGAAGATTGCTTTCTTCTATACAACAATTGCGTCAGGCTGAAAAGTCATACCAGACATATACAGAATTGTTAGATGGACAGAGTGGTAGTGTGACATTTTTGATTGAAACAGAGAAAGTTTGTCCATGAGTTGTGATTTTTTGAGCAATTCTGTGCGTCAGATTTTAGGAAATATGCTATATTTGTAGTGCTAAAAGGAGATTAAAAATTTTTATGGCAAAACCAGTAGTATTAGTTGTCATGGACGGCGTAGGCTGGACAGACAAAGACAATGGTAATGCAGTGATGCATGCCTACAAGCCTCAAATTGAGGAATTAATGACAAAGTGGCCACATACAACAATCAAAGCAAGTGGTGTAGCAGTAGGTTTACCAAGTGATTCTGATATGGGTAACTCTGAAGTTGGACATAATGCTTTGGGTTGTGGACAGATTTATTCTCAGGGAGCTAAGCTCGTTAATGAATCTATTGAAAGTGGAGATATTTATAAGTCTTCAGCATGGACAGGTGCTGTAGATTATTTGAAGAGTCATGATGGTAAATTACATTTTGTTGGTTTACTTTCTGATGGTAACGTACATTCCAATATTTCTCATTTGATTGCGATGATCAAGGAAGCTAAGAAGGAAGGTATCAAGGAAGTTAGAGTACATGCATTGTTGGATGGTCGTGATGTTCCTGAAACAAGTGCATTACAGTATGTTGATCAATTAGAGGAAACATTCAAAGAATTGAATGATGATACATTCCATGGATGCATCGCTTCTGGTGGTGGTCGTATGGAAATTACAATGGATCGTTATGAAGCAGATTGGTCCATGGTTGAAAGAGGTTGGCACATTCATGTAATGGGTGATGGCAGAAAGTTTGCTTCTACAAGAGAAGCTATTGAAACATATAGAGCTGAAGGAAACTATACAGACCAGTATCTCCCAGGATTTGTTATTGCTAATGGTGACACACCTGTTGGTACGATTGATGATGGGGATTCTGTTATTCTCTTTAACTTTAGAGGTGATAGAGCTGTTGAATTCTCTAAGTGCTTTGACTATATGGATAACTTTGATAAGTTTGATATGGTCAAGAAGCCTAAGGTTTATTATGCTGGTATGTTGCAGTATGATGGAGATCTTCACTTACCAAAGAACTTCCTCGTTGAACCACCACACATTGAACATACAATGTCTGAATTCTTAGTTCAGAAGGGTGTTAAATCTTATGCTGTATCTGAAACACAGAAATTTGGACATATGACGTATTTCTGGAATGGTAATCGATCTGATAAGTTCTCTGAAGAATTAGAAACTTGGGAAGAAGTTCCATCAGATGTTATTCCATTTGATCAAAAGCCATGGATGAAGGCTACAGAAGTTACAGAAAAGATGGAAGAGGCTATTGCTTCTGGCAAGTATCAGTTTATTCGCTGCAACTATCCAAATGGTGATATGGTTGGCCATACAGGTAACTACGAAGCTACGATTATTGGTGTTGAATCTGTAGATCTTAACTTGAGAAGAATCATGGATGCTTGTAAGAAGTATGATTATACTTTACTTGTTATGGCAGATCATGGTAATTCTGATGAAATGTTGGATAAGAAGGGTAATCCTAAAACATCTCATTCTCTCGCAAAAGTTCCATTTGCAGTTTACAATGGTCCTGAAGGAACAGAATGCAAGGATGGTGACTTTGGTTTAGCAAATGTTGCCGCAACTGTATGTAAGATTCTTGGATATGAAGATTATCCAGAACAGTGGCTTGAGGCAATTATTAAGTAATATTTCTTTTGGAAGGAATGAGAATTCCTTCCTTTTTTTATAGGCTAGTTGTAAAATACCATTTAAAAAAATGGAGGACGAGGAATGTATTTTGCACATTTTTATCTTGATCAAGAAAAAGATATTATTGTTGATCTATATATGCAGAATGATCAATTGACCTATTGTTTACGTACACCTAATCACGCAACGGGAAACCTGATTTCAAATCTAGCACGTATGTGCAATGTGCCTATTTCGTATGATGAGAATGGTTTAAAAGTCATGCGTGGAGAAATTCCTTGTTACTATAATGATGAAGGAAATCTGGTTTATATTTTCCATTTGTTAGACACAAAAATTGCTAATATTTATCCAGATGGAAGAATTGAAAGACGTGCTTCGATTCCTGCAATTTCTAAGACGCTTATGTCACAAACAAAGAACTATTCTCTTTCTTTTATGAAAAGCATAGTGAAAACATTTATTCTACGCGAAAATAAATTTCATACAGATTTGCATACGCACATGAATGCAAATTTAAAACCAGATATTTTGATAGCATTAGGTATTCGTCATCAAATTCGTTATCCGCTTTATTATATTAAAAAACTAGATTTGAAATGTTCTCAGCAACAATGGGATATTCTTTCTATGCAAAGACAACTTGTTTCTAAACAATATGATAATTGTGGTTTGCAAGGTAAATATTTGAATCGTAGGATCGATGATCATACGTTTATTAATTTTGCGGACTTGGTATTGAATAATATTTCTAATGCAGCATGGAATATTGCTAAAATTCGTGCATCACTTTCTGTTATGAAAGATGGACAAGCTGTATTTACAAACTTGGAGAAAGTGTATTTGTATAGATACGTTTTTACAAAAGGTGTAGAAAGTACAAATAAAATACAATTTAAACACATTGAACAGATTCCTGATGCGGATATCCAAAAAGCACTATGGAAAATGTTAGAGGATGAAAGAAGTGAAACATATCATAAGAATACATTGTTTCAAAATAAATTATTGTGGATTGCTAGACAATATCAAAGAACAGGTATTACTTATGCAGAAATATCCGACACGACACTTGTGAAAGAAAAAGAAGCAATCAAAATGTTACAACAAGTACATGATATTATGCCAAAAGTGTATGCTGAAACAGGTGTCATGATTCGTTTTCTTGCGGCATTTCGCAGAATACCATTAACGATCATTCGAGATAAAATACCAGTAAATAATTATGAAGAAAATTTAAAAGCTTTGTATGGAGTCTTGCTAGATCCATACGTAGCTGGAAGTGATATTGTAGGGGAAGAAATCAATGATATTCGCCAATTGCGTCCATTGATCAAAGAATTGACACATATTGCTGCATTAGATCCTTCTTTTGTGATACGTATTCATGCGGGTGAGAACGATTCTTTGTTGGATAATGTTTACTATAGTATTCGTTGTGTAGAAGAGTCCTTATCCTATGGACAAGCAATGCCTAAGATGCGTATAGGACATGGTTTATATACTGCGAATTTATCAAGTGATAAAGGAAAACGATTGATGGAGTATATTCGAGAAAAGAATGTTATATTGGAGTTTCAAATCACTTCGAATGTGAGACTGAATAATTTGTCAGACTTATCACACCATCCTTTAAAACAGTATTTAAATCATGGAATTTCTTGTGTACAAGGAACAGATGGTGGCGCTTTGTATGGGACAGATTCTATAGATGAACAATTGACTTTACAAAAAGTATTGCGTCTAACGGACGAAGATATGCAAAAAATGTGTATTGTTGAGAAAAGTGTTATTCAACAAGCAAAAGATAGTTTTGCAAAGAAAAAGCAATATTTACAAAATTTGTTGAAAGAAAAGACAATGGAAGAAATATACCAAGAAAGGATGGTATCGTTTACACCTTCTACTTCTTTTATGCAGAAAGCAGATGTATGTGGATCAAATACTCTATTTAGCCATCAGATAAAAGAAATGCCGAGCAATAAAATGCCTATTATTATAGCTGGTGGGAGTTTTAACAACGATACTCATGTTACTAAGGTATTGCATGAATATAAAAAATTAATAGATGGTTTGCTAGAAAAATGTGATCCTGCAAAAACGATATTTGTTATAGGAAATACAATGAAAGGGTATGAGAGATATCTTATTCAACAAAACCATGGGAAATTTGATATATATGCGTTTGTACCGAGTGTTATGAAAGAAAGTGAAGCAAGTGCATTAAGTAAGGCGGATGTTCATATTCGTGTAGCAATTGAAACGAGTAATATGGGCATTTATAAGTCCGTAAGTTATGAAGTGTTTAAAAGACGGTCATCTGTATTGTTAGCTTTGGATGGCAATTCTTCAGCAGTAAATTTAATACAGGAAGCAAAAAATGCTAAATATCCATGTCGTATTTTTGTGAATCAACATGCTGCAATGTTAAAGAAGAAAGCAGATTCTTTACATGGATATGTAACAGGAATGAGGGATTCCAACATTTTAAGTGATGTATTAAAATATATACAATGACTGAAAATGTAATTTATAAAAAGAAAACAAATAGTGGTTTGCTGCAAGTCGTAGATACTATGTATGGTGATGATGCGGTTTGTTTTTTGAAAATCAATGATTCTATACAATCTGCAATGTATTTAGATACTTCTAAAAAATATGATCTTGTATTTCCATATATGCAAAGATTTTCTTATGCATTTCATGTGAATCCTATGATTCAGAAAACATTTTTGATTGGTGGAGGAGGGTTTGCTTATCCGAAGTATTACGTACATGCGTATGAAAATGCTGAAATTACTGTTTCAGAAATTGATACTGATATGATTTCCGCAGCGTTTCGCTATTTTGCATTACGTGATTTGGCGCCTAGTGAAACAAGTCGCGTGCATATTTTGAACCAAGATGGTTTTCTAGTTTTAAAAGAATCTAAAGTGCATTATGATTTGATCATCAATGATGCTTTTGTTGGTAAGAAAGAAAAAGGCAGAGACGAAATGTGTACAGAAATCGTACATAATGCATTAGGTGAAAATGGCATATACATTGTGAACGTTTCTACCGCAATGCGTGGCCCTTTTGCGAAAAGAGGAAATGCATTTCGCAAAGCTTTGCAGAAGTATTTTAAACACACTGTATTACTTGCTGCAGAAGAGGAGCGTAGTCCTTATGAAAAGCAAAATGTATTAATGATATCTAGTGATATGGAGTTGCTATGAAGACAAAAGAAACAAAATTACTAGAAGAAGCTTTAGATGATCTAGGAAAAAAGAAACGTGAATATGGTTGTGAAGAAGTTACGATTGGTTTTAAAAACAATGGACATGGCGATGAAATAGTGGATTATATGTCTATGGATGCCAAAGGTATCATACGGTGTTATGAATTAAAAGTGGCTTTAGCGGATTTGAAAACAGATAATAAAAAATCTTTTTATGGGGATTATAACTATCTAGTTGTTTCGAAAAGCTTATATGCAAAAAATCCAGTTTGGGAAAATTATATTCCTCCGTATTGTGGAATATTAGTTGGCGAAGAATTGTCTGTAAAAAAGCAAGCAAAAAAGAAAAGTATTAGTGAAGAAACACGGACGATGTTAAAAGATTCTTTGTTGCGTTCTGTATTTTGGAAATATGAAAACTATAAAGATGCAAAAGATTTAACAAAATACCGCCAACTTGAAAAAAAACTAACAGATATAGAAAAACAATTTGTTGAAAGCCAACGAGAGACAGAAAGAATTGTTTGGACATATAAAGACTATGAATTTTGGTATAGAAAAAACCATAATGATGCACATTTTTCAATAGAAAACCAAGCAAAAGAAGAACGAAAACAGTGTACTGAAAGAAAAAAAGGTACATTGACATGGTGCTTTGAAGGTGGTAGATATGTGTGCCCGAAGTGCCATGGAGAAGCAATTGCAGGAGTGTGCAGTGCGTATTGTCCGCATTGTGGATGTGATTTAAGAAAGTAAAACAGGAATGTATTTCCTGTTTTTTGGTACAATACTTGTATGAAAAAAATAACGATAGGAATTGTAGCACATGTTGATGCTGGAAAAACAACGTGTATAGAAAGTATGCTTTTGAATGCTGGTGTCATACGTAAGGCAGGTAGAGTGGATCATGCGGATACTGTTTTAGATTATGATGTTCAAGAGAGAAGTCATGGTATTACGATATATTCAAAAGAAGCTTTTTATCAATATGAGAATACAGAAGTATATGTCATAGATACACCTGGACATGTAGATTTTTCTAGTGAAATGGAGAGAAGTTTACAGGTGTTGGATCTTGCAGTCATTCTTATTAATGGCCAAGATGGAGTTCAAGCACATACAGAAACGATTTGGAAGTGTTTGGAGCATTATGGCATTCCTTGTGTGATATTTGTTAATAAAATGGATATTGCCCATTATACACAAGAAGAACTTTTAGAAAATCTATCTAAGAATTGTAGTGATATGTGCATTTCTTGGGATAATGCAGATAGAAATGAAACATTAGCTATGATCAGCGATGAAATTTTGGAAGGGTATTCGACGAGTGGTGAAATAGACATGGGGCTTGTTATCGACGCGTTTTATCAAAGAAAATGGTTTCCTGTATTATTTGGTTCGGCATTGAAGAATGCTGGTGTAAAAGAATTGATGCATTTGATTGATAGCTTAGCAATAGAAAAAGAATATCCTGAAGTTTTTGGTGCACGTGTATATAAGATTTCCATGGATACATCAGGGAATCGATTGACGCATGTTAAGATTACTGGTGGAATATTGAAAGCAAAAGATATCGTCGGGGATGGAGAAAAGGTCGACCAGATACGTCGCTATAATGGCACAGAATATGTCATGTTACAAGAGGCTTGTGCAGGTATGGTCGTTTCTTTGAAAGGGTTGAATACTTTTGAAAGTGGGCAAGGCATGGGGTTTGAAGAAGATGAAAGTGCTCCACTACTTGCAGCATATATGAATTATGAACTTGTATTGCCTGTTGGTGCGAATGCGTTGGTGCTAGCAGATACTGTTAAAGAGTTGGCGTCGGAAGATCCAACATTACAAATTCAAGTTGATGAGAAAACAAAAAAAATTCAAATCCAGATCATGGGTGAAATGCAAAAAGAAGTTTTGCAGAAAAAAATTGAAGATAGGTCTGGTATAAAAGTTGGCTTTTCTACAGGTAGAATCGTGTATCAAGAAACGATTCAAAGTGCGGTGGAAGGTGCTGGACATTTTGAACCATTACGGCATTATGCAGAAGTGCATCTGCGCTTAGAACCATTGCCTGTAGGCAGTGGTATACAAGTAGTTAGTGCGTGTAGTAGTGATGTGCTATCAAGTGCTTGGCAAAGAAGTATTCTTTCTGCATTAGAGAGAAAACATCATCGTGGTGTTTTAACGGGCTCGTTTTTGAATGATGTCAAAATCGTATTGGTAGCAGGAAAAGGAAACATCAAACATACGTCTGGTGGTGATTTTCGACAAGCAGCGTGCAGAGCTGTAAGACAAGCACTTATGAAAGCAGAAAGTGTAGTTTTAGAACCGTATTATGATTTTATATTGCATGTTCCTTCGGCTGCATTATCGAGAGCACTGTATGATCTTGAAACCAAACATGCGCGTGTTGAAGTTGAGGAAGAAGCAGATGGTTCTATGAAGATCGTAGGCAATGGCCCTGTTAGAACAATGGTGAACTATCAGAATGAAGTGATAGCCTATACAAAAGGAAAAGGTAGATTTCAAGCACAGTTGAAGGGATATTTGCCATCTTGTGCACAAGAGGAGATCATTGAGAGCATTGGATATGATCCAAATAGTGATCTAGCAAATCCTAGTGATTCTGTATTTTGTGCTAATGGGAGTGGATATAGCGTGTCTTGGGATAAGGCGGATGCGTACATGCATATTCAATTGAAAGAAGAGAGTAGTGTACCTTCTTATCAAAATGTTAGGTATCGTGTGAGTGAAGCGGATATGAACTATATAGCTTCTTTGACTTCTGGAAAAAATCGGAATGTTGAAAAAGAGGAAGCAAAAAAGCGTGCAGAACAAAAAGCAAAGGAAGAAAGAGAACGTATAAAAGCGTTGCATAAGGTGCAAGCAGAAAAGCAATTGGAAGAGCTATTGATCGTAGATGGTTATAATATGATTTATTCTTGGGATTCTTTGAAGGAAATCGCATATGAAGATCTTGCGAATGCACGGGATAAATTGATTACATATTTGTATAATTATTTGCCATATTTAGAACATGATATTTGGGTCGTTTTTGATGGATATCAAGTAAAAGGTAATATTGGGTCAAAGTTTCATAAAAATGGATTGACAGTAATCTATACAAAAGCAGATGAAACAGCAGATGCTTTTTTGGAAAAGTCTGCATATGATTTAAAAGATAGATATCGTGTAACATATGCAACAAGTGATGCTTTGATTCAAAATGCAGTGTTTTCACAAGGTGGTTTGAGAATGAGTGCAAAAGAACTTGAGTCTAGATTATTGTTAAAGCATGTAATTGTATGATCATAAATCAAGATTTTTGGTATTGGCCTACAAATGATATGCGCTACTTGCATATTTATTTGCCAGATAATTATTCATTTGTTCTTGAGAGATATCCAGTAATGTATATGTTTGATGGTCAGAATTTGTTTTTGGACAATGAGGCAACATTTGGAAAAAGCTGGGGATTAGAAGCATTTTTACAACAATGGGATAAATCAATGATCATAGTTGGAATGGAGTGCTCGCATCGTGGCAATGAAAGATTGTATGAATATTGTCCATATGAGAAACGAATGTTTGGTGAAGTCATTAAAGGTATTGGTGAACAAACTTTTTTGTGGATCTTGCATGATGTGAAACCTTATATTGATAGTCATTTTCGTACATATGGTCATCGAGAAGCAACTGCTATTGCAGGAAGTTCTATGGGTGGCATTATGGCAATGTATGGTGTTTTGGCACATAATGATGTGTTTTCAAAGTGTGCTTGTATTTCTTCTGGTGTGTATTGGAATATTTCTAAATATCGTAAGACCTTGCGTGAAAATTTAATTTATATGGATACACGTATTTATATTTCTTGGGGTGAAAAGGAAGCAGGTAGAGCAGCACATCATGGAAATCCAGAATATGATACAAGAGAAGCAAGAAGTGTTTACAAGTTTGAAGAAGAGTTACAAAATTGTGGTGTACAGACGTATCATTATTTTCAACCAAATGGAGAACATTGTGAAGCTGATTGGGAGAAACAGAATAGTTTGTATATGAATTTTTTATGGAAGTGAGTGAGACATGAATTTGATTGGTGTAGTATTAGTGCCTGTAGGGCTAGTGTTGATTGGCTTATTAGCGATTACAAAAGGCCAGAAGTTTTTTTCGATTTTTCTTTCTGTTTTTTCTTTTGTACTTGTGTTTGATATCGTAGTGAAAAATTATGGACAAACTGCAACGTCTCTAGCTTTTGCACTTGGGGCTGCAGTTGTTGGGGCAATCTTAGCGCAATATGCTCAAAAGCTATCATTCTTTCTTTTGGGGTTGATATTTGGCGTATTTTTTGGAGCGATGATTCTTCCTTTTATAAAAGGCATTGATGCAAATGTTGCTTTGATTGCCTTGCTTGTGTTTGGTGTTGTTTGTGGAATATTAACTGCGCATTGGGATAAGGTATTTATTCGTGTAGCAACTGGTTTTCTTGGTGGTAGATTAGTAGGAATAGGTGCGTTGTTTCTTGTGTTCCATTTGATGAATTTACAAGATTATGCTGCTTCTACGATCGTTGCGTCTTGTGAAAATACATTGTCTTATTTGAATGAGACATTCTCAATGACATATTCATCATACATTTTTGCTTCTTCTGTAATTTGTGCGGTAGTAGCATTCTTTGTGCAGCAAAAGAAGAGAAGACGTCGTTAGATCTCATTGTGAGATCTTTTTTTTGTATAATAAGAGTATGATGAAGCAAGAAGATGTCATTCGCTTTTATGAAGGCGATGTGAGAGGAAATGATGTATTTTGGTCTGATGCAAAAGCTTATGTGACGTGGAATGCATTATTGTTTCCTGATTGTTCTACAGAACAAGCTCGAAGTGAAGAAAATCGCGTGTTAAATACGGCATTTTTAGACCGGTTGGATATTGTAGAAGAATTAAGTTGTTCATTATTTTGGGCGATGGAAAAAAGTAAAGAAGAAATGCATGTATATCGTGTAGAACGATATGCGGATTATAAAGTATTTCAGCAATATGGAAAGTTGGAATCGTTTATTTCTACGTCTACTGCAGGGTTTTTGAATGCATATCAAGATAAGAAAGATCTTGTTTTGATGGAAATCACGATTCCAAAAGGTACATATTGTGCCAATTTTTCTAAACTTTTAAAGCAATATAAGAAAAATGATGAAAAAGAGATTTTATTGCCACCGTATCTTTGTTTTACAAGTTATGAAAAACAAATGGACGAAAGGATTCGTAAAATACAGGATAGAGATGGACATGCGCCTGTTGTATATTGTGAAATACAAGTTAAGCAACCAAGCTATGTATTGCAAGAAATGGAATTTGTTCAAGATTGGATCATGGCAGGAAAGCGTTGCTATATGGCTTGGAATCAAAAGAAAATACCGCAAGAAAAGGATATGGAAGCATATTGTCAATTGAAGCATTGGTTACAATATAGAATCCAAAAGGATATGCAGAAAAGAGGAAAGTGTGAAAAAAAAGAAGATTAAAGAGCACGACAAAAAGAAGTGGAAATCCA
>ERZ808240.4559-NODE-4559-length-12134-cov-3.429423_pt1 | contig 12134 bp, 14 predicted proteins | sample MGYA00521084_ERZ808240 | MGnify/ENA primary metagenome ERZ808240 (study PRJEB31516, sample SAMN03275571) | gut metagenome | biome: mammalia-associated habitat; material: feces | host: Papio cynocephalus | place: Kenya | collected 2012-08-06 ... | reverse complement strand
TTCCCCGTGAAACATGACTCTTGCGAACTCGGAATTTCCCAGTCACCCAAAAGCTGTGTAAAGCAAAATCCCTTGACAGGAGTATTTCCATCATGTATAATAGCTTTCGTTGTGGTGATACTATGTCTATTGAAAATATCGTAGAAAAAGGGGAGCTCCTGGATTGTTACGGAGATCTCTTGACAGACAGGCAGAGAGATTGCCTGGACTTATACTATAATGAAAATTTGACTTTGGCGGAAATCGCGGAGCATTTCCATATTTCCCGGCAAGCCGTTCATGATGCCATGCGTCATGGGGAGGAGCAGTTGATTTCTTATGAAAAGGTGCTGCACTTGGCGGCTTTGAAGCGGAAGAAGGAAGAGGCTGCTGGGGTGCTCTTGGGATTGATTCCCCATGAGGCACTGCCGGAAGCGCGTCCGCTGCTTAAGGTTTTGACAGAATGAAGGTGACCAGATGCCATTTGAAAATTTAGGAGACAAGCTGCAGTCAGCGTTTAAAGATCTCCGCGGGAAGGGCAAGCTTTCTGAAAGTGATATCGATGGTGCGCTTCGTGAGGTACGAAGAGCTCTTCTGGAAGCCGATGTCAATTTCAAAGTGGCGAAGGATTTCATTGCCCATGTGCGTGAAAAGGCCATGGGGGAGGAAGTCTTCGGCAGTTTGAAGCCTGACCAGACGGTCATCAAAATTGTTCGCGATGAGTTGACCACTTTGCTGGGGGGCACCCAGAGTAAGATTTCCCTGTCTTCTTCTGGTATGACGGTCATCATGCTGGTGGGCCTTCAGGGGGCTGGTAAAACCACCACCGCTGGCAAGCTAGCGTTGATGTTCAAGAAGAAAGGCCATCGGCCATTGATGGCAGCCTGCGACGTGTATCGTCCGGCGGCTATCAAGCAGTTGGAAGTCTTGGGCCAGCAGACCGATGTGCCTGTGTATCGTATGCCACCCAATGTGGATCCGGTGCACATTGCCCAGTATGCCATCGATACGGCGAAGGCGTACAACCGTGATGTGGTGATTCTCGATACGGCAGGGCGACTGACCATCGATGAAAAGTTGATGGCTGAATTAAGAAATATCAAGGCTACGGTACATCCTCACGAAATCATCCTGGTTCTGGATTCTATGACCGGTCAGGATGCGGTGAATACGGCCAAAGCGTTTGATGAAAACCTTGGCATTGACGGGACCATCTTGACTAAGATGGACGGCGATGCCAGAGGCGGTGCTGCTCTTTCCATTAAGACAGTGACCGGTAAACCGATCAAAATGATCGGCGTGTCCGAAAAGCTGGACGGCGGGTTGGAAGATTTCCATCCGGACCGTATGGCAGGACGTATCCTGGATCTGGGCGATCTGGAAACTTTGATTGAAACGGCCCAGAGAAATATGGATACAGAGTCCATGAAGGACGCGGCTGCGAAGGTGCGCAAAGGGGAATTTACTCTCGATGATTTCCTGAAGCAGCTGAAGCAGGTGCGAAAGCTCGGTTCTTTCCAGAGCATCTTAGGGATGCTGCCTGGGATGGGCAAGTTCAAGGACCAGCTGAAAGACATTGACCTGGATGGCAAAGAGGTCAAGCATATCGAAGCGATTATCCTTTCCATGACCCCGGAAGAAAGGGCCAATGTGAAAATCTTAAACGGCAGCCGTAGAAAGCGTATCGCTAAAGGGGCTGGCGTGAAGATTCAGGATGTGAATCGCATGATGAAGCAGTTCGCTGATATGCAGAAGACCATGAAAAAGCTGAAGGGCAAGAAGTTAAATCCATCCAAAATGGGAGGCCTTGGTGGTTTCCCTGGGATGTTCCATAAATAATCGAGACTATTTCAAGGAGGTGAAATTTCAATGTTAAAAATTCGTTTGACCCGTATGGGCGCTAAGAAGAATCCTTTCTACCGTATCGTCGTTATCGACGCTAAAGCAGCTAGAAGCGGTGCTCCGACCGATACCATCGGCTGGTATGACCCGGCTAAACTGGACGCTCCGGTAAAGATTGATGAAGAAAAGGTTCTGTCCTGGCTTGGAAAAGGCGCACAGCCGACTGACACTGTTCGTTCCATTCTGAGAAAGAACGGCATCCTCGCTAAGTTTGCTGAAGCAAAGAAATAAGGAGGCCGCAAGATGAAGGAATTGGTGGAAACACTGGTCAAGGCTCTGGTAAAGAACCCTGATGCTGTCACTGTTTCTCTGGTCCAGAAGGGAAATCTGGAAATTTACCAGGTTCATGTAGCTCCTGAGGATATGGGTAAGGTGATCGGCAGAAAAGGCCGTATTGCAAACGCAATCCGCACCGTTGTCAAAGCAGGCGCCCTGCGGGAAAACCGCAAGGTGGCTGTGGATATTATCTGAGAGGTGCCCTAATGGATGAAATGCAGATTCTTGTTCCTGTGGCTGTGAAATCTAAGCTCACAGAGATTCTGAAAACCACTTTGCTGAATGAAATCAATACGAACCTGACTCGTGTAGAACACGATATGGCTCAGCTTGAATTTGAAGCAAACGGCAAGATTGCTGAACAGGCAAAAGTCAATATCCAGGCTGCTAGCCAGCTGCGTGCTTCTTTTGAAGCCCAGAAGGCACAGATGCAGCAGGTGAAGGATAAGCTGACCAATGACAAAGAACATTTGGAAAAGCTGACTATCGGTGCTGAACTCAACCGCGCACCGATGAACCGTCTGGTGACCATTCATGTCGGTGACGATATGAATTCTGTCGTAGGCGGCGAAATCCTGGTTGAAGACGGTAAGATTATTGCTTTCCGTGAATGATATGACATCCGATGAAATGATACTCGTCGGCCGAATCGTAGCCCCGCATGGTGTGCGGGGTGATTTGCGTATTCTTCCCGATACGGATCGGCCGGAGATGTTCAAAACCTTGAAAACCATCCAGGTTGGAGGAAAGGCTTATACTCTTTTGTCCGGTCGTCCCCACAAGCGGGTGTACATCGTACATCTCAAAGGCGTGGATGATCGAAATACAGCGGAAACGCTGATTGGCAAAGATGTAGAGGTGCCTGCCTCTATGCTGCCTGAAAGAAAGGATGGGACATACTATTATTTCCAGCTCATCGGGCTGGATGTGGTTACAGAAGAAGGCGCCCCGGTGGGGACACTCACCGAAGTCATCGAAACCGGTGCCAATGATGTATATAGTGTGAAAAATTCGGAGGGAAAGGAAATCCTTCTCCCTGCGATTCCTTCCTGTATCCTTTCGGTAGACCTTGATGAAGGACGGATGACAGTCCGTCTGCCGGAATGGGAATAAAACAGGGTTCTCAAGTTTCTTAGAGAACTTCGGGTTCCTCGGATCAGACATGGGGACAATACCTGTGAAACTTGCGACAGCGCTGCCCTTTGGAGCAGCGCTTTTTTTAAGTAAGTTTACACCTATTTTAGACCCCCCGTCGGGGGGAAGGTGGTAGCCCTTGGGGCTACCAAAGGGGGATGTTCTAGCGGTATGAAACACCAAATGTATGATGGAAGAACACTGTGACATCCAACGTAGCGGTATTTCGCCTACTCTTAAGGAATATCGCTACGTTAGGTCTCACGAGAATCCATAGTTCCACATCGTGTTTCATACCGCTGTTGCAGCCCCCTCTGCCTACGGCATCTCCCCCAAAGGGGGCGATACTGTTAAGTTAAGGATTTGCGTCGGTAAGAATGAATCCGTTAATGATGAAAAGGTTCATAAGGTTCTAAAGGTACAAAAGGTTCTCAAGGTTTCTTGAGTGAGCCGATGGACGCTGATGTTATTATCTCATTCGAGTGCCCTTAGAACCCTTAGAACCCTTAGAACCCTTAGAACCCTTAGAACCTTTACCACGAAAGAAATCATCGCATATTTCGCTTAACTTAATGACATTGCCCCAGCGGGGACGACAAAAAGGTGTAAACTCATAAGGCCTATAATGAAAATAGATATTTTATCCCTATTTCCTGAGTTCATCGAAGCTTTTTTCCATCAAAGTATGATCAAAAGGGCTCTCGATGCGCACCTCATGGAAATGGCAGTGACCAATCCCAGAGATTTCACCACCAAGCGTCACGGGCAAGTGGATGATACCATCTATGGCGGCGGTGCCGGGATGCTCATGATGTGTCAGCCTCTCTTTGATGCTGCCAAGTCTGTCCTTCCGGAAAAGGGCCCCAGGGACCGGGTGATATTTCTATCCCCCGCCGGCGTGCCTTTCACCCAGGACAAGGCGAAGCAGCTCTATCGAGATTATGACCATCTACTTCTCATCTGCGGTCATTATGAGGGCGTAGACCACAGAGTAGAAGAACATCTGGCAGACGAACTGATTTCTATCGGAGATTATGTCCTGACCGGTGGGGAACTGGGAGCCATGGTGATCAGTGATGCGGTGGCTCGGATGGTGCCTGGCGTTTTAGGAGACGCCGGCAGTGCCCAGAGTGATTCCTTTTATGAACCGATTCTGGAGTACCCGCAATACACGAAACCAGCAGAATATAATGGGTGGAAAGTCCCGGATGTTTTGATTTCCGGCCATCATGCCAACATCGCACGGTGGCGGCGGAAAGAAGCACTCCGGCGGACGATCCAGTGCCGGCCTGACTTATTGGATAAGCTCACCTTATCCAAGGAGGACCGGAAACTCATGGCAGAAATAGAAGAGGAAGAGGCGAACCAGTAATGGCAGCACCAGTCTATATCGGGCTCATTCATTACCCGATTTATAACAAACACATGGAAGTGGTCACTACGGCTCTGACGAACTATGACCTCCATGATATTGCCAGAACGGCAAAAACTTATGATGTGAAGAAATATTTCATCGTGCATCCCGTAGAAGCACAGCGTGAAATGGCTTCTCGCATTATGAACCATTGGAAAACCGGCGGCGGTGTGCATTACAATGCGAACCGGAAAGAAGCCTTTGAAGAAACCGAATTGGTTCCGACACTGGACGATGCCATTTCCTGGATTGAAAAAGAAACAGGAAAGAAACCGGCCATTGTGACCACCGACGCCAGGGTCTATCCCAATACTGTTTCCTACACAGAAATGCGCAGGAAAATCCACGAAGAAGACACACCGATTTTCATTCTCTTTGGCACCGGCTTCGGCATGACCAAAGAAATGATGAAACAGTTTGACTACATCGTGGAACCTATCTACGGCGCAGGCACCTACAATCACCTGTGCGTGAGAAGCGCCGTAGCCATTATCCTCGACCGCCTTCTGGGCGAACCCTGGTGGAAGAAATAACAAGTTTCTCAAGCGGCTCAGGTGACTCAGGTTTCTCAGGTTGCTCGAATGAGGTGATCGTGGTATCATTTTATTCGGAGAACTTGAGTTACTTGAGTAACCTTAGTCACCTGAGCAACCTGTAATTATAAGGAGGAACAAATAATATGTCCGGACATTCTAAGTGGGAAAACATTAAGCGTAAGAAAGGCAAAACAGACGCCATCCGCGCCAGAATTACCACTAAAATTTCCAAGGAAATTACCATCGCTGCTCGTATGGGCGGCGGAGATCCTGTCGGCAACATGCGTCTGAAGCTGGCTCTGACCAAAGCAAAGCAGAACAATGTACCGAAGGAAAATATTCAGAGAGCTATCGCTAAAGGCGTCGGTGCTGCTAGCGGTGCAGGCTTCGATGAAGTCACCTATGAAGGCTACGGCCCTGGCGGTGCAGCTGTCATCGTAGAATGCAACACCGATAACAGAAACCGTGCTGCAGCAGACATCCGTCATGCATTCACCCATCACGGTGGTTCCGTAGGAACCCCGGGTTGCGTATCCTGGATGTTCAAGAAAAAAGGCTCTATCGTAGTAAGCAAAGAAGCAGCTGACGAAGATACCGTCATGATGATCGCTCTCGATGCTGGTGCCGAAGACGTAGCTTCCAACGAAGACAGCTACGAAATCACCACCACTCCGGAAAACTTCCTCACCGTGTCTGAAGCCCTCGAAAAAGAAGGCATCACCGTAGAAGCATCCGAAGTTGCTATGGTTCCAGACAACTACGTCAAACTGGAAGGCGATGCTGCCCAGACCATGTCTCATCTCACCGATGAACTGGAAGAACTGGACGATGTACAGGAAGTGTACACCAACGCAGAACTGCCAGAAGACGCTGAATAATTGAGAAAAAGAGATGTTCCCTTATGCGTGCATAAGAGGACATCTCTTTTTTTATGAAGGTTATTATTCTGCTGATTTGGTATGTGTCTCAATGAGAAAATACGGCTCACCAAAGGGTTAAAAGGGGTATACAAGGTTATGAAACTAAAGGTATCACATAACCTTTTATAACCTTTTTAACCTTGTGGTTAGCGTAATCTTTTATTATGTTTGAAATAGAACGTGGCAGAATAATAACCTTATATATATTTGCGGCGCTTCCAAATTTTGTGCGCCGCTACCACCATTCCTCACTCCTCATTCCTAACTCCTCACTATAATATCCCCCCACCGGGCTTGTGAGGGGATTTTTTTATTGCTACACTGGGGGGAAAATGGTGGACTGGTGACTCGTGACTGGTGACTGGTAAAAAATTTCCTAGTCACCAGTCACGAGTCACTAGTCTACCATCATCGCAACCCAAAGAGGAGAGTTATTATGTTACAAGACGAAATCATCCGGTACTGGACCGAGCGGGCGCCCAGTTATTCAGAAATCAATCAAAATGAACTGCACGGAAAGCAGAAGGAGAAGTGGACCTCTTACATCCAAAAGCGAATCGAAGGAGTGATGCCGGGGAAGAAGAATCTGAAAGTGCTGGATATCGGCGGCGGCCCTGGATTCTTTTCTATCATCATGACCATGGCAGGCTATGAAGCCACCTGGGTGGATCGGAATGCTGCCATGCTGGTGGAAGCCAAGGAAAATGCGGGACCCTTGGCAGATGCCATTCACTATGCGCTGATGGACGCGGAAGATTTAGAGTTTCCGGACAATACGTTTGACGTGATTGTGACAAGAAATCTGACCTGGACCCTGCCGCACCCTAAGAAAGCCTATGCTAGTTGGCAGCGGGTGCTGAAAAAGGGCGGTGTGCTGCTCAATTTCGATGCCAATTGGTACAACTATTTGTATGACGAAGAGGACCGGAAACTGTACGAACGGGACCGGGCCCAAGTGGCAGAGGCCGGCGTTTTTGATCGCTATATTTCTACCGACACCGATACGTGCGAAAAGATTGCCAGAGAAATGCCGCTTTCTCCGGTGAAACGGCCCCATTGGGACAAAGACATTCTCACCGCTTTGGGCATGGATGTGACACTCTATGAACAGATTTCAGAAGAAATTCTCCTGCCAGAGGAGCTACTCAATTTCGAAGCCACGCCGTATTTTTGCGTGGAAGCTGTGAAATGAGTCATTAACGGGGAATACACAAAATGTAGAGGTGTTTCCCTAGGAACAAAGGAAATGAACGATGAATTATATTTGTAAACGAATCCTTTTATTTTTTCCTGTTTTTTTGTCTGTGACATTTTTGACCTATGGTTTGATGTACGTAGCAGGGGGAGATCCCATGAGCTATTTTTATGAAAACCAAGGGCAGGCTGTGTCACAGAGTGTGATAGAAGCAGGTCGTCAGAAATATGGCTTAGATCAACCCTTTTTGGTGCAGTATGGAAAGTGGCTTTGGGGGATGCTGCATGGTCAGATGGGAGAAAGTTTCATCACAGGAAAAGATGTGGGGCCTCTATTTCTTTCTAAATTACCACAAACGATGTATCTGGCGGGGATTTCCCTGGCTATGACTCTCTGTATGTCCCTTCCCTTAGGCATAGTATCTGCTTTGTATAAGAATCGGATGATTGATTATGGAATTCGTTTGTTGTCTTTTATTGGAAATTCTATGCCAAATTTTCTGGTGGCCATTCTTTTAGTTTTCTTATTGGCTGTGAAGTATCATTTTTTCCCAGTGGTAGCTATTGGCCGTTCTCCTTCTGTGGTACTTCCTGCTTTGACATTGACCGTGGCTATGAGTGCGAAATACATCAGACAAATTCGAGCGGTTGTATTGGAAGAATTGGGAAAAGGATATGTGACAGGGATGCGCAGTCGTGGGTTTTCCAACTTGCAAATTGTATGCACCAGTGTGATTCCTATGGCTTGTCCCGCCATTATTACATTACTTGCGATTTCTGTGGGAAGTCTTTTGGGCGGTACTGCCGTTGTAGAAACGATTTTCCAATGGGATGGTGTAGGAAAATTAGCTGTAGATGCGATTCTGCAGCGTGATTATCCTATCATTCAAATCTATGTAGTTTGGATGGCGTTCATTTATATCGTAGTGAATCTTTGTGGGGATGTGATTCAATATTTGATAGATCCACGAATCCGAAGAAAGGAAATTGTTTGATATGGGGAAGGAGACAATTTTAACCTTTGAAAGAAGACAATTTTTGAAATGGAAAATATGGATTATTAGTACGGTAGCGCTTGTACTGATGATTCTTATTGTTTCCTCTACGTTTTGGGTTCCCTGCGATCCCTATGAGCAGCATTTAGAATTAGCCAAATCAGCTCCCTCTGTTGCGCATTGGTTTGGTACAGATCCTTATGGGAGAGATTTGTTTTCCCGGGTCTGGGTTGGTGGAAAAGCAACCGTTTTTAGTGCTTTGCTTCTTTTGGTTTTGATTTCTTTGACAGGAACGACCATTGGACTCTGTGCAGGTTGGTATGGCGGATGGATAGGACAAGTACTTATGAGAGGGGCTGATTTGTTCCTTTCTTTTCCGGGATTGGTATTGGCTTTGGCATTGGCTGGTGTATCTCACGGCGGGCTTTTGGGGGCCATATTGGCCCTTTGGGTGGTCGGTTGGCCCAAATATGCCAGATTATCCAAAAATCTTACCCAGTCTTTGGTGGGAGAACCCTATGTGGAAGTGGCCCGGTTAATGAAGGTTCCCTCTTGGAAAATTTTGTGGGCCCATATCTTGCCTAATATGGCAGGTCCTGTTTTGATTACCGCTGTGCTGGACATAGGTACGCTGATGATGGAGCTTTCTGCCTTGTCATTCTTGGGGGTTGGGGTAAAACCGCCAATTCCAGAATGGGGGGCCATGATGAGTGAAGGGCGCATGTTTTTACAACTGTGTCCTTGGATGGTGATGGCTCCGGGGGGAGCTATGTTTATTGTGGTTGTTATTTTTAATATATTAGGCGATACGTTGCGTGATTATTATGATCCGAAAGGGAAATAAAATGAAAAGATGGATAAAATGGACTTTATTGGTTGCTTCAGCAGCAGTACTCTTTTCTGGATGTGGACAAGAGAAGTCCGCCACTTCTTCTGAAAAAGGAAAAACTTTTGTGTATGCTACAACCGGATATGGACGTGAAATGGGGGATGCGGGTTTGAATCCGCATGATAATTATTCTGGTTGGAGTGCTGTGCGATATGGGGTAGGAGAAACCTTATTCAAATTTTCTGATTCCATGGAACCTATGCCATGGCTGGCAGAGAGTTATCGTTATATCGATGATCATACTGTGGAAATTCAGTTACGCAATGACGTGAATTTTTCTAGTGGACGACATATGGATGCCATTGCTGTCAAAGAATGCTTAGATGATTTACTGGCCAAGCATGAGCGGGCTCGTTTGGATTTGAAAATTGATCGTATCGATGCCGAAGGGCAAACCATCACCATCCATACACCAGAACCTTGTCCTACGCTCATTCATTATCTGTGTGATCCTTATGGAGCCATCATTGATATGCAACAAGGGGTGAAGGATGATAATGTAGCAGGAACCGGTCCTTATATAGCTGATTCTGTGACAGATACGGAAATTTATTTGCATAAGAATGATGCTTATTGGGGAACAAAGCCCAAGGTAGATCACGTGATAGTAAAAACTATGACCGATGGAAATGCAATGACAGCGGCACTTCAATCTGGCGATGTAGATGCCACCTATGGATTGCCCTATGCCAGTTATGCTCTATTTTCTGATACCAATAAGTTCCAAATTGCTTCTTGTGCCACTAGCAGAAATTTCTTTGCTCAGATGAATATGAAATCTTCTATCATGCAGGATGATAGAGTACGAAAAGCCATTTGTCTAGCCATTGATAAAAAAGGATTTGTAGATACTCTTTTACAAGGACAGGGGGAAGTGGCTGTAGGTCCTTTCCCGAAGGGGATGCGTAGCAGCATATCTGGAGAAAGAGAAGATATATATCAACCGGAAGAAGCCAAGAAACTCTTAGCGGAAGCCGGCTGGAAAGATACCGACGGAGATGGTTATGTAGATAAAGATGGAAAGAATTTAACCATTCGCTGGTTGACTTATCCAGGTCGTATGGAACTTCCGATTTTAGCACAAGCTGTACAAGATAATTTAAAGAAAATTGGTATTCAAGTGGATGTGAACTGTTCCCAAAGTCATTTACAAATTTTGGAAACTGGGGCGTATGATGTCTATGCGAGTGCCCTTGTGACAGCGCCAACCGGCGATCCAGAATATTTCTTCACCACATGTGCATTAGACAGGTCGACCAAAAACCGTGGCTTTTATCATAGTGATCGCTTAGAAGCCTTATATACAGAATTACATCAAACTTTTGATATTGATAAACGAAATCAGCTGGCAAAAGAAATGCAACAGGTGATTTTAGATGACCACGCTTTTCTTTTTGTTTCCTATTTACAAATGAGTATACTGTCTCGTAAAGGTGTCAAAGGCATGGTGGCACACCCTTGCGATTATTATGAGATTACAGCAGACCTGGATTTGGAATAAAAGCGGAAAATTGTTGTAAGTGAATGGTTGTGTTCTACCAACCATCCATAATTTTTCGCTTGCTCTCAGAGAAAGGAGTATCATGGAAAGGCAAGTCATACTGACTTTTGATGGGGTATGTATTTCCTATGGACCAAAGATCGTTGTTGAAAATCTATCTTTTACGTTGCGGCAAGGAGAGGTTCTGGCGATTGTAGGAGAATCAGGCAGCGGAAAAACCAGTTTACTGAAAGCCATTTTGGGGCTATTAGAACCAGAAGGAAAAGTGACGCAAGGGTATATTTTTTATAAAGATATTTCGTTACTCTCTATCAGTAGCCAGGAACGGCGGCATCTTTTGGGGAAAGAGATTGGGTGCATTTTTCAAGATACAGCCGATACACTGTGCCCCATTCGGAAGATTGGTACGCAAATCTATGAAACTGTCAAATTGCATCGGAAGTGCAAGGAAGAGGATGTGAAAGAAAAGGCACTGGCGCTGATGAAGCAAGTGGGGCTAGAAGACCCGTTTCGGATATGGGAAAGCTATCCATTTGAATTGTCCGGCGGGATGAGCCAAAGGGTGGGTATTATTATGACATTTTTGATGCAGCCCACATTGTTATTGGCCGATGAACCAACCAGTGCCTTGGATGTATTGGTGCAGCAGGATGTATTGCAGCAAATGAAACAGTTGAAAGAAGCGGGGCAAACTATGATTGTAGTGACCCATCAGATGGAAGTGGCAGAGCAACTGGCTGACTATGTATTGGTGATGAAAAAAGGTGAAGTTGTGGAGCAAGGCTTAGTCAAAGAGGTATTTACCCATCCCAAAGAAAGTTATAGCCAAAAATTATTGGATGCAGTACTGCGATTGGAGTGACCTATGGACATATTACAAGTACATCACGTGAGTAAGATGTTCAAAAAAGAAAATCAAACCATAGAAGCACTACGAGATATTAGTTTCTCTGTCAAAGAAGGGGAAACCCTTGGCCTATTGGGTGGGTCTGGTAGCGGGAAAAGTACGCTGGCTAGAATCATAGCCGGTTTACTTTTACCTGACCAGGGGACCATACAAGTAGGAATGCAAGGGGCAAAGAAATTAGATCGAAAAAAACTCCCCCGTTTGCAAATGATTTTCCAGTCACCTAGGGCCTCTTTTGATCCCCGTTGGACTTTGGGAAAAAGTTTGATGGAGGGGCTCCTGCAAACAGGATTGTCTGCCAATGAAGCTAAAAAGGAAGTCGTAATGGCATTATCGCGTTGTCAACTTTCTGAAGACTATATGTCAAAATATCCACATCAGGTGAGTGGTGGAGAATGTCAAAGAGCTTCTATTGCCAGGGCCATTGCTTGCAAACCAGATATTTTGATTTGCGATGAAATAACTAGTGCCTTAGATGCTACTATAA
>ERZ808240.4558-NODE-4558-length-12139-cov-43.504634_pt1 | contig 12139 bp, 10 predicted proteins | sample MGYA00521084_ERZ808240 | MGnify/ENA primary metagenome ERZ808240 (study PRJEB31516, sample SAMN03275571) | gut metagenome | biome: mammalia-associated habitat; material: feces | host: Papio cynocephalus | place: Kenya | collected 2012-08-06 ... | reverse complement strand
GAAAATGCCGGTCTTCCCTGTGCGAACAGATGAATACTGAGTGGATTGTCAAAATACAGGATCAGTCTGTCACAGCCGGAAAGCATTGCCGAAAGCTGTCCTGCATCAGGCAGTCCAGTCAGTGCCACGCAGTGGTTTCTGTCTCCATCCAGCATACGCATCAGATTGCCTGTTCTGTTTGTCCTTGCACCGTCTTTCATTGCATCAGCCTTTCTCCACTGTGATCTTTGTGTTCATGTCAAAAAAGCCAACTGTGTTTTTATCGGAAATAACCGAAATACCAACCAGATCATATAATCTGTGATATACCTTAAATTCATCGCCGACATAGCCTGTACAGCCTAGGGAGATCAGATAATCGCCGCCCTGCAGGTCCATCTGCTGGCTGTAAGTCACGATCCTCGTCTCACCTTTCTCTACAACACCGGTCTCTACACGCTCAAACATTGTATTGGTGCCCGTGATATCGGTCCCCTGCGGATTTTTGATCGTAAAGGTAAAGATCGGATTTTTTACCGTATCGTTAAAATACAACTTTGCCTTTACCTGGAACTTCGAGCCCTTCTGAATAATATTGCTGAAGCTGCCATACTGGTCGATGATCGCAAAATCAACGATCTCCGCCTGTCTCTCGCCGTAATCGATCACATTGTCATTGATCTCAAAATGATGCTTCCAGGCATCTGCATCGCCTGCCTCCAGCGTCAGCCTGCTTTTCCCGGAAATATCCTCAAGTGTATCCACATCAAGCTGGTTGACCAGCAGCTTTTTATACATGTTGATCATGTCCTTTGGATTTCCCTCTGCAAGCTTCACGCCCTGATTGAGCAGGATAACCCTGTCACAATACTTTGCAATACTGCTTAAATCATGGCTGACGAACAGGATCGTCTTGCCCATCTGCTGGAATTCCTCAAATTTATGGAAGCATTTCATCTGGAAAAAGACGTCGCCGACGGAAAGTGCTTCATCGACGATCAGTATCTCCGGCTCGATATTGATCGCAACCGCAAATGCCAGACGGACAAACATACCGGAGCTGTATGTCTTGACCGGCTGGTATACAAAATCACCAATATCCGCAAAATCAAGGATATCCTGCAGTCTGGCATCGATCTCCGCCTCGGTAAAACCGATCATGGTGCCATTCAGATAAATATTTTCAATACCGGTGTATTCCATATTAAAACCGGCACCAAGCTCAAGCAGTGCGGAAATTCTGCCGTTTACCTTCACATCACCGCTTGTTTTGGAAAGAACGCCTGTGATGATCTTCAGAATCGTTGATTTACCGGAACCGTTTGTACCGATAATGCCGACACTCTCTCCCTTTTTGATCGACAGATTCACATGCTTTAAGGCGTAATGCTCCTTAAACTGCTTTTTTCTGGAAAGCCCGAGCGATTCCTTCAGACGGTCGGTCGGTTTGTTGTAAAGCTTATATACCTTGCACAGATCCGTCACCTCAATGACAGTTTCCGCATTTTCTTTTCTTTCTTCGGTTTGTTTCTGTTTTTCTTCCATCTGCCTGCTCCTTCGGTCATCAGAGTACATCTGCAAAATGTGGTTTCAGTCGTTTAAAGACAAAGGTACCAAATGCAAATAATAAAAGCGTCACTGCCCAGAAGTAGATCGTCATACCTGTATCCTGCCAGAAAAATCTGTGGTCAAATAAGGACTCTCTGTATCCGGTCACGATATAATACAATGGATTCAATTTAAACAAAATGGCAATCTTGTGCCCCTCTACTCTTGTAAAAGACCACATGATCGGTGTTGCCCACATGCCGATCTGCAGTGCGATCGCAACAATCTGTGACAGATCCCGGAAAAAGACGACCACGGAACATAAGGTGTAGCTCATTGCCAGCACCAGCATAAACATACAGAAACTGTAGTAAATGAGCTGCAGCAGATACAGGGACGGCGGATACCCGTAGATCAGATAGATCACCAGCAGAACACCGACAAAAAATACATGGATAAAGCAGGCTGCCAGTATTTTGATCAGCGGCAGTATGCTGATCTTGAACACAACCTTTTTCACGAGATAATTATATTCGATCAGGGCATTTGTCGAGCTTGACACTGCCTCTGAAAAGAAGAACCACGGTACAAGACCGCTTGTCAGATAAACAACAAACGGAACCTCCACGCCTGATTTGAACATCTCCGCCTTTGCACTGAAGCCCTTTTCAAATACGAGCCAGTATACCAGTATGGTGATGACCGGCTGTACAAAAGCCCAGATAATGCCAAGGTAGGAACCGGCATATTTGGTTTTAAAATCATTTTTTGCAAGCTTCCAGATCAGCTTTCTGCTCTGCCACAATTCTACGGGCAGAGAAACCAGCTTATTGAGAAATTGTTTCATCTGTTTTCTTCTCTCCTAAGTCTCTTCTTTTCTCCCTGTTTGATACAAAAACATACTTTTTAATCATACCATACAATGTCATAATTGGCAAACCGCGCCGCTAGTAAAACCGTACGCTCCGTCTTTTACTGCTGTAAGATATGATCTCCGCACCCAGTTTTTCCATCAGTGCCTTATAGTGCGGTGTTGTATAATAGCTTTCCTGCCCGGTTTCTTTGTTTTTATTTTCCATCAGCCAGTCCGGTGCATCGAAAAAGGCTTTGCGCGGTGCAACAGCTTCATAAAAATAATCGGGCATCAGACTGTTTCCGTGATGCGCCATCTGGACATAGTCCGATTTCACATCTTCGGGATATGTGGCAAGGATCGTATCGGCGATCCTGCGGCCGATCACGCTGCCTGCTCCCGTATCCGGATACAGCGCATGGTTATCCGCATTGTTATCCCCGATATCTCCGAGAAACAGCATACTCTTTTTCTGACCGACCAGTTTAAATACCATGGAACCGTCATTTAACACATTTGTGCTTTCACTGAGGATCTCCGGTGTTCCGGTATATAAAACCTTCATATGCAGCCCGATCACATCCAGTTCATCTCCCGCGGACAGCCAGGTCACATTATCATGTCCTTCCAGTCCCTGCAGCAGGTAATCGACTGTATCCACACGGATCCCCTGCGCACGGATCGCATCCAGATCAAGCCGCCCCAGCAGGATCCGGTCGATCTCGATCTCTGTCTTATCCCATTCCGCAGCCAGGATCGAACAGAGCACGCCGCAGTGGTCGTCATGCGGATGGGTAATGATCCAAGCATCTACCTTTCCGCCTTTTTCTTTTATGATATTGACGAGTTCTTCACTCTGCCATGCACGTCCTCCGTCTACCACAATCAGACCGCCGTCCGTGCTTTCAATCGTATAACTCATACACTGATAGCCTTCCGGATCCTGATACTGCGTGACCGTATATCTCGGCGGCAGATCATATTTATATACACGGTAGTTTTCTGTCTGTCCGATCAGCCGGATATCATAGGCATTGATGTCACCGGTCAGCTCCTGCCAGCTTCCGAGCACCAGATAGCTGAACCGTCTTTTCCGCATACCCTTTATGACTGTTTTTACCGGGATCTCGCTCTCATCCATTGTCAGAAGAGAGGCAATCTCATTCCATTTCTTCTTGTTATAATTACCAAATTCTTTCCGGACATACCAAAGCTCTATATTGGCATTGTACATACGGATATCTTCTGCCAGCGGCTCTGTCACAAGTGCCCGCGGAAATTCCACGCCCTGTCTGTTCGGCTCTATCTTGGCATCTGCTGGAAGTCCCTCAAAGTCGCGCATGATGATATCACTGACTTCGACCGCATCCTGACTGATCTTTTCTATATTTTCCGCCGCTTTATATTCTGTTGTCGTAAAAACACTGTTACCGCACAAAAGAAGCAGGATCAGGCAGGGCAGGATCAGCTTTCCGGAATGCTGCATCAGAACAGATGCGGTCAGCGCCACCATAACCGGGGAAAGCAGCAGCCAGAAAAACCGTTCATAGACATCCATATTTCCCGTCTTATCTATGATGTACAAGGACAGTGGATTCAGCATGAGGACGCAGGCAATGCCAAGATACCAGACATACACCTTCATCATGCGGCTTTTTTCTTTATAAACGCACCAGAATAAAAAGGCACACAAAAATAAAATGCCGATAGATCCCAGTCCGAAATATACATCTGTTTTTTCTTTTAAATCTGTCAGAAGCTGTATTGCTGTCATAACCTTATCCTTTCCGGTGATTCTTTCCTGCTAAAAGAGATACAATACCGCAAGTGCCGCTTCAGGCAGGCAGCACAGCACAGCAGGCAGGATCCCCTGCCATTTTCTGTATATGATCGACATGGCAAGCACCAGACACCCAAACAGGAACGGCGCCAGATACAACCCTGTTTCTCCCATAAAACTGCAGGCAAGCATCCCCGCTGCCAGCAGGATCCAGCAGCTCAGCCGTTCTCTGCGCGTATAAAGCTGTTTTTCATAAACCGTTTCCAGTGCCAGATAACCAAAGAACCAGATATAAGGGACGCCAAGTGCCACAAACATTCCCTTTCCCTGCCAGATACGTGTGACAAGGAAATTCTCCGGGCTGAACACATAGTAGTTTCCTATCATATGAAGCAGGGCAAGGCAGCATAGAAACTTACCGCCTGCCTGCTGTTTTCCTTCCTGCTGCAACATTCTTTTTCCGAGCTGGTAATACAGTCCGTATGCAAGCGGCATATAAAACAGCGGGAACAGATTATGGGTGATGACCAGATGATGCAGACCGTCCGACAGAAGAGAAAGCGTCGCCTGATAGATCGGAAGTGCCGAAAGAATATAGCGGTTTGAGATCGCACTGGTCATCGGCCCGTTATATGCGTCCTTCTGCAGCACATAATCATAGCTCAGGCTCATGGAGGAAAGTCCGGAATAAAACGCATCGTCCTTATCCGGTGTTGCCATCCACAAAATGGCAAAGATCTGTACAGCGATCAGTAAAATGCCGATCACGAAAAACGGATCGATATTTTTGCGCTCCGTTCTTTTTTTCTCCACTGTTTTCCGTATGCCAAGCCTGCGATAAGAAACGCGCAGTACGCCGGCAAATGCCAGCAGAACGGATACCAGTAAAAAGAGCAGGCTCAAAAGCCGGAAGCTTCCGTTTTTCAGCTGGAAACCGACTTCCAGTATTTCATATACAGCATACGATATCATAAGCCCTGCCGCCATGCGGAGTACGGTCACATTCCCCACGTCCTTCTGTCCGTCCACAAACAGACAGCCGATCAGATAGGGGATCACGCACATATAACAAAAACAAAGTAAAAATTGTATCACGATCATGTTCTCGTCCTCTTATTGCAAAGAAAATATCATCAGTTCCCCGGTCCGGCCCACAAAACGATAACCGAGGGAGGTAAAAATCTCTTCCGCATCAAAATCCGTTCCCTGCTGCTTCGGATCATACACCACCACATATCTGCAATCGATCTGCGGATACAAATGCAGACAGTTTGCGATCGCGCCAAGCTGTTCATCCTTGTTGATGAGCAGACTGTCCTTTGCCTCATAAGAACTGTATCCCTGATACAGCGTCTGCAGCTGCCCGCTGTAGGTATCAGGGGAAGCTTCAATATCTTTTCCGTAGATTGGCTGCAGCCTGCCACTGTAGATCCGGCTCTTTGCCATCAGCTCCGACGGTCCCCAGAAGGTGACAGCGTCCGCCTCCCCGGCATCTTCCAGCATCAGGTCATATGCTTCTTTTTCCTGCTCCCGGTAGCAGCCCTGCACAGGCATCCTGCTGCCCGCCTGCGTATAGACAAGTGTGCCAGAAAATATAAACAGAAGTACCATCCCCAGTTCAAACAGCGGCAGGATTTTTTTTCTGTATCCTCTGATCTTCTGCCATGCAAGCGTCGCCGCCAGACAAAGAACCGGAACGACAAGCTCGATATGACTGACCTTATAGTAGGTTTCCTCCATACCACCATAGCCTGCAAACAGCCGGTATGTCAGCGGACAGATAAAAACAAGATAAGCCAGAAACCCATATAGCACAAGCCATCTGCCGTCCTCCTGTTTTTTCTGTATGAACAGAAAGATATACAGCAGAAACAATGCAGCCAGAAACAGTCCCCAGTACTTGTCTTCCAGCTTCATAAAATACAGCATGATATCCATCAGGCGTCCCCTCCTTTCCCATCCTTTTTCCTGCCTGCAGCTACGCGGTCAGACAGGAAAAGAAAGATCCGCACAAGAAAAAGAAGCAGAAGTGCCGCCACACTGACAAGAAGGCTTTCCCTGCCTCCCAGCAGATAGGAAAGCAACAGAAGAAGCAGAAGCATCACACCTGCTATTCCTTTCTGTTTCCCCGTCTTTCCGGTTCCGTATACAAAAACCGGCAGCAGACAGAGCACCAGATAATCCGAGAGCACGCTTCCCTCATATACGGCAAATAAAACACCATAACTTGTATTCATATACGCACTTGCCCCACAGATCGTTGCAAGTGCAAAAAACAGCAGATAAACCGGCAGATTTTCTTTTTTCACAGGCAGGACAGTAAACAATGCAGCCATTGCCAGAAAGATCAGAAGCAGTAAAAACGGCGGCAGATACTGTAATAAAAGCTGTGCGGGCGACAGAGAAAACGCTCTGCACAGGCAGGCATACAAAACCGGAAGCACATAGCCGCGCAGCGGCAGATCATCTGCAGCACCGGTCAGCGCATTAACACCGGAAAGCCGCCCCGTAAAAAGGATCGTCTGTACCCGCTCCGGCGTATCATAATAAGATTCCAGCGTAAACCCTTTCAGGTAATAGGAAATGCAGATTGCCAGAAATGCAATGAGCAGAAGAAAAACCTGCTTTCCGCCTTTCTCTCTCCATGTAAACTGCTCTGCGGTAAAACGCCGGTAAGAAGGCAGCAGAAAAAGCAGGATACCGATTCCCGTGATGCCAAGTGTCATGCCCATAAACAGCCAGCAGATCACATCAAAGCTCTGCAGCAATAAACCGCCGCCAGAGCAGCACATCCAGAAAACCGCGCCCAGAAGTACCGGATGCAGATGCCTGTTTTCTTTTTCTTCTTTTGTAATATACTGCAGCACGTTTCCCGTCAGGAAACAAAGCAGTAATAAAAATGGCAGGATCAGCCAGTTTCCCATATCTTCTCTCCTATTTTCTGTCCTTTGCAAAGTAAACGGTCAGAGGACCGTCCGTCACAGGTGATGTGGTATCAAAGCAGGTCTCCACAAATCCTTTCAGCGGCTGTTCCTCCAGCAATACTGAAAAATCCGCGCCGTATTCCCGGTCAACGAAGAGCACCGTCGGCATTTTATCAGGATACAGTCCGTAGTATGTCATGAGCTGATCGGAAAATGCAGGCGTGGAGATTGTATTGCCGGTCGCGATCTGTCCCTTTTCCAATGTACTGTACAAAAACATATCACAGCCTATATACAACAGCCTGTCTTCTTTTCCCACATACTTCTGCAGTGCATCATATTTTGCCTCATATTGCGTATAATCAAACTCGCCCAGATAGATGCCCGAAAGAACACCTTTTTCCGTTTTTTCATATGTGTCGAAAATCGTTTTCCGCTGCGTGGAAGTAAAACGGACAAGCAGGATACGCGCCGCAAACAGCTGCACCAGCAAAACAGCCAGCAGCACTGCATATGCCAGATATGCCTTTTGCCGATTCCCCCCTGTTCCGATCACTCTGCCGATCAGAAGAAGCCCTGCCAGAACGCCGGGCAGCAGAAAGCTGACAGAGTATTCCGCCGACAGATTGGAAGTCGTCAGAACAGCCAGAAGTGCTGCTGCCGAAAGCAATACACCACCATAAAAAAGTTGTCTGTCCTTTTCTGTTTTATCAAATGCCGCATAGGCATACCAGCCGATCACAAACAACTGGCAGATGACCGGATAGACGATCATAAAATTCACATTCCGTATCGTATGGAACTGGATCACCATCCAGACTGTCTGCAGCAAAAGCAATATTCCCATAAAAACGGATGCATGTGTTTTCTTTTGATCCAGCACAGGTCTGCCCACCTGACAAAGCACGATAAAACCCGCTGTCACATACAGCATCTGCACAAGGTGCAGCAGATGATCTTTTCCCATTGCCAGAAGTGACTGCTTATGGGAAGCATCGCTTAAGACATTCGGAATATTCTGCAGAACCGGAGTGATACCGCCGCCACGTATGCAGATGTACAGCAGGAAACACACACACGCCAGAAAACAGGTCAGGGCAAACAGAAAGCTTTCTTTCCGGTTTTCCTTTGCATATACAAAAAATAACACCTGCAGGTAGAGAAACAAAAGCAGTGCGGTCGGATAGCATAAAACCGCCATGCTCATAAAAAGTCCTGCCAGGATAAGATATCGTTTTTTCTTTTGTTGCATATAGCTGAGCACACAGAGAATGAGTGCCATTGTCATCCAGTAATAAATGCTGGTAAATTCCGGCGACTGGATATGCTTCGGTGTAAAATTCAGATACAGTATCGCGCAGATTCCTGCCAGAAACGGCTGATACCGGCGCAGGACACAGTAGCACCAGACTGAAAGAAGTGCCTGCACAAGTACGCCCGTAAAGCGCATAAAAACAAGAGCACCATCCAGATTCCCGGCGATGCTCTTATAGATCCATACAAGAGGGGCATACAAAAAAGCCGACATCTGATGCGGTTCCCAAAGATCAATGAACATCCGCTCACCACCGGCGATCCGAGCCGCCATGGTAAATGCATAGGATTCATCAATATCCGCACTCACATATACACTCTTCCATATTCCGATCAGTGACAGGAGTATGCAAACTGCAAACAAGACTCCTGCCCACACTCTGTTTTTCTTCATGTATGATGTCTGCTCCTTAATAATCCATATAACTTACGTTAAAATCGACCAGTGTGGAAATGCCGTCAATCGTTCCGGCTGAGGTATACTGCCACATATCATACGCCCCCTGATAGGATGGCTTGCCGGAATACTGTGCCAGCCAGACAGAATACGGTGCCAGCTTCTGTGCATCAAGCTTTTTGACCAGCCAGTTTTTACTTGCGTAAACACCTGCCGTATAGCCGGCATTTTCGATTGTTTCACAAAACGCAGTACAGACAGCGGTTCTTGTTTCCACATCAAGACCGTCTGCCCTTCCGTTTCCGCCCGCTCCTTCTGTATCGATATAAAGCGGGAATGATATTTTATACTGGTTGCACAGCATCAGAACCATACTGGCTTCTTCCACTGCTTCCACCGGTGTTGTTGCCTGTGTAAAGAAATAGACACCGACACGGACACCTGCTTCTGTTGCATTTTTGATATTTTTTTCAAAATAAGGGTCTTCCACCAGCGCACCTGTGCTTGCACCGCGATATCCACAGCGGATGATGGCATATTCCACACCTGCTGCCTTTACCTTCTGCCAGTCGATCTCCTTATTCCATTTTGAAACATCAATACCGAAAACAGACGCTCCGTCTGCCAGTCTGACATTCGTTTCCGTTCCGTCCGCATCTTCCTCCGCTTCCCGGACACCGGTATCTTCCACCGTCGGATCTACCTCATCTTCAGTCTTTACAAGAAAAGAGATATCCTGCAGCACCGTATACGAAACAGAATCACTGACAGAAGCTGAAAGTGCTGTGTCAGGTACTGCATAACCATCCACCGGATTTAAGGAAACCGCATACTCACCTGCAGCAAGATCTGTCAGATACAGCATTCCATCCTGATCTTCATCCTCATATGTCTGCGTCTGGGCACCTTCCTTTGTGATCCGGAACGTAAACTGCTGACCGCTGACCGGATTTCCGTTGCCATCCACCACAAAAATACGAAGATCCTTCTGTGTACTGGAAGCCTGCAGGGACAGCACTTTTGACTGGTCTGCCTCCTCCGGCTCCACATCAAAGAAGTCCGGATCCTGCAGAAAAGCTGTCGGATCCCTGTCAGGTCTCAGCTGATACTGCGCATAAATACCTGTCTGCGCTTCTGCGCTCTCCTGACTCGTCTCTGCCACCTGCGTGCCTGCAGCTGCAGGTTTATCCTGATTGATGAGATATACCGTACCGAGAATAAGCAGTACGATAACGGAAACGCAGGCTATCACCTGCGCTTTCAGTTTAGAGTCCATTTGCAACCTCTACCAAATATTTTCCGTAATTTGTTTTCATCAGCGGCTGTGCCAGGGCAAGCAGCTGCTCTTTATCAATAAATCCGCGTTTATAAGCAATCTCTTCAATACAGGAAATATAGAGTCCCTGTCTTTTCTGGAACGCCGCCACAAAATCAGCCGCATCTAAAAGAGAATCGTGATTTCCCGTATCCAGCCATGCAAAACCGCGCCCCAGTGTTTCTACCTGAAGAGTTCCACGGGAAAGGTATTCATTATTGATGCTTGTGATCTCAATTTCTCCACGGGCAGAAGGTTTTACATTTGCCGCGATCTCCACAACGTCATTATCATAGAAATAAAGACCCGGAACCGCATAATTGCTCTTTGGATGCTCCGGTTTTTCCTCGATGGAAAGTGCCTTGCCGTTTTCATCAAATTCTACAACACCGTACTCTCTCGGGTCTCTGACATAATAACCAAAGATCGTAGCACCCTTTTCCTTCTGTACACGCTCGGAAACATTTCTGAGCACGCGCGAAAAGCTCTGTCCATAGAAAATGTTATCACCAAGTACGAGTGCGACACTGTCGTCGCCGATAAAATCAGCGCCAATGATAAAAGCATCTGCCAGTCCCCTCGGCTGTTCCTGCACAGCATAGGAAAACTGCATGCCAAGCTGCTCTCCGCTGCCAAATAATTCTTTAAAGACAGGCAGATCACGCGGTGTGGAAATGATCAGCACCTCACGGATACCTGCCAGCATCAGTGTCGATAACGGATAATAGATCATCGGCTTGTCATATACCGGCATGATCTGTTTGGAAATTGCTTTTGTCAGTGGATAAAGGCGTGTACCGGATCCACCTGCCAGAATAATACCCTTCATATTTTATTCTCCTTTGTACATCTCCTGATAGTACTTCTGATAATCACCGCTTGTTACATTCTTCATCCAGTCTTCATGCTCGAAGAACCATTTGATCGTCTTTTTGATACCTTCCTTGAACATTGTCTCAGGCTCCCAGCCGATCTCAGCCTTGATCTTATCAGGTGCGATCGCATAACGTCTGTCATGTCCCTTACGGTCTGCAACGTAAGTGATCAGATCATTGGATACCAGTTTCTTTCTCGGATCGGAATCAGGCAGCATTTCCTGCAGTGTATCGATGATGATATGGATGATCTCGATATTCTGCTTTTCATTATGACCGCCGACATTATAAGTCTCGAACAGGCGTCCCTTTTCCTGTACCATATCGATCGCTTTTGCATGATCCTCTACATATAACCAGTCACGGACATTCTTACCGTCACCGTATACAGGAAGCTTTTTCCCCTGCAGTGCATTGTTGATGATCAGTGGGATCAGCTTCTCCGGGAACTGGTAAGGACCATAGTTATTGGAACAGTTTGTAATATTTGCCGGGAATTTATAAGTGTCCATATATGCTTTTACAAGCATATCGGAACTTGCCTTACTTGCGGAATACGGGCTGTGCGGTGCATATGGGGTTGTCTCATAGAAATAACCGCCGTCTTCACTTAAAGAACCGTATACTTCATCAGTTGAGACATGCAGGAATTTCTTGCCTTCCCTGAAAGAGCCGTCCGGCAGTTCCCAGGCTGCTTTTGCACAGTTCAGCATAACGGCTGTACCGAGCACATTTGTCTGTACAAAGATCTCCGGATTACGGATACTTCTGTCTACGTGGCTCTCTGCCGCGAAATGAACCACACGGTCGATATCATTTTCCGCAAAAATCCTGGAAATTGCTTCTTTATCGCAGATATCAGCCTTTACAAATGTATAATTATCTCTGTTTTCGATGTCCTTTAAATTTTCCAGATTGCCTGCATATGTCAAAGCATCCACATTGATGATGCGGATCTCATTGTCATATTTTTTGAACATATAATGAATATAATTGGATCCGATAAATCCGGCTCCTCCGGTTACAAGGTATGTTCTCATTTTATTCCCTCCTGTGATCTCGTACATTTCCGTACCATAGTTAGATATATTTTAATACATCTTTGTAAAAAATGCATTATTTTTTTATTACATTCTTCTGCCTGTTCCTGTCAT
>ERZ808240.4557-NODE-4557-length-12140-cov-2.701945_pt1 | contig 12140 bp, 12 predicted proteins | sample MGYA00521084_ERZ808240 | MGnify/ENA primary metagenome ERZ808240 (study PRJEB31516, sample SAMN03275571) | gut metagenome | biome: mammalia-associated habitat; material: feces | host: Papio cynocephalus | place: Kenya | collected 2012-08-06 ... | reverse complement strand
ACGGTACCAACGAGGCGACCATCCGCAAAATGATCCCTTACAAATAAGGGCTGACTTCAGAAATAGGAGGATAACGTAAACCATGGCTAGAGTCAAAGGCGCGATGATGACGCGCAAGAGAAGAAATAAGACCCTCAAGCTCGCGAAGGGCTACTGGGGCAGCAAGTCCAAGCACTTCAAGATGGCGAAGCAGCAGCTCAAGAAGAGCGGCGTTTATGCTTATCGCGATCGCAAGCAGAAGAAGCGCGACTACCGTCAGCTCTGGATCGCCCGTATCTCCGCGGCGGTCAAGCCGTACGGCCTGAACTACTCCCGCTTCATGAACGGCATCAAGAAGGCCGGCATCGTCATGAACCGCAAGAGCCTCTCCGAGCTCGCCATCCACGACGCCGAGGCGTTCGCCGCCCTCGTCGAGACCGCGAAGGCCAACATCTAAAACATAAAAAAATAGAGACAGACATCGTCTGTCTCTATTTTTTTGCCCGGATGACGAAACTCTGTGAGGCTTGATAAATTGCGCGAGGCAGACAGCCGTCTGCCTCGCTTTTTTTGTGCGGCCGGGTCGGCCGGCCGCGGATGTATGGCGCTTCAGCAGCCGCAGTTATTTTCGCAGCCGCAGCCGTTGCCGCCGCCCCAGACGACGAGGATGAGGATCAGGATGATGATCCACCACCAGCTGTTGCCAAACGCGCAGAAACCGGAATTGCAGGACATAAACGTAACCTCCTGATTGAAATGTAAGCAGCTCGCTGCTCTCAATCCATCTTATTCCGGAGGCGGCGATTGGTGAAAAAACAGATGCGGTGTTTTCCCGCGCTGCGCCCGGCGCTCCCGCATTGCGGATCGGACGGGAAAGAGGGCACTGCCTCATGGCAGTGCCCTCTTTGAAAATCCGGAGCTTACGCGATCCGCGTGCCGACGACCTGGCAGATGGCGTGGTCGGCGGCGGCCTGGGTGACGGCGCCGGAGGCTACCAGCTGGTCGAGCAGCATCGTGCCCGTGCTCTGGTCCGTGCCGAACAGGCTGTAGTACGAAAGATACGCCATGCGGCCGCGGGTGAAAGTGCCGTTTGTGACGGTGTTCACCTCCGCGCGCGTGAACAGGCCGAGCGTGACGCAGTCGGTCAGAAGCGATGAATACTGGAACTGCGTCCCCTCGTCATAGTGCAGCGCGCGGACCATGAAGGCAATGTAGTTCTTGGCCGAGATGGTGCCGCTGGGGTTGAACGTCGTGGCCGTCGCGCCCTTTGTGTAGCCGTTGTGGTAGGCGTAGGCGACGTAGCGGTACGCCCAGTGCGACGGCGGGACGTCCGTGAACGGGTGGCTGCCCGTGTAGGCGAGCGCCTCGTCCTCCAGGCCCATGATGCGCAGGAACATGACGAGACCCTGCGCGCGCGAGGCCGTGGACTCGAGCGCGTAGCCGATGGACGAGCCGCGGAACAGATCCATTTCATGCAGCGCGTCCGCGCGCGAGGCAAAGTCCGTCGAGTTGGACGCGGCGAGCGAGTACGGGCCCGTGATCGTGAGCGTCGCGGTCTCGCTCGTGACGGTCAGGCCGCCCGTGGCGCTGTCGTCTTTCATGTAGAGCGCGCCCGTGCGCAGCGTGGCGTTCGCCGAGACGCGCCAGCCGCCCGTGACGTCGATGAGGTGCGCCTCGCTCGACGTGCATTTTCCGGCGGAGATGAGGACCTTCGTGCCCGGCTGGAGCGTGAGCACGTCGCCGCGCTTTAAAAGCAGCGCGCCGTCATCCCGGCGGACGCCGGTATTGGCGCGCTCGGCGGCGAGATTCCGGCGGCCGATGGCCTCCGCGAGCGACAAAAAGCGCGAAGCGTACACGCCGCCGAGACTGACGGCCGCGTTTTTGTGCAGCGTCGCGGTCAGCTGCGGCTGAAAGACGCCCGTTACATAGCTTTGACTGACGACGGGGTCGTTCGCGTCGCCCGGCGCGGCGAGCGCGGCCGAGACGAGCAGGCAGACGGCCAGAAGCAGGCAGATAACGCGCTTCATACCGACAGCCCCTCGTTGATCTTGTACGAGAGCGTCATCAGGCTGTCGAGCAGGATGACGTTTTCGACGACGACGTTCGGGTCGTCCACCTGGACTTCCTGCTGCGTGAAGTTCCAGATGCCGCGGATGCCTTCGTGCGTCAGAAGCTCCGAAACGATCTGCGACTGGCTGCCCGGGACGGTCAGAATGGCGACGACCGGGTGCTCCTCGGCCATAAACGCGTGCACCTCGCCGTAGTCGCGGACGGTCAGGCCGTTCATGACCTCGCCGACGAGCTGCGGATCGGGGTCAAACGCGCCGATGAGGCGGATGCCGCAGAAGGAAAAGTCGAAATTGTTGATGAGCGCGCGGCCCAGATTGCCGCAGCCGAGGATGATGGCCGTCAGCTCGCGGCTCAGGCCGAGAATCTCGCGCAGCTCGTCGCGCAGCTTCGGGACGTTGTAGCCGTAGCCCTTCTGCCCGAACTCGCCGAAGCAGCCGAAATCCTGCCGCACCTGCGATGCGGTCAGGCCAAGCAGCTCGGACAGGGCGGATGAGGAGATGCGGCTCACACCGCTGGCGCACAGCTGCTCGATGCAGCGGTAATAGCGCGGCAGGCGCGAGATGACGGGGTTTGAAATATATGCTTTTTTCATGGCAATGCCCTCTTGCTGAAACTTAGTCAGTCTCAGTTTAAACGAAAGCGGGCAAAAAGTCAAATCATCCGTCGAACAGCTCGTCGAGCGTGCCGAAGCGGTAGCCGAGCTCCTCCCAGCGCGTGAGCAGCTCGTCGAGGATCTCCGCGTTCGTGCGCGAGGTGGAGTGCAGCAGCACGACCGCGCCATTGTGGATGCGGCCGAGCAGCTTGGAAAACGCCTGCTCGTGCGTCGGCTGGTCGTCGGCGTACCAGTCGACGTAGGCCAGACTCCAGAACACGGTGTGATAGCCGAGCGCCTGCGCCATTTTTAAGTTCTCCTCGCTGTAAATGCCCTGCGTCGGGCGGTAATAGCGCGGCAGCGCCTCGCCGGTCACGTCGGTGTAGAGCGCCTCGAGCGACTCGAGCTCCGCGCGAAAGCTGTCTTCGTCCGCGATCTTGGACATATCATAGTGATGGTACGTGTGATTGCCGACCGTGTGGCCGTCGGCCACCATCCGGCGGACGAGCTCCGGCTCCTTTTCGATGTAATTGCCCACGAGAAAGAACGCGGCCTTCACGTCGTGTGCGGCGAGCGTGTCGAGGATCTGCGCCGTGTAGCCGTTTTCGTACCCGGCGTCGAACGTCAGGTAGATGACCGGCTCCGTTGTGTCGCCGATGTAGGCGGCGTCAAATTCATCGAGCACGGTCTGGCTGGCCGTGCCGGTCGGCGTCTGGCCGTCCTGCCGGAAGCTCAGCCCCCACGAGCCGGTCTCGACGGCCGGCAGCGACAGCTGGCGCAGAAAAATGGCCGCGGCGAGCGCGCACGTCACGATGGCGCCCGCGATGCGCCGGTCCTTTTTGGTTTGCAGAGATAAAAACATAAGCCCGACCTCCCCGTAAAGACTATGGGGAGCGTCTGGCTTGTATGCGGACAGGTTTATTTGGCGGCCTCTTCGATGCGGCGCAGCTGCTCTTTGATGCAGGTGAACGTCTGCTCGCTGATGTCGTGCTCGATGCGGCAGGCATCAGCGCGCGCGGTCTGCTCGTCGACGCCGATGGCGGTGAGCAGGCGGGTGAGGACGAGGTGGCGCTCATACGTGCGCTCGGCGATGGCGAGGCCGGACTCCGTGAGGTGGATGTGGCCGTTTTCGTCGACGGTGACGTACCCGTTTTCACGGAAATGCTTCATGGCGATGCTCACGCTCGGCTTGGAAAAGCCCATCTCGGTCGCAATGTCGATCGAGCGGACCTCCCCCATGCGGTTGCGCAGGATGAGGATGGTTTCCAGATAGTCCTCTGCGGACTCCATAATTTTCAACGGTCATCACCTCGCTTATGGTTCTTCTAATAGTGTACCAAATTTTTCGCCGCTTGTAAACAGCCGGTTCAGACACTTTTTGGCTGCCCGGAAAGCAGCGTGCGCAGGCTTGCGCCCGGCCGGGCGAGGAATTGATTCACGACGCCGCCGAAAAACAGGATGCACAGGCAGAAATACAGCCACACCATCGTCACGATGATGGTCGTCAGGCTGCCGTAGATGACGGAATAGTTGGAAAAATGGTCGATGTAGACCGTGAACAGCGCCGAAAATCCGAGCCAGCCGAGCGAGGCGAGTACCGCGCCGGGCAGGCACTGGAAAAACTTCGTGTGCGTGTTCGGGAATACCTTGAACACGAGCGTGAACAGCAGCGTCAGATACACGAGGATGACGACGTATTTGAACTGCATGATCAGGATCGTCGCCTGCGCGAGCGCGGGGATGCGCGCGATGATCATGGCCTGAATTTTCTTGCCGAAAACATACAGCACGAGCGTGAGCACGATGCCGATGATGAACAGGATCATGTAGACGAGTGCGATGAACCGCTTGGCGAGATACGAGCGCGTCTCGCTCGCACCGTAGATGGCGTTGACGCCGTTGAGCACGCCGAGAATGCCGCGGCTGGCCGACCACAGCATGGCCACGGCCGTGATGGGAATGACGGCCCCTGCGTTGAGCGCGTGCACCTCGTCGGTCAGATACGTCACGAGCGGGGAGAGCGCGCCGGGCAGCACGTCCTCCATGAGCGCGGCGAAATCCGCGACCGTGTACGGCGTGAACTGCAGAAGCGAGAAAACGAGCATGAGCGCGGGGAACACGGCCAGCACAATAAAGAACGCCGCGTTTCCGGCGTAGATCGGTACCTGATACGCGCCGATGCGGCGGGCAAGGTCTCTGATTTGTCGCAGCATCGCGCACGCTCCTTTCTTCGGTTAGTTTCTCTGCGGTCAGACAGGACTATTCTACGATAAATGCGGCAAAACAGCAATAACAATCATAAAAATATTGCAAACGGGACAAACCTTGTCTATGATGGTATCAGAATTTGTTTTAGGAGGATCAGGATGATGGAAACCAGACCCTATGTCAGCTGGCAGCTGATCGGAGAATTTATGCGCGCGGCCTTTGAGGCCAAGGGCGTTCCGGCCGAGGACGCGGCCGTTTGTGCGGAGATCCTGATGGAATCCGACCGCCGCGGCATCGAGTCCCACGGCGTCAACCGCTTCAAGCCCATCTACATCGACCGCATCGATGCGGGCATCCTCAATCCGGTGACGGAGTTCGAGGTCGTCCGCGAGACGCCGACGACGGCCGTTGTCGACGGCCACAACGGCATGGGCATGGTCATCGGCCAGCGCTGCATGTCCATGGCCATCGAGAAGGCGAAAAAATACGGCCTCGGCATGGTCGCCGCGCGCAACTCGACGCATTACGGCATCGCGGGCTATTATGCCACCATGGCCACGAAAAACGACATGATCGGCATGACCGGCACGAACGCCCGCCCGTCCATTGCCCCGACGTTCGGCGTTGAGAACATGATGGGCACGAACCCGCTGACGTTCGGCATCCCGACGGACGAGGAGTTCCCGTTCGTGCTCGACTGCGCGACGAGCATCGTCCAGCGCGGCAAGATCGAGTTCTACGAGCGCGAGGGCAAGCCGACCCCTGCCGGCACGGTCATCGCGCGCGACGGCTCGGCCATGACGGATTCGGCCGCAATCTTAAAGGCGCTCGTCGCGGGCGAGGCGGCCCTCGCGCCGCTCGGCGGCATCGGCGAGGAGCTGGCGGGCTACAAGGGCTACGGCTACGCGGCCGTCGTCGAGATCCTCTCGGCCGCGCTGCAGGCGGGCCAGTTCATGAAGGCGCTCACGGGTTTGGACGAAAACGGCAACAAGATCCCGTACCCGCTCGGCCACTTCTTCCTGGCCATCGACACGAACGCGTTCGTCGGCGCCGACAGCTTCAAAAAGACGGCCGGCGACATCTGCCGAGCCCTGCGCGCCTCGGAAAAAGCCCCGGGCGCCGAGCGCATCTACACGGCGGGTGAGAAGGAGCACCTCGTCTGGTGCGACCGCAAGGACAAAGGCGTCCCGGTCGGCGAAGCCGTCCAGAAGGAGCTCATCGCCGTCCGCGATGAGCTGAAGCTCCCGTTCACGTTCCCGTTTGAGGGATAAAATTGGGTCAAGAGCCGCCCGCGGAGAAGCCGCGGGCGGCTTTTATCCGGAAAAAATCCCTCTTGACAAAAGTCTTGGCTTATATTATCATGGCGCTAATCACTTTTAGCAAGGAGAACGCGGCCATCATGGACGACGGCGACGGAAACTGTCACAGACCGAATCATACTGCGTATGACAAAGCATAACCTGCGCCCGAATGGGGCGGCGGGCTATGCTTTTTTGCGCGCTATGGCCGATTTCCTGCACCGGGCTCCCACCCGGAAAGACAGAATCAGGAGGGTTCCACTTGGGAAGTTCCATTGTACTTATGCTGCTGTTACAGGCGATTTTGATCCTGCTCAACGCGTTTTTTGCCTGCGCGGAGATCGCGGTGCTCTCGGTCAAGGACGCGCGCCTTGCGCATCTGGCGGCGGAGGGCGATAAGCGCGCGGTTCGCCTTGCGCGGCTGACGAGCGAGCCGGCGCGCTTTCTCGCGACGATCCAGGTTGCCATCACGCTCTCGGGCTTTCTCGGCAGCGCCTTCGCCGCGGATAATTTCTCCGAGCTTTTGGCGGAGGGGCTGCTCCGGCTCGGCGTGCCGCTGAGCGCGGCGGCGCTCGACACGATCTCCGTTGTCCTCATCACGATCGTGCTGTCGTATTTTTCGCTTGTGTTCGGCGAGCTCGTGCCAAAGCGCATCGCCATGCGCAAGGCCGAGAAGATCGCGCTGATGATGTCCGCGCCCATCACGGGCATTTCAAAGCTGTTCCGTCCGCTCGTCGCGCTGCTCACCGCGTCGACGAACGGCGTACTGCGCCTGCTCGGCATCGACCCGAGCGCGGAGGACGACGCGGTCAGCGAGGAGGAGATCCGCCTGATGGTCGACGCCGGCAGCCAGAACGGTGCCATCGACCAGGAGGAGCAGCAGTTCATTGAGAACGTCTTTGAATTCGACGACCTGACGGCCGGCGAGATCGCGACGCACCGCACGGAGGTGTCGCTATTGTGGCTGGAGGAGCCGATGGAGGTCTGGCGTGAGACGATCCTGCGCACGCACTTCACGCGCTATGTCGTCTGCGACGGCTCGTCGGACAACGTCGTCGGCGTGCTCAACACGAAAGACCTGTTCCGCCTGCCCGACCAGAGCCGCGAGAGCGTGCTCGCCCACGCGGTCAAGCCGGCCTATTTCGTGCCGGAGAGCGTCAGGGCCGACGTGCTGTTCCGCAACATGAAGAAAAGCCGCAGCAAGCTGGCCGTCGTGCTCGACGAATACGGCGGCATGGAGGGCATCGTCACGATGAACGATCTCATCGAGCAGCTCGTCGGCGACCTCGGCGACGAGCACACCGCCGAGCCGCCGGAGATCGAAAAGACGGGCGAGCACACGTGGCGCGTCCGCGGCACGGCGCCGCTGCGCGAGCTGGGCGACGCAGTCGGCCTCGAGCTGGAGAGCGACGAGTATGATACGCTCACGGGCCTTGTGTTCAGCGAGCTCGGCGCAGTCCCGGCCGACGGCGAGGCGGACGTTGCGCTCGATCTGGGCCGCCTGCACATCCGCGTCACGGCCATCCGCGACCATCAGGTCGAATCGGCCGACCTCACCGTCGACGCCCCGCCCGCCCCGGAGCGGGAAGAGGACTAAATGCCAGAGCCGATCCGCCCGCGGAGCTCCGCGGGCGGATCGGCTCTGCCGCGCGCAGGCCGGGATCGGCCGCTGCGCACAGCCGGACACACCGTTGGGCGGGATGACATCGTCCTGCCGCCGGGCCGATTGCGGTATGTGCTGGATGAAACCTGCCATCCTGAGCGAGCCCCGATTAAGGAGGCGAACCAGCGCGAAAATTGAACGTCGTTCAGAGCCGCGCAGCGCGCGGCATCATCCCTGAGGAGGAAGCTTGCCGATTGCGGCAGACTTGTGCCTTATTCCGGCGCTGGCGACAAACGCAACACGACCGCAATCGGGCAGACTCTTCGGCTTCGCGCAGGGTGACAGGCCTTATTAGGCGCCGGAACGCAATCGGCTTGCCGTAATCGGCAAGGTTCCACGGCCATTTCATGGTCTCTGACGGACATCCTGTTTTGCTGCGTGCTGCGATCGGTGCCGACACGCGGAGGGATGAGGACATCCCGCCCCCATGTTTACGATGCGCGCTGCGGTGTCGGCAACTTCAACCTCTCAGCCGGCTCCGCCGGCAGCGCCCCCTAGCACGGGAGCCATCCGGACAGCGCTTGCCGCAATTGGCGCTGAGCAGACGCACGGCTTTCCGGCAAAAAAAGCTCCCCGCAGACGCAATGCGTCTGCGGGGAGCTTCCTGTAAGCAGAGGATGAAGGGGCAGAAATTACTTCTTTCCGCCCATGCCGGCAGCAGCGAAGTACGGGCCGCCGAACTCGTCCTTGACGGCCTGCTTGGCGGCCTCGAGGTCAGCAACGTTGACCTCGTCGAGGGCCTTGCAGACAGCCTCGTGGTCGAGCGGCTTCAGGCCGAGCATCTCGCGGGCCTCAGCCGGGGTCGCGACCTCGTTGCCAAAGGCTTCGACGGCCTTGGCAGCGCGCTCAACGAGCATCATGTTCGTGGCCGGGATCTTCTTGCCTTCCTTGTCGTAGCCGTAGACAACGTTGTCCTCCATGCCGACGCGGACGGAGCCGCCGTTGGCCAGAGCGGCGAACATGACCGGCAGGTGGCCCTTGCCGGTGCCGAACGCGGACCAGGTGCACTCCTGCGGGAGCTGGCCGGTGGCCTGCAGCTGATGCATCTCGTCGAGCAGGATCTGCAGCGAACGCGGGGAAGCGTCCATGCCGCCGACAACGCCGAGGCAGAACTGGAAGTGCAGCGGGGCCTTGACGAAGCCCTTCTTCCAGTAGATGCCGACCGCGCGCAGAGCGCCGAAATCAAAGATCTCGAACTCCGGCTTGATGTCGCGCTCCTGATACATGGTGCCGAGCGTCATGAGCATGTTCGGGCTGTTGTGGAAAACGCCGCCCGGGATGCCCCAGTTGAAGGAGGAGGCGTCAAACGTGCCCATCTCGATGCCGGGGACATTCTTGTGGTGCAGCATACGCATGGCGTTTCCATACGGGGAGTCGTCGGAGACGCGGTTGTCGCCCGAAGAGGTGCAGTTGACAATGATGTCGCAGTCCTTGTGGGCGCGGATGAGCTTGATGGTCTCGTAGAACTTGACCGGATCCATGACGCCGTTGCCGTCGTCGTCACGCATGTGCAGGTGGGCGACGGAAGCGCCGAGCTTCCAGCACTCGTAGACCTGCTCCGCGATCTGCTCCGGGGTCTCCGGAATGTTGTAGCCGGCGGGGGTGACAGCGCCGGTCATGGCGGCGGTGATGATAGTTTTGGCCATTGGAATCAAATCCTTTCATTCAGTATGCCACTATTGTAGCAGGAATCTGGGAAAAATCAAATCCCCAAATGGAATAAGAACGTTGTAAAGCTCCGAACGGACGCAGATTACATGCGGTGATGCAGCTTGAGCACGTCGACGATGAGCTTGTCGCGGAACGCGGCGATCTCCTCGTTCGTGTGGCCGATGACGTCGGGCATGTTCTCCTTCTCGATGATGATCTCCTCACCGGACTTGTCGGGCCAGGAGGCCGGGACTTCCTTCATGTCGGAGATGTCGGCGAAGACGGCGTTCGTCATGGCGCCGAACTTGATGCCGCAGCCCTTGATGCCGAGGGTGCCGCCGCCGAGCTCGTAGTTCATGCCGGGGCCGACAGCCGCCAGACGGATGCCGGGACCGAACGTCCAGGCGTCGTCCGCGTCAGCCATGGAGCAGACGCCCTCGGTGACGAGCGCGATCTCCTCACGCCACAGGGCGTGCATGAGGCGGTTGGCGATGAAGCCGTTCTTCTCCTTGTGCAGGACGCACGGAGCCTTGTCATACTTCTTGTAGAACTCGCGGGCGAGCTCGATGACGGCCGGATCGGTCTTCTCGCCGCCGCAGATCTCGATGAGCGGCAGGAGGTAGGCCGGGTTGAACGGATGGCCGACGATGATGCGCTCCGGATGCTTGGCCTCGGAGGCGATCTTCGTGACCGGCGTGCCGGAGGAGGAGGAGGCAATGATGCCGTCTTCCGGCATGTACTTCTCCATGACGGCGACCATCTCGTGCTTCTGCTCGAGGTTCTCAGCGCCGTTCTCCTGAACGAAGTAGACGCCCGTGAAGGCCTCGGCCGGGTCGGTCGTGATCTTGATGCGGTCCCACAGCTTCTGGCCGTCGTCGAGGAGGCCGAGCTTGACGTAGGAGTCGATCGGGCCCTGAATGTGCGGCACGGCGCGCTCCTTGGAGGCCTCGGAGCGGACGTAGACGTTGACGTTCAGACCCTTGAGGGCGAAGTACGCCGCGAAGCCGCCGCCGATGGTGCCGGCACCGTACATACCGATGGTTTTGATATCTTCCACTTTGACCATTGGAATCAATCCTTTCAAAAAATAGTTTCAGGGATCAGGAAAAGCGGGGAAATTAGTTGTACTTGTGCCAGCCCTCGCCGGTCTTGCGGCCGTACTTGCCCTCGCTGATGAGCTTCTGGACGGACTCCGGGCACTTCCAGGTCGTGACAGGCAGCTTCTCGAGGATCTCGGTGACATGCGGGAACGTGTCAAGGCCGGACAGATCCATCATCTCGAACGGACCCATCGGGTGGTTCAGGCCGAGCTTGATGGCGGTGTCGATGTCGTCGATGGTGGCGACGCCGTCCTCATACTCGTGAATGGCCTCGAGCATGAAGGCGAACAGGCAGCGGTTGACAATGAAGCCCGGGGTGTCGGTCTGGCAGAGGACCGGGACCTTGCCCATCTTCTCGGAGACCTCGCGAACGGCCTCGACGGTGGCGTCGGAGGTGTAGTTCGAGCGGATCATCTCAACGAGCTTCATCGCGTAGACCGGGCTGAAGAAGTGCATGCCCATGCAGCGCTCCGGGTTCTTGCAGTCCTTCGTGATCTCGGTGATGGACATCGAGGACGTGTTCGTGCAGAGGATGGCATCCGGACGGCAGATCTCGCCGAGCTGCTTGAAGGTGTCCTGCTTGAGGCTCATGATCTCCGGAACAGCCTCGATGACGAAGTCGGCCGGGGCGACGCCCTCGAGCTCGACGGTCGTGGTGATGTTGGCCAGCAGAGCGTCAGCGGCCTCCTGCGTGGTCTTGCCCTTGGCGACCTGCTTGTCAAGGCCGGTCTTGATGGTGTTGACACCCTTGTCGCAGAATTCCTGCTTGATGTCACGCATGATGACCTTGTAGCCGTTGGCTGCCGCGATCTGAGCAATGCCCGCGCCCATCTGGCCGGCGCCCAGGACGGCGATCGTGTTGATTGCCATTGGAATCGTCTCCTTTATGAATTTAGATGCAAATGCTTTGTTATTGGTAACATGGCCGGACGCCTTGCGGCGTCCCGGCTATGCTTCCTACGAAGTTAGTTGTTCGTAAAGACCGCGGGCCGTTTTTCAATCATAGCGGCCATGCCCGCCCCGCAAAATGCGATTTTGCGGGGACCCCGATTAATCACGACGGCGGAAGTGAATTCCACCTGTGCAATTCTCCGCTCCGCTGCGAATTGACGCGCCGTGGGCGCGGCTCGCTTCGCTCGCGGAAGGCATGGCTATGATGGCGCGTCCGCGCTTTCGACCAAATTAGTTGTTGGTGAAGACCGCCGCACGCTTCTCGATCATGGCAGCCATGCCTTCCTTCTGGTCATGGGTGTCGAAGAGGAGCGTGAACTCGGTCGTCTCCGTGGCCTTGCCCTGAGAGATGGTCTCGAGGGAGGCCTTGTTGATGGCGGCCTTGGCGGAGGCGAGCGCGCAGGCCGGGCGGGCCTTCAGACGCTCGGCGATCTCGACGGCCTTGGCGTAGATGGCGTCGTACTCTGCCTTCGCGGCGACGGACTCGGCAGCCTTGTTGGCGGCCTTGAGCGCGTCGAGGTTCGGCTCGCCGGCCTTCTTCGCGGCCTTGAACGCCTTCTTCGCCTCAGCGGCGGCGCTCTCGAGCTCCGCATCGCCGACGACGAACCAGTTGAGCAGGCCGAGGTCGT
>ERZ808240.4555-NODE-4555-length-12142-cov-3.858277_pt1 | contig 12142 bp, 11 predicted proteins | sample MGYA00521084_ERZ808240 | MGnify/ENA primary metagenome ERZ808240 (study PRJEB31516, sample SAMN03275571) | gut metagenome | biome: mammalia-associated habitat; material: feces | host: Papio cynocephalus | place: Kenya | collected 2012-08-06 ... | reverse complement strand
ACGTATGCCGTCAGCCGTTGGTTATCAGCCGACGTTACAGACAGAGATGGGTGCGCTTCAGGAGCGTATCACATCCACGAAGAACGGTTCCATTACATCCGTACAGGCAGTCTATGTACCGGCGGATGACCTTACGGACCCGGCACCGGCGACAACATTCGCACATCTGGATGCAACGACGGTTCTGGATCGTTCGATCGTAGAGCTTGGTATTTACCCTGCGGTGGATCCGCTTGGATCTACGTCGCGTATTCTGGATCCTCGTATCGTGGGTCAGGAGCATTTTGAGGTGGCGCGCGGTGTGCAGGAGATTTTACAGAAGTACAAGGAATTGCAGGACATTATCGCAATCCTGGGTATGGACGAGCTGTCTGAGGACGATAAGCTTGTCGTAAACCGTGCCAGAAAGATTCAGAGATTCTTATCCCAGCCGTTCTCTGTTGCAACACAGTTCACCGGTCTGGAAGGAAAATACGTTCCGATCACGGAGACGGTTCGCGGATTCAAGGAGATTCTGGAAGGAAAGCATGATGACATTCCGGAGAGTTACTTCTTAAATGCAGGAACCATCGATGAAGTGCGCGAAAAGTATAACAACGCACAGTAGCGGAAATGAGGATAAGCTATGGCAGACGAGAACAAAGTATTTGATGTGGAGATCATTACACCGGATCGTGTCTTTTTCACGGGAACGGCGGCGATGATCGAATTTAATACGGCTGCCGGAGAGCTTGGAGTGTATGCGCGGCATATTCCTCTCACAACGGTTCTTGCACCGGGGGTTGTAACGATCCACAAGCAGGGCGAGGAGGATATCATTGCAGCGGTTCATTCCGGGTTTGCAGAGATCCTGCCGGAAAAGGTAACACTTCTTGCAGAGATTGCTGAGTGGCCGAACGAGATCGACAAGGCGAGAGCGGAGGCGGCAAAAGCCCGCGCCGAGGAACGGCTTGCCAATCGGACAGAGGCGATCGATGTCAAGCGTGCCGAGTTTGCGCTGCGCAAGGCGCTGGTGCGCATCGATATCGCCAGATAACAGTAATGCATTTAGGAAAGGTGGTACAGGCATGTGCCACCTTTTTTCTTCTGTTTGCAAAAAATGTTGAAAAAACAAAAAAAGTATGATAAAAAGTATGGTATATCATATAAGTATGGGAGACGCGTATGGATACAAGGTCAATTCGTTACTTTCTTGCAATCGCACAGGAAGAGAATATATCGAAAGCGGCAGAAAAGCTGCATATGTCACAGCCACCATTAAGCCGTCAGTTAAAGCAGCTGGAGGAAGAACTGGGCGTAGAATTATTCTACCGGGATAAGAGCAGAATATTTCTGACGGAAGCCGGTTATTTTCTCAAAGAGCGTGCGACAGAAATTGTAGAGTTGGTAGATAAGACAGAAGCACAGATGAGGGAAATATACCAACAGGGCAGCGGAAATATCTATATCGGAACGATTGAGACCGTAGGGAATTCCCTGCTTCCCAGGTGGATTTCCGGGTTTAACCGTCTCTATCCAGATATTACTTACCATGTGAATAACAGCAACACGGACGAGACTATGAAGAAAATTGATAGCGGTGTTTATGATATTGGGATTGTTCGTGAGCCGTTTAACAGTGAGAAATATGAATCTGTGCGTCTTCCGGAAGAAACGTGGATTGCCTGTATGTCTCATAACCATTCGCTTGCACGGCGGAGTGAGAAAACGGTGAATCTGTCAGAACTTGCTGCGGAGCACCTTATTTTACCTGGGCGTAGTATTCATGAGGAGCAGATTAAGAAATGGTTTGAATTGTTAGGAACAAAGCCACGAGTGATCTGCTGGTATACAGCACTGGTCAATGGCATGGCTTTGGTAGAAAATGAAATCGGTGTTTTATTGTGTCCAAAATCGGCAGCAGCTCTGGTTCTGGGACGGGAGGATATTATATATAAGGAAATCATCAATCCGCGGCTTACTTCCAGTGCGGTTGTTATCTGGAAAAAAGAGCGTCGCCTGACGGCTTCTGTACTGAGGTTTATCGAGTATATTAAAGAGGAAACAAATTTAGGTATAGATAAGTAGATTGTATACCGATTGCGTATGGCTAAAGCGAGAATTTGCAGAAAAGTGACGTTGACAAAATCAAAAATTGTGATAGATTAGGTTCAAACAAAAAACAACTTGTAAAGACAATGGGGTCAAGAAACCATCATTGTCTTTTTTATTTGAGAGAGGAGTGAAAAGTTTGAAACAAAAATGGAAACCAAAGCGGAAAGTGGATGGTCTGCTTTTGATTTTACTGGCAGTTATCATTTTGTTTTCCATATTAAATCCGTTGTTTTTGTCAATGACGAATCTTCTTACTATATTGCGGCAGATCATTATCACAGGTGTGATGGCATGTGGATTGCTGTTCGTAATTATGGGAGGCAACTTTGATTTGTCAATCGGAGCATTGTTGACATTGACGGCGATCGTCTGTGCAAAGGTGCATGATACCAACGGAGTGTACGCGGCAATTTGTGTGGCGCTGGTGGTAGGGGTTACCGTTGGTTTTGTAAACGGTATTCTGATTGGATATTTAAAGCTCAATTCGATGATTGTTACGCTCAGTATTCAGAATCTTTTGACGGTTGTGATTCTGATTTACAGTGAGGGGAAAGTGACAAAGGTTGCCACGGATTCATGGTTGCCAATGTTGGACAAGGGAAAATTTTTATGTTTGCCGATTTCCGTATATATCTATGTAGCAATTATTTTCTGGTGTTGGTATCTTTTGCAGAAAAAGATTTATGGTAAAAAAATCAGCGCAGTTGGTGGAAACAGTATTGCAAGCCGATTTTCCGGTATTAACGATCGTCGCGTTGTACTTCAATCTTATATGATTTGTGGGGCTACCGCCGCAATCGGAGGTATTCTTTATGTATCGAGAGTCATGTCGGTTCAGGTGGAAGCCGGAAGCGGTTATGAGACATCTGTTCTCACGATCGTGATTCTTGCAGGTGTAAAAATTACCGGCGGTGAGGGAAAAGTTGGCAGGACAGTAATTGCAGCGGCGATTATCGGGTGTCTTAATAATGGATTTATCATGATTGGACTGCCCTATTATTTTCAGTGGATTGTTCAGTGGATTACCATTATTCTGGTTGTCTGGTTGACCACAAATCCGCAGATGCGGGAGAATCTGATAAGGAGGTTAACGCATGTATCGAATTGTTGATCCAGTAAAAAGATTTTGTAAGGCATATACGATTATCTTGATTCTCGTATTTATGATCGTGTTGTTAAGCGCCTGTACCGATCGATTTTTATCGGTAGACAATTTCATGAATCTGTTTTTACAGAGCAATCTGTACGGGATTATGGCATTGGGCGTTGGCATGCTTTTGATCTGTGGTTATTTTGATCTGTCCGTTGGAATGATCATGAGTCTGGCAGCCAATGTTGTGATTATTATGACAAATTACAATACATGGCTGGGAATCATGGCAGCAATGGCAGCGGGTGTATTGATTGGATTGGTAAATGGATTTTGCGTGACGAAACTTAGGCTGAACTCCCTAGTGGTAACACTGGTGGCGGAGGTTGGTCTGCATGGTGTCATTTTTTTAATGACCGGTGCAAAGTCGCACATTGGTGCAAGCTATGGCTTTAAGCTTTTTGGTAGTGTGGCAATCTTCGGAGTCTCCGTTCTGACTTGGATCTGGTTGGTGCTGGCGCTGCTGTTTGCCTTTCTTTTAAAATATACCAGACACGGGAGAATGACTTATGCGATTGGAAGTAATCTGGCAACGGCGGTTAATTCAGGTATTCAGGTAGATAAAGTAATTATGAAAAATTATGTGCTGTGCGGAGCTGTGGCAGCATTGGCAGGAGTTTTGCAGGCTGCCCGGTTGAATTCTGTATCACCCGGACTTGGATGGTCTGATGCGTCTATGGATGTGTTGACATGTGTTGTTCTGGGGGGCGTAAAGATGAAAGGTGGCAGCGGAAAAGTGTTGCATATGGTACTTGGCGTACTTGCCATTATTATGATCCAGAAAGGGATTAACATGTTAAATTTACAGTCTTACTGGAAAACACTTGCGATGGGATTGATTTTACTTATTATTATTATTTCAGACAAAGTGGTAGCAAAAGAAACAATGATATAGAGAAGAAGCAGGAGGAAACGCTTATGAGAAAGAAAATGTTGACTTTAGTAGCGATGGGATTGGTGACGGTAACGGCACTGACAGGATGTAGTGGTGTGGTGACAACATCGGGCACTGCTACGGATGAAAGCGGGAATAGTAATACGTCGGCAAGTGAGACTGTATCCGAAGTGGCGGGAACGGAAACGACAGAACTTACTGATCTGGAAGATTATGTTGTTCCGGCAAATCCAACCGGAAAGACGGCGGACGAGATAAAGATTGGTTTGTCATTTGCATATACTGATGCGGATGAGTTTACTGTGGCACAGTACACAGGCGCGCAGGACGAAGCGGAAGCGCAGGGGACGAATCTTTATATTACAGATGCACATTCTGATGAAGTGACGCAGGCAAATGATGTACTTGACCTGATTCAGCAGGGAATGGATGTTATCGGAATCTATCCCGTAAATGGAGAGATGATCAGTTCTTCAATTGAGGCGTGTAAGGATGCGGGAATACCGGTATTCCTGTTTTCTACACCGCCAGCTAATGAAGAGATTGAGCATATGATCAATGGTTTCTCTGGTGGAAATGCGTATAAACTTGGAGAGCAGATGGCACAGACCTGTGCAGATGCACTTGGCGGCAAGGGTAAGGTAATAGAGCTTGCAGGTTTATATGGAATGACGGATTCAGATTTGCGATGCGAAGCGACAAGAGATGTATTTGCCAATTATCCGGATATTGAGATCATAGATTCTCAGGAATATGGTTGGGCAAAAGAGGAAGCAATTACTGTGGTTGAGAACCTTCTTATTAAATATCCGGAAGTAGATGCGATTGTGTGCGCAAATGATTCTGGTGCCTGTGGTGCAATTTCTGCGCTTGAAGCAGTTGGCAGGTTGGATGAAGTCAAGGTATTTAGTTGTAATATGAATGATGAAGGGTATGAAGCAATCAAAGAGGGAAAACTGTACAGCTCAGGTATTCAGGATGCGTCGGAGGAAGGCCATGAAGCAGTGAAAATGGCACTGGACATCGCACTTGGAAATGAGTACAAATTTTACGGCTATACAAGTACCGAGGTTGTCACGAAAGACAATGTAGATGAATTTGAGGCTCCCGGTTATTAAAATAGCGGCAGACAGAGAGGAGATGTGCATATGGAAGCATGCAGAGAAACAAACAATGTTCTAAGTGTGGAACATGTATCGAAAACGTATACGGGAGTAAAGGCACTTACGGATGTCAGCTTTAAAATCGCGGAGGGAGAAATTGTTGCCCTCTGTGGAGAAAATGGCGCCGGAAAATCTACACTTGTGAAATATATTGCGGGGCTGCATGATGCAGATCCAGGCGCCAGTATGCAGTATCTCGGTAAAGACTGCCATTTTAAAAATGCATTAGAGGCAAAGGCTGCCGGTATATGTCTGGTGTTTCAGGAAATATCGCTCATGGCAGAGTTGACGATTGCGGAGAACATCTGTCTCGGGATGTACCCCGAAAAAAAGTTTCATCTGATTGATTATAAAAAAATGAATCAAATTGCAGCGGAATGTTTGGAGAAGTTGGATTTCAGGGTAAATCCGCAAAAACCAGTTGGCCAGCTTTCGTTGGCACAACAACAATTGATCGAGATTGCAAAGGCTCTGGCGTATCATCCCAAGCTGTTGATTCTGGATGAACCTACATCATCACTGACAGATAAGGAGAAGAATGCACTTTTTAATAATATACGCCGCTTAAAACAACAAGGCGTAGCAATAATATACATCTCACACCGTATGGACGAAGTATTTGAAATTAGCGATAAAATCATGGTGTTACGGGATGGGCAGTTGGTTGGAAAACTCGTGACGGCAGAAAGCACTGTGGACGATGTGGTCAATATGATGATTGGTAGAACACTCGGAGGCTTTTTCTATAAGAGTACTGCCGAGTATACTGGAGATGTTGTGATGCAGGTGAATCACCTTTCACTGGACGGGCTGTTCCAGGATATCTCTTTTGAGGTGGCAAAGGGCGAAATCCTTGGTTTGTATGGGCTGGTGGGAGCAGGAAGATCCGAAATTGTAGAGACTATTTTTGGAGTGCGTAAGGCAACTGCAGGATCTGTGAGGATAAATGACCGATTGATTACTATCAATAGTACGGTAGATGCCGTACGGGCGGGTATTGCACTGGTTCCGGAGAACCGTAAGACGCAGGGACTGATTTTGGAGGCGTCCTGTAAGGACAATATCAATCTTACCATGCTGGATCAGCTGAAAAAGGGTGGCGTGTTGGATGAGGCACAGGAGGAAAAAAACTATGAGATCTACCATGAAAAAATGTCTATAAATTCTCCGGGAAGTTATCAGCTATGCGGAAATCTGAGCGGTGGTAATCAGCAGAAGATCGTCATTGCAAAGTGGTTGTTGCGGAATCCCCAAGTTTTGATTCTGGATGAGCCGACCAAGGGAATTGATGTTGCATCCAAGTCGGAGATCCACAGGTTAATCGCGGAAATTGCCGGACAGGGAATGGCGGTAATTGTAATATCGTCAGAAATGCCGGAAATTATGGGCATTTCCAACCGTATATTAACGATTGCCGAAGGACGGATTACAGGAGAATTGATTGGCGATGAGATCACGGAAGAAAATATCATGAAATCTATCACAATTTGTAAAAATAAGGAGATTCTGGCATAGTGACTGCCGGAATCGGTTTATAAAAGGAGTATGAAGATATGAGTAAAACGGAGTTTCTATATTTATCGGAGCCGGATTTGATTAAAGCCGGTGTACTTGATGCAGGAAAATGTACAGATGTGTGTGAAGAGGTATTTCGGTTGCTTCACAATGGGGATTATCTGATGGGGGGACCGAACCACAATTCACATGGTTTGGTATTGGTATTTCCAGAGCATCCCGAATTTCCCAATATGCCTGCAGCAGGACCGGAACGCAGATTTATTGCAATGCCGACCTATCTTGGAGGACGTTTTGCCGTGTGTGGGGAGAAATGGTATGGTTCAAATGTAGCGAACATTAAGGAGCGAGGACTTCCGAGATCGGTTTTAATGGTTACAATCAATGATGCTGAAACATGTGAGCCGTTGGCTTATATGTCTGGAAATCTGATCAGCTCTATGCGTACGGGCTGCATTCCGGGGGTGGCAGTACGTTATATTGCAAATCAGAATGCAGAGACATTTGTGGCGGTCGGAACCGGTCCGGTGCAGAAGGCGACACTTAAGGCAATGGTTTCACAACTTCCAAATTTAAAGAAGGTTGTTGCGGTTGCTGCACATCTGGACAGCGCGGAAAAATTTATAACCTGGGTAAAGCAGGAATGTGGTCTGGATGGAATTGCCATGAATTCGATGGAGGATGCTTTAAAGTTGGGAGACATTGTGAGTATTGCGGCGTCGCCGAAGAAACCACTGTATTTGAAGGATTCCTGGATTAAAGAAGGTGCAACGGTGCTTTTGACATCACCGATCACTGCAGATGACGATTTCTGGATAAAAAATCAGATTGTATTTGACAATGTAAAAATGCATGAAGCCTATTATGAGGAAGGAAAGTCTTTGGGCAGTGTGAAAAAAGCCTGTAACGGTTGGGGCCTTTTTTATGATCTGATGGAGCAGAAACAGGTTCCTTCCTTGAAAGAATCGGTCAGTATGGGGGATGTGGTTTGCAATCCGTCACTGGGGCGCAAGGATCCTAAGGCAAAATACATGTTTGTAACAAGCGGACAGGTTGTGTTTGATATCGGCTGGGGATACGAGTTGTATCAGCAGGCGAAGAGACTTGGACTTGGTGTGAAACTTCCGGTGTGGGAGGAACCATACTGGAAATAATCCAAAGAAAGAGTGGTGCTATGAAAGAAAAAATAAGACATCAGATAGAATTTGCATATCATTTATCTTATGATGATCTGGATGAGAGTACGATTGAACGGGCAAAAGAGGTGGTACTTGACTCTATGGGATGTGTGGTGCTCGGCAACATGACCAGAGAAAAAAGAGATTTGGAGGATCAGATTTTTTCCTATGCGCGCGCCATGGTAAGTACAGAACTATATGAAGGAAATCGGCTTGCCATCGGTCATCCGGCAATTCATATCTTACCGGTGATGCTAGCAGTGTGTGGTGAGGAGGATATATTTACACCGGAGTTTCTCACGGTATTTGTTGCTTCGTATGAGATTGCAGCCCGGTGGGGAGCGTCTATACTTTTTTCCAATACGATTCTCGGACACGGGACAGTCATGACAGCAGCAGCAGCAGTTGCATACGGACTTCTCACTGGAGTGGATGAGGAGACGCTGTATGAGTCGGTGCTGATTGCAGCATCACTTCCGTGTGTCAGTGTATGGCAATCGGTATTTTCAGGGAGTGATTTGCATGACTGTTATACCGGACTTTCCGGTATAACCGCAGTTCGTGCTGTAAAAATGGCGCAGGAGCAGGTGCGTTGTACACCGGAGATGGTGCAGGAGGTGTATCGGGATGCAATGCAGGCGACAATAAAGCTGGAAAATATGGACAAGGGATTGGGCGTAGAATATTGGCTGAACAAAAATTACTTTAAGGTACACACCGGATGCAGATTTATTCACCCGTTTGCAGATGTGTTGACGGATATGATGGCAGGTGGACTAACGGAGAAGGATGTGGAACGAATCGATGTGTATACATATAAAAAAGCGGCGAGGTTGACTGCACAGAAGGCTGATTCTGAGATTGAGGCAAAATTCTCCACACCGGTGTCATTGGCGATTCTACTGCATTGTGGAAAATTAACACATGCTACAGTGCATGAGTACTTAAAGGATAAAGCGGTGGAAAAACTGGCACATTGTATTTTTCTTTGGGAAGATGAAGCTTACAACCGGTTGCTTCCGGATCGGCGTGGAGGAAAGGTGGTTGTCTTAAAGAAAAACGGCGAGTGTCTAGCGCGAGAGGTCTTTTATGCAAAAGGTGATTTTGATAATCCGCAGAGCTATTCCAGAGAGGAAGTGATAGCGAAATTCCTTGAAAATACAGCGGGAGGAATGAAACAGGAAAAGCGTAGGGAATATTTAGCCTGTATGACAGAAAAATAAAGATAGAAAGTATATTTTTATATCTATTGGAAAATCCATCTGGCATGGTATATACTTAGGACAGAAACAGTAAAGACATTGCAGGAACCATGAATGGAGAGGCATATGAACTTTTACTTTACACGCCATGGCGAGACGGAATGGAATGTAAAAAAGAAGATACAGGGAACGACGGATATTCCGCTGGACGAGACGGGGGTACGGCAGGCGAAGCGGCTCGCAGAGACGCTCTTAGAGAAGCAGCGAAACGGGGAACTTCATCTGGTGGAGGTCTACACGTCGCCGCAGCTTCGGGCGGCACAGACCGCACGTTTTTCTGCTGAGGCGCTGGGGGTGGACTGCATTCGGCTCTGGGATCTGCGAGAGATGGATCTGGGAGACTGGGAAGGCAGGAACTGGGATGAGATCCGGGAGACGGAAGCGGAGCGGCATCACATCTGGGATACTCACAGAAGGTTCTGTCATACCCCGAACGGAGAGTGCTATAACGAAGTGCTGCGACGCACGCTTGGTGCACTGGAGCAGATTCTGGCGCGCGAGAAGGATGATGTGCTTGTCGTGACGCACAGTGCGGTGCTGATGGCGCTGCGTTGTTATCTGGCGAATCGTCCGTTTGATGTGATGCGGGAGTACCGGACACGCAACACGGAGCTTGTGAGGGTGACGGAGGAGGAGATCCGGGAGGCGATCCGCCGCTATGAGAGGGCAATGTGACGGAGGCGATCCGGGAAGCGACCCGCCGCTATGAGAGGGCGGGTTCTTGTGAGGAAGGATGATTTCATGGAGAAATCATCCTTCTTTTTTTGTGTTTATACAAATTTTGATAACGGTTTCTGCAAACGATTTTGACGGAAAATGATTGACTGCGCTGGAAACGGAAATATAATGCAAGTATAGACATGAACAGTTTTGAACGAACAGGACGGAAAAAGGAAAATAAATCATGCTGACAGAAGAAAGATTTGCAAAGATTTTGTCCATACTGGAACGTATGGGGAGCGTAACGGTTCAGCAGCTTATGATGGAACCTGACGATTCCGAATCTACGGTGCGCAGAGATCTGAATACGCTGGATGCTAGCGGTCAGCTTATCAAGGTGCATGGCGGAGCGGATGATGGATCACATTGCGAAATCTCCGGCGGATGGGAGCAGGTTTCCCGGATATGGAGTGTGGCGTTCGTGCCGTTTGAGAAGGCGACCGTAATTACGATGGAGTTAAAACAGGAAATATACAAGAATTGTTCCGATATTATTCATATTGAGAGAGAGGAGACCTTAGATGATTATTTATACGTTAACATTTAATCCATCTTTAGATTATATTGTGACCGTTCCGAAGTTTACCTGCGGAGTGGTCAACCGCACCACAGAAGAGATCATTTTCCCCGGTGGAAAAGGAATCAATGTATCCATGGTACTCAAAAACCTTGGCTTTGAGAATACAGCCCTTGGCTTTTACGCCGGATTTACCGGTATGGAGCTGAAGCGTCTGGTGGCTGATAAGGGGATTCATGCTGATTTTATTCCGGTAGAAAAAGGAATGACCCGTATCAATGTCAAACTTCGTTCTGAACAGGAGAGTGAGATTAACGGACAGGGTCCGGCGATCTCTGCTTCTGATATTGATAAATTATATGAAAAACTGGATGCGCTGCAGGACGGCGACATTCTTGTCATGGCAGGAAGTATTCCGGATGTGATGCCGCAGACGATGTATATGGATATCATGAAGCATCTGCAAGGCAGAAATCTGAATATTGTGGTGGATGCCACGAGAGACCTTCTGGTAAATGTACTTCCGTTCCATCCGTTCCTGATTAAACCGAACAATCATGAGCTGGGAGAAATTTTTGGTGTGGAGATCCGCGAAAAGGCAGATGTTGTGACTTACGCGAAGAAACTGCAGGAGAAGGGAGCCGGAAATGTGCTCATTTCGATGGCTGGAGCCGGAGCAGTACTGGTTGCCGAGGACGGATCGGTGTATCAGGCGGAAGCACCGAAGGGAAAATTGATCAATTCCGTCGGAGCCGGAGATTCTATGGTAGCAGGATTCCTTGCAGGATATTTAGAGCATGGAACCTATGAGAAAGCATTTCAGATGGGGGTATGTACAGGAAGTGCATCTGCATTTTCTGAAGAGCTTGCGACAAAGTCAGAGGTACTTGACCTGCTGGAGAAAAATCAAAACCTGTTTTGATTTTGCGGCAAAGTGGGAACTATAAAATGGGCACACATTAAATAGTAACCATTTAACGTTATGGAGGAGGAAAGACCTTGAAAATCAGGGAATTGTTGGCGTTGGAAAGCATTGATCTGAATGCAAAAGCTGCAAGCAAAAAAGAAGCCTTAGATCACGCAGTGGATCTGATGGCAAGAAGTGGTAAGATTGGCAACGTCGAGACTTATCGAAAAGGGGTATACGCAAGAGAGGAGGAGGGCACGACCGGTATTGGTGAAGGAATTGCCATTCCTCACTGCAAATCAGATGTTGTAAAAACACCGGGACTTGCAGCAATGCGTGTTGCAGGCGGTGTGGATTTCCAGTCACTGGATGGTGAGAAGGCAGATCTGATCTTTTTGATTGCTGCACCGAACACCAAGGATAATGTGCATCTGGACGTATTGAGCAAGCTTTCTGTATTGCTGATGGATGAAACGTTCACAAATGATCTTCGGAAAGCGAAGAGCGTGGAAGAGTTTTTGCATGTCATCGATGTGGCTGAGAGCGCAAAGGATGCGGAAGAAGCCAAAGAGGCACCGGCAAAGACAGAGACAAAGGGCGGCAAGCTGATCCTTGCAGTAACCGGATGCCCGACCGGTATCGCACATACGTATATGGCAGCAGAGAGCCTTGAGAAGAAAGCAGCAGAGTTAGGATGCCGCATCAAGGTTGAGACCAGAGGTTCCGGCGGTGCCAGGAATG
>ERZ808240.4554-NODE-4554-length-12144-cov-3.433038_pt1 | contig 12144 bp, 9 predicted proteins | sample MGYA00521084_ERZ808240 | MGnify/ENA primary metagenome ERZ808240 (study PRJEB31516, sample SAMN03275571) | gut metagenome | biome: mammalia-associated habitat; material: feces | host: Papio cynocephalus | place: Kenya | collected 2012-08-06 ... | reverse complement strand
ACCGAGGATGTAGTATGCCCGCAGCCAATAAACGGAGAAATTCATCTCCTTCTGAAGCTGGAGCACAGCCTGACGCAAGGCATTCTTCGCAATGCCATACATGGACATAGGATTGCAGGGAGTCTCATCGGTGATAGCTCCCTCCCAATAACCGACCTCATGCATAGTGCCCATAACTGCCAGCCGGGGCAGACCGCCCTCTACCATCTGGCGAATAAAGCGGCAATGGGCGGACAAATCCTCCATATGGCTGGAAGCATTATGGGCAAATCCGTTGCGCCATGCCAGGTGAATGCACAGATCCGGACGGCCAAGCTGCTCGTAGATCTGCGCATTGTCCTCGAAGATGGATGCCTGAACGCAGATAGCCCGGGGATCGATGTAATCCGTCTTTACATCAACGGCAGTCACCTCATTGCCTCGGTCGATCAGCTCCCGCACAACATGGGAGCCAATATAGCCGTTCGCTCCCGTTACAACTACCTTCATCGACATCTTATTTCCTTTCCTTCTTCACATAAGCACGAACGCTCTCTTTCAGGCCGGCCGCCCTTATCGGCAGGCGCTTCAGCTCATCATCGCTCAAATAAGTAAACGTGCCGCTGGCCTTGACCTCACGCACCTTTTGCCCGGGCAACTTCCAGATCAGCTGAGGATCGGCAACATTAAAGGCTACCTGGCCACTCTGCTTGACGCCATTTGTATGCGCACCGGAGAGCGTCTCGTGAATGACCTTGCCATCCTCGCAGAGGATCTCCAGCTTCAGATCCCGCACGGCGCAGCCAGTCTCTTCGCCCGGGTCCAGCCGGAGCGCTGTGACTGCTTCACCCACGGGGAATGTCAGCTCGAATGCGCCGTCAGCGGTATAAATGCGCTTGCTGTGATTTTCAGCAAACCCGTGCTCATCGTTCTTATAAAACAGCTGGAACTCTGCTCCGCTCAAGAATTTTGCCGCAGTACGCACCAGCGCAGGCGTCATATTTGCATGGGTCTCCCCCACAACGCGGACGGACTGAACCGTCTTGGATGCGTTGACCTCCCACACCATCCAGGGATCCATGTTCAGGAAGCAGATCGCATTTTGGATCTGGGCGCCGTTGCTGCGGCAGTCATCAATGGAGAGATAGTCGCAGCTGCCATCCGAATATCGCACCATGGTCAGCACGTTCTGAACAACAAACATTCCTTCATCGCAGACATCAAAGCGGATCTGCTTCAAATTCTGCACCTCACCCTCACTCAGAGGGAACTGCGCGTCAAAGCTGATCCCATTGCTCAGCGCCGTCGCCGTTTTCACATGCTCCTCCGAGAAGGGGCCGCCATAGCCCAGATACAGTCTACAGGTATGAATGCGAGGCGCACGATAGGGCCAGCCTCTGTTGATGGCATTCATCGTCTCCTGCGCCACGCTCTTGCGGCTGCCCTTCGGGATCAAAATAGGCATGTCTGCCAATTTGTCCTGAATCAGGTAATAATTCTTAGCCCATTCCTGCTGATTATGCAGCGTAGACGAATTCTCCGCATTCGTCCAGAGCCGATAAATGGCCGTGGGAGTTTCCACATCCTTCACCCCGGCAATGAACGCAGTGCGCATAAAATAGTCCCAGTCCTCTGTCGTGGTGAGCCGCTCATCGAACATAATGCCCATCTTCTGAAAATAGAAGCTCGGAAACGCCAAGCTCAGCAGCGGGCAGTGGTTCTCCCGGGTCTGCACAAGCAGGTCAAATTTGTCGCAATGGGAGGCCACCGGCGCCTGTGCCGCTCTCAGGGCAAACTGCCCGCTGTCCGTAGCGATGGTATTCCACGCCTGCGTAAACACATAGGCATGCAGGATTGATCCGGGGTTTTTTCTGGCGGCTTTATGAAACTCCTCCACCCAATTGTCAAACACAATATCATCGTCGTCCAGCACGGCAATGTATTGACCGTGGGCATAGGCAAAGCCGGTATTCAGCGGCGTAGTCCGTGTGCCGTGATTCAAGGGGATAAAACGGATTCTCCGCCGCAGCTCTTCCGGCTGCTCCCCAATGATCTGCTGCACCAGCTTGTCCTGCTGCTGATCCAGCTTATGGCCGATCAGCAGCACTTCAAAATCTTCATCCGTCTGGCCGACCAGGGAGAGCAGCGTCTCACGCAGCATCTCAGGCCGCTTGCCCTGCGTCCGCGTAATAACGCTCAAAAAGGGAGCGCCCTCCCCGCGATGCGCCTCTTCCTTGGCGATAATAGGAGCGTAATCCTTCAGATACAGCGCGTCCTTGTGCTCAACCTGTCCATTCAGCCAGCTAAAATAACGGTTCAGGGCGGAGTTCTCGGGCAGCCCCGCCAGATTCCGCTTCAGTCGATCCAGCTGACTGGCCACATCCTTTGGTTCTTTTTTGTTCATATTACTTTCCTCGATTTATAGTCATCGTTTTCTCTCTTCGATGCGCATACTTGATTCAATTGGAGTCAAGTGCTTCATCAAAGAATATAGCGATTTTCGGTATAGTAATCTCCGATAAATTTAGCAACCCTGTGCTCAGGATCGAGCGGTTCAGGCAGCTTATCTGCCGCACGCAGCTCAATAAAATGCGCCGCCGCCTTTTCGCAGTTCTCATTTTGACTATTCTGATATACCTGAAGCAGCTGCTCCACCCGGCCCGGATTGGACCACTTATGCGCCATGAGCAGCGCTGCCTCGGCGGAATAGTACTGCTCCGCCTTGGTCGGCTGCCAGGACGCCTTGACAGACAGCCGCTTTGCATGGAACACAGGGGCCAAAGGCTGATAGATGATCTTATAGCCCGCCAGTCGAACACGCCAGGAGAAGTCCAGATCATCGCAATAGAGGAAGAAGGTCTCACTGTCAAATCCATTCAGTTCGTCAAACAGCGCCTTGGAGAAAACGGCGCAGGCTGTTGTCGCCCAGTCTGTCTCCAAAGTTTCGCCATCATATTCCTTCTGATGCTCGATCGGCGTCTGACGGGCCTCCACCATACCGACTTCTTCATCCAGGAAGGGATACATCAACTCGATCAGCGTCCGGGGCGACATAATCACATCCGGGTTCATAATGAGCATATAATCCGATTTACACTCTTCACCCAGCATATTATGTCCCTTGGCCGAACCGGAGTTAAAGCCAAACACACGGTACTTAAACTGGAACAGATCCTGATAATTCTTCCGGATCTGCTCCACCTCTGCTTCGGAAAGCACCCGCTCCGGCGATGCATCACCATAATAGAGCGTCACCTGACCGAGGAATCCGCGCTGTTCCCGTTCCACACGAATTGCATTTGCCAGATTGGAGATGGCCTTATAGAGGGATTCAGGCTCATTTCCGTAAATAACAGACTGAACCTGAAGCGTAGGATTTTGATTCATTTACAACTCACCCTTATTTGTTTTTGCGCCGTCAGCTTCTGCTGCTGGCAATTTCTCACTTCTATGTCAATTTCTTTGCCCGCATGGCCAAGTACAGCGCATAGTGTCCCAAATATAAAATACATCGTTTATAATATCGCATTAAGCGCAGTTTTGCAACCATTTCCCCAGAAGTTTTTCATTCTTCATCCGCTCTTAATCTTTCATTTTTTCCCATTGAACGAGAGAAAATACATATGCTGTTCAGGCCTTATGCTGCATCAAACCCGCAGCCAGATACATCCGGCTCTCTTCCACATAGTCCCGGGCACTTTTCAGATTTTCCTTCTGTTCCTCCTGCGTCAGAGGCCGCACCACTTTGGCCGGGCGCCCAAAGGCCATGGACCCGTCCGGGATCACGGTATTCTGAGTTACCAGACTGCCCGCGCCGATCAGGCAGTTTGTCCCGATCTTCGCGCCATTCAGGATCGTGCTGCCCATGCCGATCAACGTGCCAGCTCCAATGGAACAGCCGTGCAGAATCGCGCCGTGGCCCACAGTGACGTTCTCGCCAATCTCTGCGTCAAAGCCCTCGTCCACATGGATGACACAGTTATCCTGTATATTGCTTCCCTTCCCCACGCGGATGGCGGCGGTCTCTGCCCGCAACACCGCATGGAACCAGAGGTTCACATCCTGTTCCAGCGTCACATCGCCGCACACGACGGCATCCGCCGTCATCAGCGCACTGGCAGAAATGACAGGTTTCTTCATCATAAATCACCTCATCACTATTTTACCGAAACATCCGGTAAAATGCAAAGCATCTCAGCAAAAAGCGCAGGCCTTTCGCAGAGATGCTTTGTTATCTATCTATTCGGAAAATCTATATCATCAGCCGCCCAGCACCGTGCCGTCAGCCAGGGTGATGGTGTGGCCGTTATAGTTGATCGTGCCGTTGTTGGTCAGGGTGGTCAGGGTGCAGTCACCGGTCAGGTTCCAGGTGGAGCCGGATTCGATCGTGACGCAGGCGTTATCATCGACCGCCGTACCGCCCTCGGCATTGTCCACAATATAGACGGTACCGGTGAAGGTGCTGCTGTCCTTCAGAGTCAGATCCAGTGCGGAGATGGAGTCCACAATGATGTCGCCGTCCAGCGTCTGGTCGCTGGCAGTCAGTTCGACCTGTGCACCGTTTTCACCGGCGGTGCCCCAGCCGTGGCTGGCATCGTTGCCACAGACCCGGAGCAGAGCGCCGTCAGCGTCCTCATTGCTCAGCGCCACACCGGAAAGCGTCATGACGCAGTGGGTATTGGTCACATAGAAGAGGTCGCCGTTTCGGCCCGTCAGACTGCCGCCGGTCATGGAAAAGCTGGAGGTGCCCTCATCGGCGTCGCCGGACATGGACTGGTAGATCATGACATTGTGGACATTGATGTCAGAGCTGGCACCCTCGGTATCACTCATATTGCCGGTGACATCGCAGTTCTCCAGTGCGATGGAGTTCTCGCCCTCCACCACCAGTGCTTCGGAATGATTGGCCGTCAGCGCGGCATTTTGGACGGTGATAGCTGCCGTGGAATAGACTGCCGGAGAATTATAGCCGTTGCTGGTATAGGTACCGCCGTCCACATTCACGGTGCCGCCGCCCCGGTCAGAGCGGATGGCCGCCGAGGAATTGCCGGAGGTCTCCACCGTCAGGTCAGAGGCGTTGGTGGTGCCACCGCCGGTGGTCTGAATGCCGCCGGAGTTGTCCTCCGTGGTGGTGATCGTGGAATCGGAGATATTGACCACCGTGCCCTCGCCGTAGCTGAACACACCGTTGCCGTTCTGGGCGGAGGAAGTGACCTCAGCTCCGCTGATCGTCACCTGCGCACCGTTGGTGGCCAGCAGAGCGGCATTCATGCCGTAGAAGTCGCCGTCCTCGGTATTGGAGCTGCTGCCGGAGGATTTATCCACTGTGACGCCATCCAGCGTGACAGTTGCAGCGTCCACCCGGAGCGCATTCTCATCGTTGCCGGTGGAGGTATAGGTCTGGTCGGTATAGGTGCCGTCAGTATCGATGGTGTTGGCCGCGTCGCCCTGAGTCACCTCACCGGAGCCGCCAAATCCGCCGGGAGCGGAGCCGCCCGGGCCGCCGCCGGAATGCTCCGACGCGGAGGAGGGGGGATCCGGCCGGTCAGAGGCAGAGTTGGAAGCGCTGTTATCAGAAGCGGTCGAACCGCAGGCCGCCAGACTGAATGCCAGCGCCGCCGCGCAGGTCACTGCGATAAGCTGTTTCTTCATTCGAAAGACCTCCTTTGTCTTTGTTGAGCTGAGTATAAGGCCTCAGCCTTAAGCCTGATTAAAAGAATAAAAAAGAGCTGGCGAAAATTCGTCAGCTCTTTTTCTCCGGAAGGTCAAACCGCCGGCACAGCACGTCGGCGCAGGCTTCAAAGTCGGTCAGGTGCAGCTGGGGGGCTTCCGTCTCCAATGGCTCGTCCGTGAGCACAGCCAGCAGCGTCTCATCCTGCACGATCAACGGATGGCCCGCAGTTCTGCGGTGGATCTCCAGCTTGGGCAGAGGGCTGTATTTAAAACCTTCTGTGAGGATCAAATCCACATGGGGAAGTGTGCGGCGGATGTCCTCCAGCGTCCTCTCCCCCTTCCCCAGCACCGCCCAGGAATCCGGGCCAAGGATGGCCGCACTCTCCGCCCCGGCCCGGCGCAGATGCCAGGTGTCGGTGTTTTCGTGATCCAGCTCAAACCCATGGGCATCATGCTTGATGGCGGCGACCCGCACGCCGCGGGCCGTCAGTGCCGGGATCAGCCCCCGCAGGAATGTAGTCTTGCCCGCGTTGTGCCAGCCTACCACCGCCACCGCGGGCGGCGTGCCAGCCCGGGCGTGCAGTGCGTCCTCCGGGGTGTTCAGATTCTGAAAGACCGGCTCCAGCACGGGCGGGGCAAAATAATACTCCGTCTGCACCGCGTCCAGCAGGAGTCCCATCTTCCCTTTTCCCTCTGTCAGCAGCTGCCGCGCCGCGGGCAGAACACTTCTGCGGTAGACGCCGAACAGCGGCTCCAGTCGCCCGTTCAGCCGATAGACCGCCGCGTCGCCTTTGGGAACCGGAAGCACCGCCTCTGCCGTCAGATTGGGCATATCCACTGCGCTGACGCAGAGCACATCGGCATCCGAGCACGCAAACGCCGCCGCAAGCCCCGCCATAGGTCCGCACCCCTGCTCCAGATCGGCCACAGTCTGCACGCCCTCCGGGATCTGTGCCGTTGAAAAATGGTTCTCCGGACCAACGCTGACCAGCACCCGCTCCACGCGTCCGCTCTCCCGCCAGAAACGGACAGCCCGCTCAAGCAGAGTCTCGCCGCCCCAGTTCAGAAGCGCTTTGTCCTCTCCCATCCGGCTGGAGCGCCCGCCCGCCAGCACCAGAGCATACATCTTTTCTCTCACCATTGTCGTTTTCTCCTTTAAATTCTATTCTCATTTTACCCGATTCCGAGCAAAAAGCAATGGCTGTCCGAATATCGGACGGCCATTGCCGAGAGAAGAAAAAGAGAAATAATCGCGTCAGATGACCTTCTTGGCCTCCAGCTGCTTGCCGCGGATGAAGGTGTAGATGGCCAGCAGGACCACAAAGACGATGATGCCGATCCAGACGGTGACGGTCATATCAGACAGGCTCACATAGAAGGTGGCCACATTCAGCACAATGGACAGCACCAGCAGTACACGCAGGACGGGCAGCTTCATCTTCATGGTGGCATTCTCATAGGCCTCAGGCATCAGCTTGGGCAGGCGCCAGCAGGCGATGACCTCCATGATGAGGACGACCTGATTCAGGCCGACGCCCATGTTGGAGATGGTGGTGGTATCCATGCCGGTCAGAATAGGAATAGCACCGACAACGAAGAACACCAGCAGCAGAACGACGGGAGTGCCGCCCTTGTTCTCCTTGGCGCAGACCTTGGGCAGCCAGCCCTCCTCAGCGGACAGCTGCAGGCCGCGGGTCACCCAGGACAGGGTGCCGTTCAGCGTAGTAGCCAGGGCGAACAGTGCGCCGCCGATGACGAAGAAGTAGTACAGCCATGCGGGGAAGATAGTCTGAGCAACCAGAGTCAGGTTCTGGAACGCGACCTGATCCAGTGGCAGAACGCCGGTGGCCACAACGCCCAGCAGAGCATAGAACACAGCGACGATGATGGTGGAGATGATCATGGCGCGGGGCACAGTCTTGCCGGCATTCTTGACCTCACCGGCAGTCTCAGCCAGGAACTTGGCACCGCCGGTTGCGAAGCTCAGCAGAGCCACGCCCTGCAGGAAGTTGCCAACGCCGTTGGGCATCAGATTGGCCTTGGTGAGTGCCAGCTCACTCCAGGTCACCTTAGGCAGGCCGAAGATCACAAACAGCAGCAGGGAGATCAGCAGACAGGCCACCATCACGTTCTGCACGGAGGCGGCGGTCTTGATGCCGATCAGATTGACGATGGTGGCGGCGATCAGAATGAGCATAGCGATCAGCTTCTGATTCACACCGGGCACCAGCGCCGCGAAATAACTGGCGAAGCCAAGGGCGAAGGTGGCGATCAGCACCTGGGTCAGCACGAACATACCCAGATAGATGAAGCCGGCCCGGGGCCCGATCAGCCGTTTGACGTAGGAGTAGCCGCCGCCGTTAGACGGGACAGCACTGGACAGGACGACCGCGGACACCATGGTGCAGATGACCAGCAGGGCCGCGCAGATGAAGGCCAGGGGCGTGCCGTGGCCAGTCAGGCCCACCACGACGCCGGTCAGCACCATGACGCCAGAGCCAATGATCTGGCCGATGCCGATACCGAGGCAGTCGATAAAGCCCAACTGCTTGTGTTGTTTCTTTTCTTCCATTTTTACTTTGCCTCCCTCTCAAGATAGCATTTTTTCAACGCCTCGACGCCCTTCTCCAGCGTAGAGCGGGGACAGGCGATGTTCATGCGCATAAAGCCGTCGCACTGCTTGCCGTAATGAGCGCCATTGCCCAGACCGAGGCCATACTCCCGGCCGAGGGTCACGGTGAGCTCGTCACTGCTCATGCCGAGGCAGCGCAGATCCAGCCACATCAGAAAGGTGCCCTCATGATGGGACAGCTTCACCTTGGGCATAAAGTCATGCACCTGCTGCTGGACATAGCGTACATTGTCGGAGATGTAGGCGGTGACCTCGTCCACCCATTTGTCGCCATAGGTGTAGGCCGCCTCCATGGCGGTAAAGGCCATCAGGTTGGGCCCCATGATCCATGCGCCCTTCAGCATGGCGTCCACCTTTGCGCGCACCTCGGCATTTGGGATGATGATTGCAGACTGATGCAGGCCGGCCAGATTGAAGGTCTTGCTGATGGCGGTATAGACCACCAGCTTGTCCTGAATGGCGTCCACCAGACCCATGGGGTTATAGTGGTTGCCGTCCATGACCATATCGCCGTGGACCTCATCGGAGAGCATATAGGCTCCGTACCTGGCGCACAGGCCGCCGATGGTCTCCACCTCGTCCTTTGTCCACACCTTGCCGATGGGGTTGTGAGGGTTGCAGAAGATGACGGCCTTGACGCCGTCCTTCAGAGCCTGCTCAAACGCCGCCAGATCCACGCTGTAATGGCCGTTCTGCTCGTTCATGGGCAGATCCACCAACGTGCGGTTGGTGTTGTGCACTGTTGCAAAGAAGGGATCGTAGACCGGGGAAAACACTGCCACCTTGTCGCCGGGCTCAGTCAATGCCTCCAGCGTAAAGCGGATCATGGTGACAACACCAATGCCGTTGAGCACCTGATCCGGCGTGAACTTCCAGTGATGGCGGCGCTCATACCAGGAACACAGGGCGGGAACACAGCCGGGCGTCGGGGTGTTATAGCCGAACGTCGGGTGGTCACAGCGCTTTTTCAGTGCAGTCTGGATCTCCGGCACCACTGCAAAATCCATGTCCGCGATCCACATGGGTGTCAGATCCGCATCCGGGCCGACGCCGAACAGGTCCTTCACATCCCACTTTACGCAGGCCGTGCCGCGGCGGTCGACAAACTTGTCAAAGTTATACATTAGTACCGCTTCCTCTCTTCGATAACTTGTCAAAATCATATCATCTATGCTGTGCGTGAGCCAACAAGCATTTGTTGTTCATGCCACAATGGCAGATTGTTTGCTTTTCTAGCCGGGCCTTGTTAGGATAAGGTAGAATGCAAAATGGGGTGTCGGATAACTGCCCCCTTATATCTTCTTGGCATCCTGTGATATAATAGGGCTGAACTTATAAGGAGGGAGATCCGCTATGAGAATGGAAGATCTGCGCTACCTCATCCAGGTGGCGGACATCGGCTCGATCAGCCTTGCCGCCGAAGCGTGCTACATCACCCAGCAGGGCCTGTCCCGTATCATCAGCAATCTGGAAAAGGAACTCGGCGTCAAGCTGTTCCACCGCACCAACAACCACATCCGCCTCACCGACGTGGGCGAGCTGGTGGTAGCCAGATCCAGAGCGCTGGACGGGCTTTATCAGCATATGCTCACCGACATCAGCCGTCTCAGCTCTGCTGAAGGCCGGCGGCCGGTGGACTGCCATGTTTACACCACCCAGCTGATTTCCGCCACTCTGCTGTTCCGGGTGCTGTCCACCCTGAACCTGTGCTACCCGGGCATCCACCTCAACATAGAGGAACTGGACCCGCCGGAGATCGCCGACGGGGTGACCTTTACGCCCAACTCTGTGGGCATCATCAGCATGACCACGTTCCACGAGGCGGAGTCGCTGCGGCTCAACAGCGGCAAGCTGGTGTTTGACCACTACTTTCAGGACGAACTGATGCTGGGCGTGGCAGAAAACTCACCGCTGGCGCAGCAAAAGCTGATCTCTGCGGAAGAGCTGTCCACTATTCCGCTGGCACTGTGCAACAACGAGGCCATGATGATCCACAATCTGCTGGAACCCGGCGTGGAACCCTCTGTGGCGCTGCACGTCTCCAGCTATGACCTGTGCCGGGAGATGATCTCCCGCAACCGGGCTGCCGGTCTGACCTCCCGGCTGCGCAATTACTACTCTAAATGCCCCATGAAGGCGGTCCCGCTTGAAAAGAACGTCACCATCTCCTATGGTTGCATCTATGACCCTGCAACACCGAAAACGCCCTTTCTCACCGACCTGTTCAACATTGTCTCCGCCGAGCTGAACCACGTCCGCTGAGAACTGCCCCGGGCGCACTCAACTTTTCAGAAGGCAGGTGCAAACAATGTCAAAACGCTACGCGATCATTGGCTTCGGCTGCGCAGGCTACCAGGCGCTCACCGCACTGCGGGAGAGCGATATGGATGCCGAGATCCATGTCTTTTCCGATCTCAGTGAACCGCCGGCCAACCCCATGCTGACCACCTATTATGCCGCCGGACGGCTCCCCTACGAGGCGCTGTTCCCCTTTGGCTCTCTGGAGGACATTGAACGCCGATACTCCCCTGTGCTCCACATGGACACCCCTGTCACCGCCATGGATGCCAAAACGCGCACCATTCACTGCGGCGAGGAGGCCTTCGGCCCCTTTGACGGCATACTGCTTGCCACCGGCGCAGATCCCGTCGTACCTCCGCTGGGCGTCACCCCGGGCGGCCGGGTGCTGTGCATGCGTACTGTGGCCGATGCCAAGCTGCTTCGGGAACGACTGAGCGACGGCACGGTCAAATCCGTCACCGTCATCGGCGGCAGCATGGTGGGCATCAAGATCGTGGAGCTGTGTCAGGAGGCCGGGCTGGAGTGCACGCTGGCCGACATGGCTGATCGCATCTTCCCGCTGGCCGCCTTTCCGGATGTATCCGCCGAGATCGAACGTCGTCTGACAGAAAAGGGCGTCAAGCTCCGCTTCGGCTCTGCCGTCACCTCCGCTGAAGAGATGGCAGACCATGTCACCACCGTATTTGCCGACGGTGATCCGGTGGTCAGCGACCTCCTGGTGCTCTGCATCGGCACCCGCGCCCGCACCGCGCTGGCCCGCGAAGCCGGACTGGGTGTGGGCCGCGGCATCGTGGTCAACGACAGCATGGAGACCAGTGCCCCCGGAATCTATGCCGCGGGCGACTGCTGTGAGGGCCGCAACATCATGACCGGCGGCCACCAGATCATCGGTCTGTGGGCCAATGCCGCTTATCAGGGGCAGACCGCCGGCCACTGCATGGCGGGCGACCCCACCGTGTTCTCCGGCAACATTCTGCACAACATCACGCACTTTATGGGCATGGACTTCATCTCCTTCGGCGATGTGAACGCCGTTGGCGAAGTGCACACCATCGGCAAGCCCACCGACACCCGCTATGTGAAGGCAGTGGTCTCTGACGGGGAGATCCGCTGCATCAACCTGCTGGACAGCTATCACATCAGCGGCGTCATCAAGAACTACATTATGAACCGCTTTACCGGCAACAAAGCGCCGCTCCCCGCCGCTCTGCGGGGACTGCTGGCCCGGGAAGGCTTTACTGACGAATTTCTGGCACTTTTTGAAGGAGGGGAAAAGGCATGAGCACCACGGAAGAAAAGCTCCACGCAAAGATCCCCGGCGAGGACACCGGCATCATCACCCGCAACAGCTTCTGCGACGTATGCGCCCCCGGCCCCCACTGCGGTGTGACCTGCTATGTGAAGGACGGGAAGATCATTAAGGTGGAGGGCACCGACGGCCATCCCACCAATCACGGTCTGCTCTGCCCCAAGGGCCAGTCCAACCGACAGTATATCTACCGCAAGGACCGCATCATGACCCCTCTGCGCCGGGTCGGCGAGCGGGGCGAGGGCAAATT
>ERZ808240.4552-NODE-4552-length-12145-cov-3.658230_pt1 | contig 12145 bp, 11 predicted proteins | sample MGYA00521084_ERZ808240 | MGnify/ENA primary metagenome ERZ808240 (study PRJEB31516, sample SAMN03275571) | gut metagenome | biome: mammalia-associated habitat; material: feces | host: Papio cynocephalus | place: Kenya | collected 2012-08-06 ... | reverse complement strand
GAAGTTAACAATGAACGAGAAAAAGATATCAACATCAACAATTGCAATTATTGCTTTGATGACCGCAATTACCTGTATTTTGGGACCATTATCAGTGCCAATCGGACCGGTTCCGATTTCGCTGACAAATCTTGCAATTTATTTTACCGTAATACTACTTGGATGGAAAAAAGGAACCGTGTCCTATTTGATTTATTTATTGATCGGCTTAGTAGGAGTTCCTGTGTTCGCAAGTTTTTCTGCTGGTCCTGCAAAATTATTTGGACCGACAGGTGGTTATCTGATCGGATTTATTTTTCTTGCAATGATCAGTGGCTGGTTTATCGAGAAGTTTCCGGGAAAAAGAGTGATGTATTTTGTCGGAATGGTTTTGGGAACGGCAGTCTGTTACGCACTTGGAACAGCATGGCTTGCTTATGAGGCAGAAATGACATTCCAGGCTGCTTTGATGGCCGGTGTGATTCCGTTTATTATCGGTGATATCGCAAAAATGATTGTGGCGATCATTGTAGCACCGATGATTAAAAATCCTTTGGTGAAAGCCGGATATATCAAATAAAAGGGTTTACATAATTAGAAGTACAACACAGTTGGCTTCCAATATCTATCATTAACAAATTGCGCAAAGACAGGAGGTTGTCAGCGCATAGGCATAGTCAGATGTATGATTGATTACGTCTGCAATAAAATATGCTTATGTGTGATAACCTCTTGTTGTTTTGTGGAAAAATGTATAAAATATATCTGTATGCGTTCATTTAGGAAACTATGACGCAAGTATAAAATAAGGTTTTGAAGTGGATTTCACAGCTGGTAAAGAAGTATTCTTTGTATTGTAATAGTAATTTCAAAATTGGAAATGAAGTAAATTTTACATTGTGATATTAATTTCAAAACCGGAAATATAGAGAACAGGAAAAGTATGAATAAAAAAGTTGTATTTTTAGATGTAGACGGAACAATTGTAAATGATAAAGGCATTATCCCGGAATCGACCAAAACTGCGATCAAAAAGGCGGTAGAAAACGGCCACAAACTGGTCGTGTGCAGTGGACGAAGTCTTTTTCAATTGCCACAGATGTTATTGGATCTTGGATTTAGCGGAATGGTAACGGCGGCAGGAGCACAGGTGATTGCGGACGGAAAAGAAATTTATCATGCTGTGATTGATGAAGAACATAGAAAATTCATTGCAGAATATATGGAAAAAAATCATTTTGCATACTGTTTTCAGACAAATGATGGGGTTGTTATGAACGAACGGAGTGAACACAGAATCCTAAATATCATGAGTGATATGGGAATTACTGAGGCGCATATGCGTCAGCTTGTAGGAGAGTTTTATATCCAGGAAGATGTCTGGAATAATGAGAAGGAAGAAAAGCTGATCTATTATGATGCGCCGTTCGGTGTGGCGAGAGTGCACGCAGATCTGGAGCCTTATTTTGATGTAGTAGCATTAAGCCTGAGTGGAGCGGATGATTACTGTGGCGAGGTTGGAATTAACGGCATTCATAAAGCAACCGGGATGAAGCGGTATCTGGAATATGTAGGTGTTTCCAGAGAGGACAGTATTGCAATCGGGGATGGACCAAACGATTTGCAGATGATGGATTATGCCGGAATTGGCATTGCAATGGGAAATGCAAGGGAAGAAGTCAAAAAGAGAGCCGACATGGTGACATTGCATATTGATGAAGATGGGCTTTACCATGCATTAGACAGGTTGGGACTCTTGAATTAATATCTTTTATGAATGAGACTGCTTATTTTGTGAAAGAAGAACAGAGTAAAATAAGCAGCGCTGGAGAAATTTATAATGAAAGAAAAAGTAATAGGTTTTATAAAAAAGGATACGGTATTATGTGTGGCAACGACACTTGCAATTGTATCCGCTTTTTTTGTAAGACCAACATGGAATTATGTAAACTATATTGATTTCCGCGTATTGGGCATTTTGTTAAGCCTTATGACGGTTATGGCAGGACTTCAGAGAAATGGCTTGTTTGATATGATTGGAAGCAGCCTTTTAATAAGAACAAAAAATACGATGCAGTTAGCACTTGTGTTAATCTTTTTGTGTTTTTTCTTTAGCATGTTTATTACAAATGACGTGTCGTTGATTACATTTGTCCCTTTTGCGATGCTGACTTTGCAGAAATGCAATCAGGAAAAATTATTAATACCGGTAATCGTACTTCAGACACTCGCGGCCAATCTTGGAAGCATGCTGACACCTATTGGAAATCCGCAAAATCTATATCTTTACAATCTTGCAGAAATGAAAATGTCAACATTTATAGGAATTATAGGTCCATATACGCTGGCATCCGGTATATTGCTGCTGTTATCAGCTGCTTTTGTATGCAGAAAAAAAGAGAAGATTGAATTTACACTCAAAGAAAATAACAGAGACAATGAAATTGAAAAAGAAAGGATATATCTTCGAAGAAAAGCGCATCAAAAAAATGCAGTTTATCTGATTTTATTTCTGATGAGTCTGCTTGTCGTTGTGAGAGTATTGCCGTATTATGTGGCTTTCATTGTTGTGTTTGTGACGGTCTTTATCATGGACAGACAAGTGTTGAAAACGGTAGATTACAGTTTAATTCTCACATTTATCGCTTTTTTCATTTTTACTGGGAATATAGGAGAAATTGAGACAATCAGGAATGTGTTACAGGAATTTGTGAATGGCCGGGAAGTTGGAGTTGGCATCGCTGCAAGCCAGGTGATCAGTAATGTTCCAGCAGCCTTATTACTTTCTGGATTTACAAAGGACTATGCAAAATTATTAGTGGGTGTAAATATTGGAGGACTTGGTACCTTGATTGCATCAATGGCAAGTCTGATCTCATATAAAATTTATGCACATCACTATAACGAACAGAAAGGAAAATATTTCAGATGGTTTACGATTGCTAATGCGGGATATCTGGCAGTTTTGCTGGTAGTTTATGGATTGATCAGATGGATGTAAGATAAGTAAGAAGGAGAATATTATTTCATAGATTTTGAATAATAAGATACGTTATGAGTGAAAAGAAATACAATAAAAATAGTTTACAGGGTACAGTGTATGTATTACTGTCAGCAATCTGCTTTAGTCTGGGTGGAGTGCTGATCAAATCGATTCCGTGGAATTCGTTGTCGATCAACATGGTGCGAAGCGTTTTATCATTTATTGTGATATTTACTTATCAGAGAACACAGGGAAGAAAGTTTGTTTTTAACAAAATGGTGCTGCTTGGAGCGGTTTTAAATTTTGTCATGGCATTGACATTTGTCATGGCGACAAAGATGACAACCGCAGCAAATGCAATTGTACTGCAGTTTACGGAACCGGTATTTCTGATTTTGATCGTGTGGATCGTATACAGGCAAAAACCAAAAAGGGACGCAGTTTTTACCTGCATTCTTGTGTTATGTGGAATTTTCTGTTTCTTTTTTGAATCGCTCAGTACAGGCGGAATGGCGGGAAATATGCTCGCCATTGTGTCAGGAGTGACCTACGCAGGTGTGTTTTTGATAAAAAAATTCCCAGGCGGAGATTTTGAATCGTCACTTATGGTCTCTCATCTGATCAGTATTGTAGTAGGAATTCCATTTTTAATGAGAGAGACAGTGTTCACACCAACCGTCTGGGGATATGTTCTGGTATTAGGAATTGTACAGTTCGGGTTGTCGTATGTATTTTTATCCAGAGGATTAGATCGTGTCTCACCAGTGACAGCATCGCTGACTTCTACGATCGAACCGATTTTAAATCCGATTCTTGTAGCAGTTTTCTGCGGAGAGACAATAGGTGCGTTGTCCATTTTTGGAGCGGTGCTTGTCATTGGTTCGGCGACTGTGTATAACTTGAGACAGGCAAAAGGTTAAGGCAAGCTGGGGGTTAAAGTGAAAAATTATATAAAATTAATGATAGCGATGACAATTATGGTAGTTTTCATGTCATCCTGTGGAACAACTGAAAAGGCATCAGGGCAACCGAAAACCATCAAACAGATTTTGGAAGAGGCTGGAGCAATTGATTGTGAACAGATTGATTTGTCAGAGTATGAGAAAAATGCAGGAATTTCACTGGCCGATTATGAGAGCTATCATTTTTATTATGAGAGCGATGGTTTAAAGATTGAGGGCTACATGAGTGTACCCCTGTCAAAGCTGCAGGATCAGACAAAATCATCCTGTCTGATTTTTAATCATGGTGGGAATCGCGATTATGGGGCATTAGATCCAATACAGACAACGTATTATGCGTATCAGTTTCAGACTATTTGCATTGCATCCAATTACAGAGGATGTGGAAAAAGTGAGGGAAAAGATGAATTTGGTGGCGCAGATGTGGATGATGTGATACATCTTGTGGATTTCTGTGGAAAACTATCTTTTGTTGATCCGCAGAAAATAAACATGTTAGGAGTTTCACGTGGTGGAATGATGACATATGAGGTGTTGCGAAATGATAACAGAGTCCATAAGGCAGTTGTAGTATCAGGGCTTGCCGACAGTTTTATGGGGTATGAAGAACGGGATGATATGAGAGAAATATACAAGGAACTTGTGGGAGGAACACCAGAGGATTTACCGAAAGAGTATGAAAAACGTTCTGCAACATATTGGGCGGATGAAATAAATACGCCATTATTGATTTTTCATGGAACAAAGGATGAAAAAGTATCATATGACCAGGCAGAAAAGTTAGTACAGAAATTGAAGGAAAACGGCAAAGAAGTCATTTTCATTACTTCTGATTCGAATGCACACGCCGATTTGCAGAAGGAGGATGTGCAGAGAATAAAGGAATGGCTGGGGGATTGATATATTTGTGAAGACAAATTATAATTAGCGGAAGATGTTGAAAAAATAGATTTTATATGTAATAAAGGAAAAATATATGTTAACACGATTCAAAGAAAAATATATTGGCGATGCCGCATTTTACAAAAGGTATCTTTATCTTGCGCTGCCAATGATTTTACAAAATGCCATAACAAATCTCGTCAGTTTTCTGGATAACATTATGGTAGGGCAGTTGGGAACAGAGCAAATGTCTGGTGTTGCAATTGTCAATCAGTTGATTTTTGTATACAATCTGGCAATATTTGGTGCGGCATCTGCAGCCAGCATTTTTGGGGCGCAGTATTACGGAAAGGGAAATCATAAGGGACATATGTATTCTTTCCGTTTTAAATTGTATGCAACATTGCTTGTAACGGGATTAACGATATTATTATTTGCGACAAAAGGAACGGATCTGATTTCTCTGTATCTCACTGATACGGCAGGAAGTGGAGCGACCGAGGTGGCACTGCAGTATGGTTTGGAGTACCTGGGTATTATGATGGTTGGTCTGGTTCCATTTGCGGTAAATCAGTCTTATGCCACTAATATTAAAGAAACAGGGCAGACGTTGGTGCCGATGATCGCTAGTTTTGTTGCGGTTGGAAGCAATGCGGTTTTGGACTATCTGCTTATTTTCGGAATCGGGCCATTTCCGGAATTGGGAGTTATTGGTGCAGCACTGGCGACTGTGATCGCACGTTACATAGAGGCATTTATCATTATTATCTGGGCACATTCCCATAAGGAGAAAAATAGATATCTGGAAGGTGCGTACACCGGATTTGGAATGCCAAAAGAGGAATTGAAGGCAATTATCATCAAAGGCTTCCCACTTATGTTCAACGAGGTTTTATGGGCAGCAGGTATGACAACCGTTACACAGTGTTATTCCATTCGTGGATTGGAAGTTGTGGCAGGTCTTAATATTGCAACAACGATCACGAATCTGTTTAACATTATCTATATCCAGCTTGGAGCATGTATCAGCATTGTGGTTGGTCAGTATCTTGGGGCTGGTGAACTGGAAAAAGCGAAAGACGCGGATAATAAAATGATTGTTTTCAGTGTATTCTGCTGTGCGCTTGTGGCGGGCGTGATGCTTGTGATCGGTGGATTTTTCCCACAGATTTATAACACATCTGAGCAGATCAAAGAACTGGCAACCAGTTTTATTGCGGTTTCGGCAATTATTATGCCATTTTGCTCTTTCAGTCATGCTTCTTATTTCACATTGCGCTCCGGAGGAAAAACGCTGGTCACTTTTTTATTTGATTCGGTTTTTACCTGGGTGGTTGTCGTTCCGACAGCATTTGTGCTTGCACATTACACAGGACTTGGAATTGTGAGCGTTTATTTCTTCGTGCAGGCGACAGAACTTATAAAAGTAGCAATTGGTTATTTTATGGTACGAAGCAATGTGTGGCTCGTACAGATGGTATAGAGAAAAAAGAAGAGGAATGAATCATGTATTTTGAAAAAAAGAGTGAGTATAACGATATTCGGGAAAAATCATTTCTTCAGTGGCTGGATGAGATGGAAAAGCATGACGATGTTGCAGTGCGCTGCGGTGTGAAACTTGCGCGGGAGTATATGCAGTATCTCAAGGATGAAAATGAAAAATTGAGGGAAGAGAATGAGCTGAAGAATAGTTATCTTAAGAAAATGAAAATGAGAGAGTAAGAAGTTTAGCAGGTGACAATATGTTTTTTATGATGGGAATTACAGATGGGAGAAAAGATTTTGACTTTCATCAGCAGATAATCTGCGATGTGTGTGGAAAATACGGAAGGTTTCAGGTATTTATGACCTATACGGTACTGTCGTTATTTTTTATTCCATGTTTTAAGTGGAATAAACATTATTATGTGCAGACAAGCTGCTGTAATACAGTCTATGAGCTGGATGCGGAGATTGGCAGACGAATTGCAGCAGGCGAGGACGTGGAGATCCTGCCGCAGCATCTAAGGAAAATGAATCAGCAGACATATGGATATACGATGAGGCATTGCAGAAATTGCGGATTTTCCACAACGGAAGATTTTGAATATTGCCCGAAATGCGGTACAAGATTAAGTGAATAATTGAACACAGAAAAATATATGGCAGTTCAAATAATTAGAAAGCAGAAGATATGTTAGGAAATAAAAAAGGAAAAATGATATGCGGATATGTACCGGATTATGTGCTCTTTGACCTGGAGACGACCGGGACATCGTGCATTTATGATGAAGTGATTGAAATATCAGCGGTAAAAGTGCGGAATGGGAAAGTTGTGGAGGAGTTCAGCAAGCTTGTGAATCCGAAAAGGCCGATTCCATATGGCGCCAGTATGGTCAATCATATTTCGGATGAGATGGTGGCAAACGAGCCGGATTTTGAGCAGGTGCTGCCTGAGTTTTTAGCATTTGCCGGAGATGATATTCTGGTAGGTCATAATATCCAGACATTTGATATGAAATTTTTATATCGGGATTGTGAGCGGTTTTTCCAGCAGAAATTGACGAATGATTATGTTGATACGCTGCGGGTTGCAAAGCTCTGTTTCCCGGAGTGGCGGCACAGAAGGCTCAGTGATCTTGCAGAGCATTATGGAATCTCGACGAGAGGTGCACACAGGGCACTGACAGACTGTAAGATGAATCAGCAGGTATTTGAGTATCTGGCAGAAGAATTGGAGAAAATGCCGGCAGCAAAAAAGCAGTCAAAAGAAAAAATCTGCCCGGAATGTGGGCTTCCGATGAAAAAAAGAAATGGACGTTTCGGGGAATTCTGGGGCTGTACAGGGTATCCGGATTGCAGGCATACTGAAAATACATAGTTTATAAAAACAGCCGATGCTTATGCATCGGCTTCATTATTTTTATCAGGATGAATATTTGCCTTGATCCGGCGTTTTAAAACAGAGACTTCCAATGGTGAAAAAAGAAGATCGTCAATGATTTCCGAGGAAACTGCTGTCTGGATCTGGTCTAAAGAGCCCTCCCTACAGATTGCAATGACCGGACATACGTGATCCGGGTTTGCATCTTTTACCGTATCCCATATAGATCTGCCGGAATCCGTTGTATCAGATACATCTGCAAAAATTGCAAGGACAGAGTGACTGTCATCTTCCAGATAATTGCAAATCTCTTCCTGTGATGAGACAGATACAATGGAGGCGGAATGGTTTAAGGCATACTCAAGCATGCTTAAAACATTTCTGGAGCCTGACCAGACGAGAATTTCGTTTGTGCCGGCAGTCTCTTCCACGTCAGAACCATAGAGACTGTAACGTCCTTTGCCGGACTTTTTCGAAACATATAGTGCCTGATCTGCTTTGCCAAAGAGGGAAGCGTAAGTCTTATCTTCAGAATCGGAAAAAGCAAGTCCAATACTAATGGAAATGTTATCTGGAATAGAAAGCCCCTCTTTTTTCAGGATAATCTGAATGAGAGATTCCGCTTTTTCAAAAGCAACTTCTTTTGCTGGTATATCAGGCATCAAAACAACAAATTCATCGCCACCGATACGACCTACAAAGTCCGTATTACGAAACTGGGAGGAAATAACTCCGGCAATAACACAGATGATGTGATCTCCTACGGTGTGACCATAAATGTCATTTGCAGATTTGAAGTTATCAATATCAATGACCATCAGTGCATGAAGCGCGGAAGGTGCATTGGTGAGTGTCTCAGATACCAGATGTTCAATGGTCATTTTATTAAAAAGACTGGTCATCTCGTCAATCTGGGATTTGACTTTCCATACATTTTGTTCATCGAGACTGCTTTGAAGACGTCTTTTTACACCGAGCGTGTTATTAATGCGGGAAAGCGCAATGCGGGCATCCACCGGTTTGATAATAAATTCATCGGCGCCAAGCTCGAAGGCCTCTGTCTGGAATTCAATGGAATTGCTGGAAGTCAGAACGATAACCGGAATGTCTTTAAATGCATCCATCGTCTGTCTGCGCCGCAGAACTTCGAATCCGTCAATCCCCGGCATTACCAGATCAAGCAAAACGAGGTCGATCAGATGGCTGCTTTTCTCAAGGATCATTAAACATTCTTCGCCTGAAGTGGCTTCTTCGAGGTGAAAATGTTCTCCCAGCATCTCTTTTATAATGGCACGTTGAAATTTTGAATCATCAACAATTAAAATAGTTTCTTTCTTTTGTAAGTTCATACTAATCCTCCATAAGGAATGGACTTTAATACGAATAAGTCTATCAGTAATACTATAGCACATATGGATTTAAATATTCAATAAAGAATTCGCACTGTAAGGCTTTTGACAAACATTTTTTGAAGTGGTATAATTCCTCACCGATTAAGAAAAATATAAGAGAAAAGTCGGGGCTTTGGGACTTAAAATAATTATAGATAAGGAGGAAAGCAGAGATTCGTAAGGAATCGCTGCGAGAAAATTATGTGTACAGCGGCAACTTATAAAACAAAAGATTTTTATTTTGGAAGAACGTTAGATTATGAGTTTTCTTATGGAGAGCAGATTGCAGTGACACCGCGCAATTATCCGTTTCATTTCCGGCATATGGGGGATGTTGCAAACCACTATGCGATCATAGGAATGGCGCATGTTGCAGCAGATTATCCGCTATATTATGATGCGGTCAACGAAAAAGGCGTTGGTATGGCAGGACTGAATTTTGTCGGAAATGCGTATTTCCCGGAAGTGACAGAGGGAAAAGAAAATGTTGCTTCCTTTGAATTTATTCCGTGGGTGTTAGGACAGTGTGCCAATATGAAGGAAGTACGTGAACTGCTGTCTAAGATCAATATTACAGGAACACCTTTTGCGGAAAATATGCCGGCGGCTTCCCTGCACTGGATCATCGCGGACGCTGATGAGGCTGTCACAGTCGAATCCATGAAGGATGGACTGAAAATTTATGACAACCCGGCGGGCGTTATGACAAATAACCCACCATTTGACCAGCAGATGTTTCTGTTGAACAATTACAGAGGACTTTCACCAAAACAGCCGGAAAATCTGTTTTCTGAAAAACTTCCATTGGAATGTTACAGCCGTGGCATGGGAGCATTGGGCTTGCCGGGAGATCTTTCCAGTGCATCCCGTTTTGCGCGGGTTGCCTTTACGAAAATGAACTCTGTTTCCGGTGATTCGGAGGAGGAGAGTGTTGGCCAGTTTTTCCATATTTTAGGCTCTGTGGAGCAGCAGAGAGGATGCTGTGAAGTGGCAGAAGGAAAATATGAGATCACGATTTATACTTCCTGCTGTAACGCCACAAAAGGTATTTATTATTACACAACTTATACCAACCGCCAGATCACAGCAGTGGACATGCACAGGGAAAATCTTGACGGCAGTGAACTGATCCATTATCCAATGCTGGAAAAAGAGCAGATCCTCTGGCAGAATTAAAACAGTTAAGATTCGGTAAAGTTTTTATAACAAAATTGACAGGACAAGTGCTCTTATATTAAACTAACTAATATAAGAGGGAGTAGTTAACATCTTTGGATGGAATAATAGTCGTCATCACGCCGAAAGGCCGGTTATTATTGTAAGTAACGAGACTTTTATCACTCAAAATTATTTTTGATGCGATAAAGGTCTCTTTTCATAATCAATCCTTTATCGCAGGAAAGGAAGGCGTTATGGAATACTTACTGTTACTCGCTGGCTTTGTACTTTTGGTAAAAGGTGCAGATTTTTTCGTGGAGGGAAGTTCTTCTCTGGCAAAAATCATGAAAGTACCGAGCGTCATCATTGGTCTTACCATCGTTGCGATGGGAACCAGCGCCCCGGAGGCATCTGTCAGCATTAATGCAGCTCTCACAGGCAATAATGACATTGCGATCAGCAATGTTGTCGGTTCCAATATTTTTAACGGGCTTGTGGTGGTTGGCATCTGTGCATTCTTAGCAAGTTTTAAGACAAATCTCGATATTTTAAAAAGAGATATGCCGCTCAACATTGTGATCACAATGATTCTCTGTTTCATGTTTATGGATGGTAAACTAAGCCGTATCGAAGGTCTGATTTTACTGGCGGGAATGTCAGCATATCTTGTCAGCATGATTTATTCTGCTTTGAAAAATCGTGAAGCAGGTGAGGATTGTAAGGTGCTGTCACTGCCGAAAAGTATTATTTTTATGGCAGGCGGTCTTGTGGCAGTCATTTTCGGCGGGGATCTTGTGGTGGATAATGCCTGTGTGATCGCAACGAATTTTGGTGTCAGCCAGAATTTTATCGGACTTACGATCATAGCGATCGGAACTTCACTTCCGGAGCTTGTGACATCGATCGTTGCAACGAGAAAAGGCGACAGTGGTCTCGCGCTTGGCAATGCAATTGGATCAAATATTTTCAATATCCTCTTTATCCTTGGTATGTCAGCAGCGATTTCACCACTCAATGTGCTAGGGGAATCCCTGATCGATTGTATGATTCTTCTGGTCAGCGGAATTATTTTATTCGTATTTGCAAAGACCAGAAAGACGATGTCAAGATGGGAGGGCGCAGTCTGTGTACTGCTGTATGTTGTATACACGGCATATCTGTTGATCCGGTAAAAAACAGCACAGATTGGAGAGAGGTGATTTCCTGCGGACAAAAAGCAGCAAAAGAAACCATGCATTTATAAAGGAGGTCACTCTATGACAACATATCTTCTTGTTACAGCGGTAGTTATTTTTGCCTGTGTATTTCTAAGTAAAGTGTCCAGCAGACTTGGAATTCCAATGCTGCTTGCATTTATTTTGCTGGGAATGCTGTTTGGCTCGGATGGGATTTTAAAGATTCCGTTTGACAATTATGCGTTTGCAGAGCAGATATGTACGGTCGCGCTGATCTTCATTATGTTTTACGGTGGTTTTGGAACAAACTGGCAGCAGGCAAAGTCAGTTGCGGTAAAGGCGGGGCTGTTATCAACGGTCGGAGTTGTGATAACAGCTGCACTTACCGGAGTTTTCTGTCATTACGCCTTACATATCGCATGGGTGGAAAGTATGTTGATCGGCGCGCTGATCGGTTCCACAGATGCGGCGTCTGTATTCTCAGTGCTGCGATCGAAACGGCTGAGTCTGCGTTATAATACGGCTTCCCTTCTGGAAGTGGAAAGCGGTAGTAATGATCCGTGCGCGTATATGCTCACCGTGACATTTATTGCGATCGCACAGGGCAGTGCCAGTGGTGGACAGATTGCGGTTCTTATTGTAAAACAGATGCTATTTGGCATTTTATTTGGTGGATTGATCGCAGCGGCGGCAGTGCTGTTGTTGAAGAAGATTAAGTTTACGACCGCAGGATTTGACATAGTTTTTGTGGT
>ERZ808240.4550-NODE-4550-length-12154-cov-7.132325_pt1 | contig 12154 bp, 13 predicted proteins | sample MGYA00521084_ERZ808240 | MGnify/ENA primary metagenome ERZ808240 (study PRJEB31516, sample SAMN03275571) | gut metagenome | biome: mammalia-associated habitat; material: feces | host: Papio cynocephalus | place: Kenya | collected 2012-08-06 ... | reverse complement strand
CATTTAATGTTATATTACAAGTTGTGGTATTAGAATGAGTTACGCTCAGGGAGGTAAGAAATGAGCTTATTTGAAAAAGTATTTGGTACACATAGCGATAAAGAGCTGAAGAAAATATATCCGATTGTAGATAAGATTGAAGCGCTGGATTCGACGATGCAGGCGTTAAGTGATGAAGAGCTGAAGGCAAAGACTCCGGAATTCAAGGAACGTCTTGAAAAGGGCGAGACATTGGACGATCTGCTTCCGGAAGCATTTGCCGTTGTCCGTGAGGCAGCGGACCGTGTTCTTCATATGAAGCATTACCGCGTGCAGCTGATCGGTGGTATCCTGTTGCATCAGGGACGTATCCCGGAGATGCGTACTGGTGAAGGTAAGACATTGGTTTCTACACTTCCTGCATATTTGAATGCGCTCGAAGGAAAGGGCGTTCATATCGTAACTGTCAATGACTATCTGGCAAAGCGTGATGCAGAGTGGATGGGAAAGGTGCACGAATTCCTCGGACTGACGGTAGGTGTGATCTTGAACAGCGATAAGAACGATGCAAGACGTGCGGCATATAACTGTGATATTACATATGTTACAAATAACGAGCTTGGCTTTGATTACCTGCGTGATAATATGGTTATTTACAAGGAACAGCTTGTGCAGCGTGATCTGCATTATGCAATCGTCGATGAGGTCGATTCCGTACTTATTGATGAGGCACGTACACCATTGATTATTTCCGGACAGAGCGGAAAGTCTACCGACTTGTATAAGATGTGTGATTATCTGGCACGCCGTATGAAGCGTGGTACTGCTTCAATGGAGATCAGCAAGCTTGATGCCATCATGGGTACAGAGATCGAGGAAGATGGAGATTACCTGGTTGATGAGAAGGACAAGCAGGTTGTTCTGACTGCACAGGGAGTCAAGGAAGTCGAGCAGTTCTTCCATATCGACAACTTCTCCGATGCAGAGAATATTGATATCCAGCACAACATGATCATGGCATTGCGTGCACATGCCCTCATGTTCCGTGATAAAGATTATGTCGTAAAGGATGACGAGGTTTTGATCGTTGACGAGTTTACAGGACGTATCATGCCGGGACGCCGTTTTTCAGATGGTCTGCATCAGGCGATTGAAGCAAAGGAAAATGTAAAGGTAAAACGCGAGAGCCGTACACTGGCAACGATTACTTTCCAGAATTTCTTCAACAAGTATAAGAAGAAGGCAGGTATGACAGGTACTGCTCTGACTGAGGAAGAAGAGTTCCGTGAGATCTACGGCATGGACGTTGTTGTTGTTCCGACAAACCTGCCGGTACAGCGTATTGATCATCACGATTCTATATTTAAGACAAAGAAAGAAAAACTGAATGCAATCGTACAGGCGGTTGTGGAAGCACATGAGAAAGGACAGCCGGTACTGGTTGGTACAATCACGATTGATGCATCTGAAGAACTGAGCCGTATGCTTACAAAGCGTGGCATCCAGCACAAGGTATTGAATGCAAAGTTCCATGAGTTGGAGGCTGAAATCGTTGCCGATGCCGGACAGCGTGGTGCAGTTACGATTGCAACAAACATGGCTGGCCGTGGTACCGATATCAAGCTTGGCGAGGGCGTGGCAGAACTCGGTGGTCTGAAGATCATCGGTACAGAGCGTCATGAGTCCCGTCGAATCGATAATCAGCTGCGTGGTCGTGCCGGACGTCAGGGTGATCCGGGTGAATCCAAGTTTTATCTTTCTCTGGACGACGATCTGATGCGTCTGTTCGGTTCCGAGAAGGTAAAAGCGGTTTACGATGCACTGAAGATTCCAGAGGGCGAAGAGATCCAGCATAAGACAATCTCCAAGTTCGTAGAGAAAGCGCAGATGAAGATCGAGAGCAACAACTTTGCGATCCGTAAGAATCTGATGGAATACGATCAGGTCAACAACGACCAGCGTGAAGTTATCTACGCAGAACGTCGCCGTGTACTGGATGGAGAGAATATGCGTGATGTCATCTTCAAGTTTATTCAGGATACGGTTGAGAATTATATTGATAAGACATGTTCAGCTGATCTTGCTCCAAGTGAGTGGCAGATTGGCGAGCTGAACCAGCTTCTGATTCCGATCATTCCAATGGCGCCAATCGAACTGACAGAGGAAGAGAAGAAGTCTGGCAAGCTGGATAAGTTCAAACAGAGAATCAAGGAAGAAGCAGCCAAGGTATACGAAGCGAAGGAAGCGGAGTTCCCGGAGCCAGAGCATTTCCGTGAGATTGAGCGTGTTGTACTGTTAAAAGTCATCGATAAGAAATGGATGGCTCATTTGGACGACATGACACAGCTTCGCCAGGGTATTACCTTGCAGGCATATGGCAGCAAGGATCCGGTTGTTGAGTACAAGTTTGCCGGTTTCGATATGTTCAATGAGATGACAGCATCCATCCGTGAGGATACGGTTCGAATGCTGCTCCATGTGAAGATTGAGCAGAAGGTAGAGCGTGAAGAGGTTGCCAAGGTAACAGGAACAAACAAGGACGATTCTGTGAAGAAGGGACCGGTCCGCCGTGAGAGTGCGAAGATTGGACGTAACGATCCGTGTCCTTGCGGCAGCGGCAAGAAATACAAGATGTGCTGTGGCAGAAACCTGTAAGGTGCGTTTAAAACACACGTAATTGTGTTTGATAATAAATATAAAATATAGTTTAGGAATAATTGTAAATGGAGTTGGATGCCATAATATAATTATTAAGCAGACCATTGAAGCACGTTGGTACTTAATAAGCGATTGCTTCTTATCGCGAATTTAGTACCACTACGTGCTGAACTGAGCGGGAGCGCGTCTGCGTAAAATTATATTATGGCGTCCGACTCCGAGAAGAAGTTTATTGGTTAATTACGGAAGGTGGTGACGGAAGTGATAGAGTTAGATCAGTTTCGCTTTACTCTGAATGAATATAAAACTCCACTTGCGGAAGTGAGGGATTCACTTTGACATCGCTGGCAAACAGTTACGCATAAAACAGTTAGAACCGATGCTTGAACAGCCAGGGTTCTGGGATGATGTAGAACATAGCCAGCAGGTGATGAAGGAATTAAAGAATCTGAAAGACACGATCGAGGAGTTTGAGGCTCTTTCAACCCAGTATGAAGATATTGGTACTCTGATCGAGATGGCAGAGGAAGAAAATGATGCAAGTCTTGTCGAAGAGATTGGAAATGAGCTTGCCTCTTTTGAAGAAAAATTCGAGGAGTTCCGTATAGATACGTTGCTTTCAGAAGAATATGATGCCAACAATGCAATTGTGACGATTCACGCGGGCGTTGGCGGTACAGAGGCGTGCGATTGGGCGCAGATGTTATATCGTATGTATACGCGCTTTGCAGAGAAGAAGGGCTTCTCTGTGGAGGTGTTGGATTATCTGGAAGGAGAGGAAGCAGGTATCAAATCTGTGACATTTCAGGTAAATGGCTTACACGCATATGGATATCTGAAATCCGAGAAGGGTGTGCACCGCCTGGTGCGTATTTCACCGTTTAATGCGGCAGGTAAGCGGCAGACCAGCTTTGCAGCTGTGGATGTCATGCCGGAATTGGATGACAGCATCCATGTGGAAATCAATCCGGATGATCTGCGGATTGATACGTATCGTTCGAGTGGTGCGGGCGGGCAGCATATTAACAAGACGAGTTCGGCAATCCGTATCACACATATTCCGACGGGAATTGTGGTACAATGTCAGAATGAGCGGTCCCAGCACAGCAACAAGGATACCGCGATGAAGATGCTGACAGCGAAGCTCTTTATGATGAAGGAAGAAGAAAACAAAGCAAAGCTTGCCGGTATTCGCGGGGAAGTGACCGATAATGGCTGGGGAAGCCAGATACGAAACTATGTTTTACAGCCGTATACGATGGTGAAGGATACAAGAACCGGTTTTGAATGCAGTAATGCACAGGCGGTATTAGACGGAGACATTGATGGATTTATCAGTGCGTATTTGAAATGGATTAATACGAAGGAAGAGACGGTATAATCCGTCCTACGAAATAAGGAGGAATGTGCATGGCAGTGACGAAGTACATTGTGTTTCGATTAAATGATCAGAAATACAGCATGAAGCTGACGAAGATCAATGGCATAGAGTATGTGTATCATGTGGTACCCGTGCCGATGGGACCTGCATGCATCAAGGGAATTATTCGTCTGAGAAATGAGGTGATTCCGGTGTTCAGCCTGAAACAGTTGTTTGGAATGCCGGAAGATGCGGCAGAGACGCAGCTTTTGATCACAGAGACACACGGTATGAAGCTGGCGATTGAGGTGGACACCGTGCTCGGAATTGTAAATGTAGAGGAAGAGGACATTAAACAGATTCCGATGGTTGTACATACAGAGGAAACCGGATATTTAGAGGATGTTGTAAAACTGAAGCTGCCGGAATCCGATCAGGAGGAAATCGTGATCAGCATCGCGGTTGACACATTGATGTCCGATCATGAATTTGGACAGATTGAAAACGCATTAGAAAAGGAGATGAGCGGAAAATGATTAACATTGCAGTGCTTGGCTACGGTACAGTAGGTTCCGGAGTAGTAGAGGTAATCAACAAAAATCACGCAAGTATCAACAAGCGTGCCGGACAGGAGGTAAATATCAAGTATGTCCTTGATTTGAGAGATTTCCCCGGTGATCCGGTTGAAAAAGTGCTTGTGCATGATTACAATGTAATCGTAAACGATCCGGAAGTGAAGATTATCGTAGAGGTAATGGGAGGCATTAAGCCGGCGTATGATTTTACGAAGCGGGCATTAGAGGCAGGGAAGAGTGTCTGCACTTCCAACAAAGAGTTGGTGGCAGCACATGGTGCAGAGCTTCTGGCAATCGCAAAGGCGAACAATGTAAACTTCCTGTTTGAGGCAAGTGTTGGCGGTGGTATTCCGATCATTCGTCCGTTGAACCAGTCTCTGACTGCAGATGAGATCACAGAGATCACTGGTATATTAAATGGTACAACAAACTATATTCTGTCAAAGATGACAGACGAGGGCAAGTCTTTCGAGGAAGTGCTGAAGCGTGCACAGGAGAAGGGCTATGCAGAGCGTAATCCGGAAGCTGACGTAGAAGGCTATGACGCCTGCCGTAAGATTGCAATTCTGACATCACTTGCGTTAGGCAAGCAGGTGGATTATCAGGATATTTATACAGAAGGTATCACAAAGATCACAAAGACAGATATCGAATATGCGAAGGCATTGCATGCAAGCATCAAGCTACTCGGTACAAGCAAGTGGGAGGATGATGGCAAGATCTATTCGATGGTAGCGCCATTCATGATCGACAGCGATCATCCGTTAGGACATGTCAATGGCGTATTTAACGGCATTTTTGTGAACGGAAATATGCTCGGCGAAACAATGTTCTATGGCAAGGGCGCCGGTAAGCTTCCAACTGCAAGTGCAGTTGTAGCCGATGTCGTTGACGCTGTGAAACATCAGGGTACAAACATCATGACAATCTGGGAGCAGGACAAGGTGGAACTTGGCGACAGAGCAAACTTTGCATGCCGGTTCTTCGTCCGCGTGGCAGATACAACATCCAGGGAGACGATCGGGAAGGTCTTCGGCGAGGTTGAGTATGTGACACTTCCGGATGTGAGCGGCGAATATGCATTCCTGACAGAGAAGATGACGGAAGGCGCATTTGAGAAGAAGAGCAAGCAGGTCGACATGATTATGCGCATCCGCACTGCATTATAATAAAGTGACAAACAAAAATAAATATGATAGAATACAGTTGCATTGCCATGTGGTGATGCAGCTGTTTTTCAGTTTGCGCCTTCGCATGGAGACAGCTCGTGCATGTAACTCTGTATGTAATGATGTGCATTTGATTTCTGAGGAAATGAGGTGGCAGTTTATGAAACGTAGTGATTATATTACATGGGATCAGTATTTTATGGGGATTGCGATTATGTCTGCGAACCGCAGCAAGGATCCGAATACACAGGTAGGCGCCTGCATCGTGGATCAGGATAATCGAATCTTAACCGTAGGCTATAATGGTATGCCGTCCGGATGTAACGACGATGAGATGCCGTGGGACCGGGAAGGAGAAGGCATGGCGAGCAAATATTTCTTCGTCTGCCATGCGGAATTAAATGCAATTTTGAATTACCGTGGTGGCGGTACATTGCGCGGTTCCCGCTGCTATGTAACGTTGTTCCCGTGCAACGAATGCGCGAAGGCAATCATCCAGTCGGGAATCAAAGAAGTGATCTATATGTCTGATAAATATGCAGATTCGGACAGCACGATGGCATCGAAGAAGATGTTCGAGATGGCAGGTGTCAAATACACGGAGTACGAGAATAAGCACAAGAAGATTGAGTTTGAATTATAAAGATCAGACCGGAGGAAATTATGACAGAAGCAAAGACAAAAAGTGTAAATATGACATTTCCGGCATTGTTTAGTTATGTAATGAATACGAACTATCGAAGCATGAGCGGAATTTTAGGACTGGTGTTGAGCTTTGGCGCGATCGTGATGCTTGTGATCGGCTGGAACACGACATCAGGCAGACAGAAAGCGATATTCATTATCGTGGCTTTGATGTTTACCGTGATCAATCCGCTCTCGCTTGCGTTCAAGACATTCAAGCAGTTGAAGACAAGCCCATCGTACAAACAGCCGCTCGTTTATACATTTGGCGATGATGGAATCGGCGTGTCGCAGGGCGAAGAACATATGGATCTCGAGTGGAAGGGCGTGTACCGCCTGCTTATGACGAAATATATGCTTGCCGTCTACACGAACCGCATGCATGCATTTGTGATCCCACTCGACCAGCTGGGCGACGACAAGGGTAAGATTCTGGCTTCGGTTGTGAATTTTACAGCGGGATATAAGCCGAGAGTCAGCAGAAGTTTGAAGAGGTATCAAAGTGGAAAAGGTATTTAAGAAAGAAAGTTTCAGCGCAGAGGAAACCTTCGCAATCGGCAAGGCACTTGCGGAACAGGCGAAGCCGGGCGAAGTGTATTGCTTATATGGTGATCTCGGCTGTGGCAAGACGGTATTCTCACAGGGATTTGGTGCAGGACTTGGCGTGACGGAGCCGATCAGCAGCCCGACATTTACAATATTAAAGGAATATGACGAAGGACGTATGCCGTTTTATCATTTTGACGTTTACCGGATTGGCAGTGACGATGAGATGGATGAGATCGGCTATTATGAAGCGATTGACGGCGATGGCGTCTGCCTGATCGAGTGGGCGGAACTGATCTACGATATATTGCCGCCGCAGTATAAGAAAGTGACGATAAAAAAAGACGTCGAAAAAGGGTTCGACTATCGAACGATTACAGTTGAGGAGATTTTGAAATGAGAATCCTAGGTGTTGACAGCTCCGGTATGGTGGCAAGTGTGGCACTTGTCGAGGATGACCTGCTGGTAGCAGAATATTCAGTAAATTATAAGAAGACACATTCACAGACGCTGCTTCCGATGTTGGATGAGATCGTGAAGATGACAGAGTTAGACTTAAATACGATTGATGCGATTGCAGTTGCGGCAGGACCGGGTTCTTTCACGGGACTCCGGATCGGTGCGGCAACCGTGAAGGGACTTGGGCTTGCACTTGAGAAACCAGTTGTCTCGGTGCCAACCTGCCACGGGCTTGCATATAATCTGTGGGGCAGCGATAAGCTGATCTGCCCGATCATGGATGCAAGAAGAAGTCAGGTTTATACCGGTATTTACGAATTTACGAAGGATGGTATGCAGGTACTTCTGGATCAGTCTGCCATGGATATCCGGGCGCTCGCGGAGAAGTTAAATGCGATGGGACGAGAAGTGATCTTCCTTGGAGACGGCTGTCCCGTTTACGCATCTGTACTTGCGGAATGCATGCAGGTGCCGTATGCGTTTGCACCGGCACACTTGAACCGCCAGCGAGCGTCAGCGGTTGCAAGCCTTGGTGCAGAGTATTTCAAGCAGGGATGGCAGGAGCCAGCAGATGATCTGATTCCAATATATCTGCGCAAATCGCAGGCAGAACGGGAACGCGAAGAGAAGCTTGCGGCAGAAGGACAGGCGTAAAAGTTGAAGATTGTTTATTATAACTGTGGAATTGCAGAATGCATAACGGAAAAGTGTGAAGAGAAATCAGAGATCCTGCCAGTGCGAGCAGTGGAAAATGCTCAGGTGATATCTGGACAGGCGAAAAGACACGATTGGCAGATTGCTGCGCGTGAAGTGGCTCAGATGGAAGGAAAATCGTTCGCCGATGCATGGACGGAAGCGATGATTGCGGATTCTCTTGCACAAAGCTATGATCATTTGTGGCTTGCAGAGGATGATGCGGGTATATCTTGTGGGTATCTGCTTGCAAATATACTTGGAGATGAGACGGAATTATTGCGTATTGCAGTCAACCCGGAATGCCGGAAGGATGGCATCGGGCAGATGCTGATGGAGACATATCTTGCCTATGTGCAGACGATTGCTATACGTGGTCTGCTGGAAGTACGGCATGGGAACGATGCAGCAAAGCATCTATATGAGAAGAACGGGTATCATCTGCTTGCCTGCCGGAAGAATTATTATAAGCATCCGGACGAGGATGCAGATATCTATGAGATAGTATTTACAGAAAACGGAGAATAGAATGTTAGAGTTATGTTTGCTTGGAACAGGCGGCATGCTGCCGCTTCCGTACAGAGCGTTGACTTCGCTGATGGTGCGGTACAACGGAAGCAGTATCCTGATTGATTGCGGTGAGGGTACGCAGAATCAAATACGTTTGCAGGGCTGGAGCTTCAAGCCAATTGATGTGATCTGTATCACACATTTTCATGCGGATCATATCAGTGGACTTCCGGGTATGCTTCTGACGATGGGAAATGCCGAGCGGACAGAACCTTTGACGATGATCGGACCGAAAGGACTGGAACGCGTAGTCAATTCACTTCGGATCATTGCACCGGAGCTTCCGTTTGAAATCAAATTCATTGAGCTGGAGCAGCCGGAGGAAGTCATCGAGATCTGTGGCTTGCGGATTCGGGCATTCCGTGTCAATCATCGCGTAATCTGTTATGGGTATAATATCGAACTAGACCGTGCGGGTAAGTTTGATGCTTTACGTGCCAGAGAGTTAGGGCTTCCGGTACAGTATTGGAGCCTGCTGCAAAGGGGCGAGACTGTCGATTACGAAGGAAATATTTATACAGGCGATATGGTTATGGGAAAGCCGCGTAAGGGCCTGAAGGTCACGTATTGTACCGATACCAGACCGGTCGATGCGATCGCAGAGTGTGCAAAAGATGCAGACTTATTTATCTGCGAGGGCATGTATGGCGAGGAGGAGAAGCTTTCGAAGGCGAAAGAGCATAAGCATATGATGATGCGGGAGGCTGCGGAGCTTGCAAAGGAAGCTCAGGTACATGAAATGTGGCTGACACATTACAGTCCGGCAACAAATCGCCCGAAGGAATTCGAGGCGATGATACAGTCGATATTCCCGCAGGCATATATCGCGAAGGATCGTACAGAAAAGGTTTTGAATTTTGAAGAGGATTGATGCTGTATGGCGAAAAATAAGAAAAAAGAAGTGACAATCAAAGGCATTATCATAGCGGTGCTGCTTGTCGTGCTGGTGCTGTGGTACTTCAATCATCTGAGCAACCGCTCTTCGATTCAGCGAAGCACATCGCAGAAGACGGAAGTGGAAGCGTTGATGGAATATGATATGGCAGCGGAATATCCGAAGACCCCGCGGGATGTGGCGAAACTGCATAACCGCTATTTTAAGGCGTTTTATGGACAGAAGCTGGCGGACGATGAGCTGGATGCCATGAATAAAAAGGTGCGGCAGCTATATTGTACGGATCTGCTTGTGGCGAATCCGGAGAGTGACAGTCTGGCGAATCTGCAGAAGGACATCGAGGCGGTAAAGGAGCAGGGCTACACATATAAGATGTGTGAACTGCCGGAAGCGAGCCAGGTACAGTACTTCACGAAAGATGGAAAAGATATGGCGTCGCTGGAAGTGTGTATTACGATCAACACCGGCGACAATCTGGGCTATTTTTACCGTCAGTATGCGATGGTAAAGGAAAATGACCGGTGGAAAATCTATGGCTGGACAGAATCCCAGTTACCGAGCGGTTCTGCGACGACGCAAACAGTGGAATGAGAAGCGGAAAAAATTATGCGTTTTGATGATTGCATAACCATATAGAACGAGAATGGCTGCATGAATGTGTGGCAACAAGAAAAAGAGGAATTACTATGAGTACAACGATACTTTCAATTGAATCATCCTGTGATGAGACGGCAGCGGCGATTGTTGTCGATGGAAGAGAAGTAAAATCAAATATTATCTATTCGCAGATTGAGCTGCACAAGCTGTATGGCGGCGTAGTGCCGGAAATTGCATCACGGAAGCATGTGGAGAAGGTCAATCAGGTGATCCGCGCGGCAATCGAGGAAGCACAGGTGACATGGGACGATATCGATGCCGTGGCAGTGACATATGGACCGGGTCTGGTTGGTGCGCTTTTGGTTGGCGTGAGCGCGGCAAAAGCGGTTGCGTATGCAAAGAAGAAATCGCTTGTGGGCGTGCATCATATCGAGGGACACATTGCGGCAAATTATATTGAGCATCCGGATCTGGAACCGCCGTTTATGTGTATGGTAGCTTCCGGTGGACATTCCCATCTGGTGTATGTGAAGGACTATACGACGTTTGAGATCGTAGGACGGACAAGAGATGATGCGGCGGGCGAGGCATTTGACAAGGTCGCGCGCGCAATCGGGCTTGGATATCCGGGCGGACCAAAGATTGATAAGCTTGCCAAAGAGGGGAATAAAGAGGCAATTCATTTTCCACGTGCGTTTATGGAAGATGCGCCATATGATTTTTCTTTCAGTGGCTTGAAATCTGCAGTGTTGAATTATCTGAATGGGTGTGAGATGAAGCATCAGGAAATCAACCGGGCTGATGTAGCTGCTTCGTTCCAGCAGGCGGTTGTGGATGTGCTGACCGATAATTCGGTGCGTGCCGCAAAAGCGTATGGCTGTAAGAAGCTGGCGTTAGCTGGTGGTGTGGCATCCAACAGCTCGCTTCGGGAGAATATGCAGCGTGTGACATCCGAACAGGGCTTGCAGTTTTATTATCCATCACCAATCTTCTGTACAGACAATGCGGCAATGATTGGCGTAGCGGGCTATCATAATTATATGGCAGGTATCCGTGATGGACTGGATCTGAATGCAATACCGAACTTAAAGATTGGGGAATGCAGATAATGGTAACAGCAATCGTGCTTGCGGCAGGGGTTGGCAGCCGTATGAAAAGTGAAAAGGCAAAACAATTTTTGAAAGTCGCAGGGCATGAGGTGCTGTATTATTCGTTGCATGCATTTAATGTGCATCCGGAAGTTGATGCGATTGTGCTTGTGACAAAGGAAGAATTTGTAGAACATTGCCGGAAAGAACTGGTGGAACGGTATCAGTTTACAAAGGTTCAGGATATCTGCATCGGCGGAAAAGAACGCTATGATTCCGTTTATCAGGGATTATCTGCGATTGATACAGAGGGAGAAAGCGATGTTGTGCTGATCCATGATGGCGCGCGTCCGCTTGTGACTGCAGAAATGATATCGGCTTCGATTGCGTGTGCAAGAGAATGTGGAGCCTGTACGGTTGGCGTCCCTGCAAAGGATACGATCAAGATTGTGGATGCAGATCACTATGGCGTGCAGACACCGGAACGAAGATTTGTATATCAGATTCAGACGCCGCAGACATTTCAGGTGCCCTTGCTCCGCCGTGCTTATGAGACAATGTACGAGGCGAAAAGAAATGGTGACTCCCACAATATAACAGATGATACGATGCTCGTAGAACAATATGCAGGGGTGCGCTGCAAGGTGGTGGAAGGTGCGTATGAAAACATCAAAATCACCACACCGGAGGATATGGCAATCGCAGAAATCTTTGTCGAAAAAACTTTGAAAAAAATTCAAAAAATCTGTTGACAAGTATAGGACTTTTTGATAAGATAACAAAGTCGCTGATACAAACAGCGATTTTTAATTGAAAAAAATTAAAACATGGAGAGGTATCGAAGTGGTCATAACGAGGCGGTCTTGAAAACCGTTTGTCCG
>ERZ808240.4549-NODE-4549-length-12155-cov-5.464628_pt1 | contig 12155 bp, 10 predicted proteins | sample MGYA00521084_ERZ808240 | MGnify/ENA primary metagenome ERZ808240 (study PRJEB31516, sample SAMN03275571) | gut metagenome | biome: mammalia-associated habitat; material: feces | host: Papio cynocephalus | place: Kenya | collected 2012-08-06 ... | reverse complement strand
ATACCTTGTATTCAGCTACATCCCCGGTCAGGGTAGAGCTGATCTGCGGCAGCGGCTTCCCATCTGTCTGGGATACATCGAACACGGAAACTACCTTGAACATGGGAATGGTGATTTCTTTTTCTTCGGTAACAGGCTCGCCGTTTTCATCCAGCAATGGCGGCTTGGTGTCCGGGTCCAGCTTCTGCTCCTCCTGTTTTATCTTGTAGGGGGTGGGAGCCAATATCTGAATCCCTTTTTCACCTTTCTTGACATGGCGGCCAAAGCTGTTTTTCCACTTGTTGAATCCAGCAACCAGGGTAGCGTCAGGGCGCTGGGCGTGGATCAGCATGATATTGTTCAGAGAATAGCGATGAAACCGGCTCATGGTGGTCAGGTAATTCCGGTAACGGACAGATTCAAAGAGTTCCTGGATACCTTTTTCAATTCCGGCGGTTATCTCTTTGATCCGCTCTTTGCTGGTTTGTCTTTCGGACAAGTCTTTGCTCTCCTTTCTTTGATTTGACTACTCCCCGTGTGACACAGACAGGTCACATGGGGAGATTTCTCCGCATATCAAGGCCAATTTTGGCGTTCTGAATGTAAATACACATACCCCTGCGGAAGTGGCTAAAAAGGTCGTTGGTATCAGCCGCTTTTTTGCCCCTTAAATGCGGAGATTCCAATACCGAATGCGCTTCCTTTCGGCATCCCGACGCCTGCGCTCCTGAATAGAACACGCAGGACAATACTTCGCCCGATGGGATTTGGACAGGACAGTCTTTCCGCAGATTACGCAGCGTTTCCTTGGCTGGGCATGGAGGATGGATGCTTCCAGTGCCGGGTCATTGGGCAGCACTGCATTGCGGAACCACTTACAGTTCAGCGAATAGGTGATCCACTGTGGGCAGATATTGCAGAACGACCAGTCCAGAGCAAGACAGCTTCCATTGTCATAATTGCAGCAGCGGCTGTGTATCAGCTTTCGTGCCTGTTTGAGCTGCGCGTCATTCATCTGGGGCAGATCAGCCATTGCCAAACACCAGCTTGAAATGCGCCCGCTCGCCGTCGTCCTCCAAAACCACGGCGGCATCGTAGACCTTCCCAGTTTTGGAGGAAACACAGCCCTTCAGCGGGGCACGGCCTTTCTCCAGCAGGAGCTGGGCGGTTTTCCTGTCCAGAGCTTTCTGCTTGAGGGTAAAGAACCGGCTGTCTCTCCACAGGACGAATTTGCAGTCCTGCCCGGTGCAGAAGTATCCCTTGCTGCGCTCAATCACCGGTCTGCCGCACCGGGGGCATTTGCCCACGGTTTTTTCGGCGGAGGGGAACAGAATATCCGCACCGGAAACCGGGCGGTAATCCTTGACCAGATCGGTGAGCATACCCCGAATGCCGTCCAGAAACTCCTCCGGCTCCAGCTCGCCCTTTTGCACCTGGGACAGTCGATTCTCCCATTCGGCGGTCAGCAGCGGCGATTGAAGCTGTTCCGGCAAAACCGTAATCAGGGAATTGCCCAGAGCCGTGGGAACCAGAATGGTCTGCTTTTTTACCTTGCGCCGTTCCAGCATTCCCGTGGATACCAGCTTTTCCAGAATCCCGGCACGGGTGGCAGGGGTTCCCAATCCCTTGCGTTCCGCATCCTCCGGCATATCCTTTGCTCCTGCCGTTTCCATGGAGGACAGAAGCAGATCTTCCGTAAAGTGCTTTGGCGGCTGGGTTTTGCCATCCTTCACAGATACCTTGCTGGGGGTCAGTATTTGCCCGACCTCCAGACCGGAAAACCACTTCTGGGGGATGCTTTTCTGGCTGTATTTCTTCCACCCGGCATCCAAGAGCATCTTCATGGTGGTCTTGAAGGGTTCACCGCAGGTGATGGTGATTTCTGCTTCCCGGTAGCGATACGCCCCACTGACCGCCATCAGCACCTGTCGGGAGATCAGCTTCAGAATGTTCTGCTCGGCTGTGGGAAGGCTGGACAAATCCTGTTCTCCTGCTGCCATTGTGGGAATAATGGCGTGGTGGTCGGATACCTTTTTGGAATTGCACACCTGTTGGGAAAGCACCTCATTCGGGGCATCCTGCCCGTAAATTCCCGCTGCACACAGAACGATTGCCGGGATACTTCCCAGCATATCGTCCGTCAGATAGCGGCTGTCCGTTCTGGGATAGGTACACAGCTTCTTTTCATAGAGCGCTTGCAGATAGTCCAGGGTCTGCTGGGCGGTGTACCCCAAAAGCCGGTTGGCATCTCGCTGGAGGGTGGTCAGGTCATAGAGTGCAGGGGCTTTTTCTTCTTTATCACTGTGGCGAATGTCAGAAACCACAGCATTCTGGTTCTGGCATTTCTTTGCAAGCTGCTGGGCTTCCGTTCTGTCCGGGAATTTCTTGCTGGAAACGGTGAAATCCGGGAAGTCCAGATTCACGGCGAAGAAATCTTCGGGAACAAAAGCGGAGATTTCCGATTCCCGCTGCACCAGCAGAGACAGCGTGGGAGACATGACCCGTCCTACATTCAGCTTGGTGCCGTAAAGCAGAGAAAAGTACCGAGTGGCGTTGATGCCCACCAGCCAGTCCGCCTTAGCACGGCACAGGGCACTTTTGTACAGCCCATCGAAGTCAGCGCCGGGGCGAAGATTCTGAAATCCATCCCGGATGGCTTCATCCTCCATAGAAGAAATCCACAGCCGTTTCATAGGCTTCAGGCAGTCAGCCAGATAGTAGACACTTCGGAAGATCAGCTCGCCCTCCCGTCCGGCATCGCAGGCATTGACAACCTCGGTCACATCCTCCCGGTTCATCAGCTCCTTCAGGATGGAAAACTGATCCCGCTTTTCGGGGGAAATCTCAAATCGGAAGGGGCACGGAAGGATGGGTAAATCCTCCCGCTTCCATTTGGCGTAGCGTTCATCGTATACGCTGGCATCGGCAAGCCCCGCCAGATGGCCGAAACACCACGATACAATATATTTCTTCCCTTCCAGATAGCCGTCCTTTCGTGTAGTAATGCCCAGAATCCTGGACAAGCTCTGTGCGACCGATGGCTTCTCCGCGATCACAAGCTGCATACCGTCACCTCCAGAGAAGCACCCCTGCGCACCTCACGGTGGCAGGGGTGTACGCAGCCTTCGCCGTAGCGCTGACAGCCAAAGCAAAGGTGATCTTTGGGGAGGACAGATTTTCTGTCCTCCCGCATGGGATGGGGCTTCTGGGTCATCATCTTTTCATAGAACCGGGACTTCCCGGTGGTAAAGTAACTCATTTGGATTCCGTCTCCTCCTGTTCGTTATAGGATTCAAATTCGGCATAGTCCTCGTCATCCTCGTCCATGCCGTAGTCGTAGTCATCCAGATCGGTGTCGACCTTGGTTTTGGGATTGGGCATCTTCTTTTTCAGGAAGTACCAGCCCATGACGCCGACCATGACAGTCATCAGCAGCACAGCCAGAACAACGCCGGAATTGGACTTCTTCTCCGGCTCCTTCACCGGCTCTGTTGCAGGGGTGGTGGGTTCTTCAGTGGGTTCCGGCTCTCTGCCCACGCACTCGGTCATGTTTTTGGCGCAGATCGGGCAGGTGGTGTTCACATGACCGGCGTAACACCGGTCAATACAGCCGCAGACTTCCACCTTATTGCCATCCTCCAGAATTGCCATTAGGTCTGCATCGTCCACTTTGTTCAGAAAATAGGTGCTGAACTGCTCGCTCTTTTCATCTACCGGGGCATCGTAGTCGATGACGATGTAGAAAATCTCACCGCTGCGAGTTTCGATGGTGATGAACTGCTTGTTGGTGTTCGCATGGAACTGGAGATCTTTCGCAATGGCATTTCCCTCTGTGAAGGGTTCCACCGGGGTAACCGTGGTGGGTGTGGTGGGAGCTGTGGTGGCAGGCGGCTCCGTTTCCGGCGGTGTGGTAAGCTTTGGCACAGTGGGCTTTGGTGTCGGCTGCGTGGGAGGGGGTTCTGTGGGATCAGATGTGTAGATAATCACATCATCCTTGGGGGGATTGGCTTCGGCGGATGCCGTAATGGTCAGAAAGGACATACACAGCATCAGCACCGCAAACAGGGTGAAAAAGCGGCGATTAAGTCTCAATGGAAGCATCCTCCTTTTCCTTGGTTTCGGCGGCATTGGGCGCAGCCTGGACTTTTGCCAGCAAGCCGGACAGGGCTTCCGGCGTCAGGCCGCACTCGCGCACCATGTAGATGATGTCGATGTTCTCCAGCTCCTGAATCTGCTTTTTCAGCTCTGCGTTTCGGAACTGGAGCTTGCTGATTTTCTCCGTGTTCTTTTCCAGCTCGGCACGGAGCTTTTGCAGTTTGGGATTCATAAAATCACGCTCCTTATCAGGGCAGACGCCCAAAAGTAAAGAAATGGGACTGCCAGTATTGGGTGTTGATATTGGTGTAAGAAATGGGATTTCCGCAGTGAATCATTCGGTTTTCACCCACATAAATGCCCACATGGGAAACACCGTTGGTTTTGTAGGTGCCCTTGAAGAACACCAGATCGCCGGGACGGGCGTTGCTTCGAGACACCGGGGTACAGAGATTGTAAAGCCCTTGGGCACTGGTGCGTCCGACACGCCACCCACTGTGATTGAGAACCCAGCACACATACCCGGAACAGTCAAAGGAAGTGCTGGGACTGCTGCCGCCCCAGATATAGGGGTAGCCCAGGTACTTCTCCGCTTCCCTTATCATGGCAGCGAACCGGGCGTTTTCCAGAGCCTCCGGCGGAAGGTCATACTTGGTGTACCCCTCAATCAGCATCTGCCGGATGTAGTCAGAATCCGGGAACAGGTCGGGACGGTTGCCCAGAGTCGCCATGTAGAGGGCATAACGACCCAGGGTTTCCTCGTTCATCACATACACAGGGACATGGCTGAGATCGAAGTTTTCCAGTTTGACAGTAACGCTCCGGTAGGTGTAGGAAACCTGAGTTTCATACTCGTATTCCTCCATAATGGGATAGCTCCACTGGTCAAACAGATAGACCCCGGTGACGGGGTCACGGGCATGGCGTTCCCTGGTGACGGTTTCCGTCCGATAGCGGGTTTCACTCTCCACGGTTTCCGTGAGAATGTACTGCTTTTCAAACAGCATTTCCAGCGTTCCCATGACCTCCAGCAATTTCCACTCGCCGGGGTGCATGGCGGACAGAATCGCAGTCAGCACATAGGGGTCATGCCCGATATCGTCCAGCGCATAGTGGTACTCGTCATAGTCATGGGTCTGTTCATAGTGATCCAGCTTTTGCTGCAATGCCTGTTCCATGGCGCAGTAGGCTGCTTCTGCACCCACAATATCATCGTCAGCGGCGGCATAGCTGCCGGCAGCGATTCCAGCACCGATGCCCTCCACCATCATGGAGCAGGAGGACACGGCGTTCAGGAGGAATGCTAGGATCAGTAGGATACCGAGGACAGCGGCAAACCCTTTTCGGTGCCGCGCAACCAAAGTTACCGCCTGTTCCGACTTTTTGGCAGCTTCCTTTGCAGCCCGAGCGCTACCCTCCACGGTACTGCATCCGGCTTTCTGGGCAGCATACTGGCGCTTGATTGCCTGCTTTTGACGCCACCGGGACAGGGGGTTGCTGGCGGGGTGTTCTACCTCTGCTTTCTTTTGCAGGGCATGGATATTGGCTCTCTCCAGTTGCTTTTCCGCACGGGCGGCGGCACGGTAGGGCTGAAGCTTGGCAGAACGGTATCCCTTCTGAAGAACATGGGCAGAAGAATCCACGGTATCTGCGGCATGATCCGCAGCTTCCACCCCCACATTGTCATCTTCGGATTCCCGGATTTCCCGGCGAATCTGCCTGCGGACAGCGGCGGTGGGGGCGTCGGTAACTTTGAGCTGGGAGGGCAGCTTTTTCTCCATATCCTCAAAATGGAGCTTTACCTTGATCTTGCCATTGCTGTTGTCGGCAATCAGCTCCGGCTTGATGACCTTTTTGGTGGGGTTTTTTACCTGGGCTTTTTCTGCCTTGTCAGCAGCTTTTTCCGCTTTCTGAATGGCTTTTCCCATAACGGGGTCGAGCCGCACTTTATCGGTGAATTTCAGCCGGGATTCACGCAAAAATACCACCTGCCAGAGTTACCGGGATATGGGTATTCCTCATTCTTCCGCATCCTCCTTCTTGTCTGACGGGCGAGTGGTCATAAGGCGGTACAGCTCTGTATCCTTGGGGAAGTTGTCCACAAAGGGCACAATGGTATCGCCATAGAACAGCAGACCTTCACCGGCGTTGGAGTGGGTCACATAGGAAAGCTGATGGGGAGAAATGCCAAGCTGTTGAGCGAGAATCTTCCGGTCACCGGCGGCTTGGTTGAGCATATAGATGAAGTCAGAATTCTCAAAAATGTTCTCAACTTCTCTGGAAGCCAGCAAATCTTTGACATTTTGGGTGATGCCCGTGGGAATACCACCCCACTTACGGAACCGCTTCCAGATTTCCACGGAGTAAGCGGCGGTCTGCTCCTCTTTCAGAAGCAAATGGAACTCGTCGATGTAGTACCGGGTGGACTTTTGGGTTTCCCGGTTAATGGTGACACGGTTCCAGACCTGATCCTGAACAATCAGCATACCGATTTTCTTGAGCTGCTTGCCCAGCTCCTTAATGTCGTAGCAAACCACCCGGTTGCTGACATCCACATCCGTCTGGTGGTTGAACACATTCAGAGAACCGGTGACATAGATTTCCAGCGCAGTGGCAACGAACTGAGCTTCCTTTTCCTCCTGCCTGCGCAAACAGTTATAGAGATCACCGAGGATGGGCATATTTTCCGGCTTGGAATCATTGAGGTAGTCCTGATACACCATCCGCACACAACGGTCAATGATGGTTTTCTCCACAGGTTTCAGACCGTCCTTGCCGCCCACAATCAGCTCACACAGGGACAGAATAAAGTCAGATTTCAAAGAAAGTGGGTTTTCCTCGTCGCTGTAATTGAGGTTGATGTCCATGGGGTTGATGTGATGCTTGGAGGTGGGCGAAATCTTGATGACCTGTCCCTCCAGCCTCTGCACCAGCGGGAAGTATTCGCCCTCCGGATCGCATATCATGATGTCATCGCCCGTGGCAAGGAACACATTGGAGATTTCCCGCTTGGCGGAGAAGGACTTGCCGGAACCGGGGGTGCCGAGAATCAGACCGTTGGGATTTTTCAACAGCTTCCGATCCACCATGATGATGTTGTTGGATAGAGCATTGATGCCGTAGTACAGAGCCTCCGGGCTGTCCTGAAACAGTTCCTGGGTGGTGAAGGGAACGAAAATCGCCACGCCGGAGGAGGTCAGACCCCGCTGAATTTCAATCTGGTTGAGGCCCAGGGGCAGGCTGCTGACCATGCCTTCTTCCTGCTGATAGTCCAGTGCCGTAATGCTGCAATTATATTTCTGGGCAATGGAATTTGTCTGAAACACATTGTTGTCCAGTTGCCGCTTGGTGTCGGCGGTGTTGAGAATCAGGAATGTCACAAGGAACATACGCTGATTCCGGCTTTGCAGATCGGACAGCAGCTTTTTTGCTTCCGCACCGTAGGTGGCAAGATCGGAGGGAATGATGTCCATGTCATATCCGGCACGGACAGCTTTTTTCTGCTCCTCAATCTTGCTCTTGTCCAGATCGGTGATGGTGCGCTTGATGGTCTTGATGGCGCTGACCTGATCCACGGACTGCACATGGATGTTGACCACAATGCTGCTTTCAATATCCAGAAAGTCCTTGAGAATCCGGTCACTCAGCTCCGGGGCCAGAATTTGCAGGAAACTGACGGAAGCGAACTTCTTGCCCATACGGAAATCCTTCGCCCGGTTAAAGAGGAAAGAGCTGGGGGCAATATAGTCCTTGGTGGACAGCCCGGAGCGGGGCAGATCTTCCCACCGGAAAGCAAAAGACTCCGGTGTATCCATGCGGAGAATGTCATGGAGAACCCGGAGCCGTTCCTGTCCGTTCAGCACCTCGGCGCTGACCCACAGCCGTTTGAAGTTGTTGAGGATGTCCGTTTCAATGCGCTCTAAGCGGGGTTTGGCAGAGCGGATGTTGTCGGCATCGATACCGAAGGTGAGATACTTGGTTTTCACAATGCCGTTGTTGCCCTTTGCCTGCTGCTCCTGGATGATTTTGGACAGCTCCCGCTGGATGCTTTCAAATTGATCCGAACGCAGCGGGATTGCCCGGGCAAAGGATTCCCGCAGGGCGGTCAGATTCACGAAGGAAAACTGGAATTTGATGGAGCTGTCGAAATAATTGAGGAAGTCGCACCAGCCGTCGAAGATGGCCTGCTTGTCCTCATTGTCCGAGAGCTGATAGTTGATGTCCCGGAACTGAATGGTTTTGGTGAAATGGGTGGGCGTGACCTGACAGATCCCGTCTACACGAATTTGCAGGTAGGGAATACTGTCCTGTGCGGACAGTTCCTTCTTATCTGTCCGATTTGCCCTTGCGATTGCGGTCTTTATCTCTTTTTGCTGAGTGCGGGACAGCTTTCTTTGGGTGGACAATCCGATATACCTCCTTATCTAACTGGTTTTGCCGCTCAACGACGGTATAGAAATTGTTGGTTTTGTAGGGGCGCTTCTTGGGGCGAAGCACCAGCACCCGAACCATGTTGCGGATGATGTCCTCCAGATGCTGTCCGTTCTTTTCGTACAAGGCGAACAGAAAGGCGGGCAGCATGGTGAGGATCATGAGCATGGCGGCAGAGGAATTGCCCAGCGGCTCCTTGGCTGCAAAATACAGGGGGACGCCAATGAGCAGGCCGAGGCTGAAACAGATCAGCTGCCGCTTGGTCAGATTAAAAAGAATCTTGCTTTTGACTTTGGTAAGGTCTTTGGGGACGGTTACATAGGGCATTTTTTACCTCCTTAGTGGGCATTGAATACGGAGCGGGCAAGGCTGCTGGTCTTGAACAGGCAGAAGCAGAGCAGCACTGTGTAGCCCATGCAGGTCCAGATGGCGGTGCTTATATCGATGGATACGGAGATGTTCTGCACCAGCACCGAGTAGATCGCCACACAGACCATAATGAGAAATGCCTGAAAGCCCAGGGCGAACAGGGTGCGCAGATAGTTCTGTCCCATCTGACCCCATTCCCGGTTTGCCATGGTCGCCATGGGGATGGGTGCCACGGAAGTCACCAGATATACCTCAATCATGCGTCCATAAATGACAATGAAAATGCAGATGGTGATTGCCCAGGTACAGATACCAACGAACAGGGACTGAAACCACAGCCCCAGCAGCGGCCCCACATCCATTTCCATGAGCCTGCTTTCCAAATCCGTGACCACCGAGGAAATGTCGATGCTGGTGTTTCCAATCATCACTCCGGCAGCGCCGTTGACAACGCTCTGGGCAGCGTCAAAGATGCCCATGACGATGGTCCAGGTATTGGATACGATCAGGACTGCGGCGGCGGACTTGAACACCCACTTGAAAAACATCCAGGTGTCCACATCATTGAGATTGTTTCTGTCGGTGATGAGCTGAATCAGCTCCAAGGTCATGACGATTGCCAGAATTGCTCCGGCGAGGGGGAGAATCACATTATAGGAAAGGTTCTGAATCATGTTGAAGATACCGCTGTTCCATGCCTGTGGAGTCAGTCCCACCTGACCGGCGATTTCTCCAATCTGCTCATTGGTGGAATCGAACATCCCAGAGAGATTGCTGACGATTCCGCTGACAAGCACTTCCTTCAGCCAGTCCGTAATGCTATCCCAGATAAAATCCATTGTGTTACCTCCGATCCGTTATGATTTTTTGGCTTCGGGGGATTCCACACGCTCACAGTAAACCACATACCGCTGCCTACCCCCGGAAGCGTAGGGGTGGCAGGTTAGCAGGGTCAGCAGCTCCCGTCCCGGCTGAATCAGGATTTCCGTTACATCGTGAGGGGCGATGATCTTGATTTCACAGACCCGATAGGTTAGCGTTTCCCATAGATTGGTTACGGAAACCAGGTCACCGACGTTCAGCTTGTCGATGTAGCGAAAGTAGCTGGCACCGTTGTAGCCCCGGTGTCCGGCAATGACGCAGTTGGTGTTTTCCCCGCCGATGGGCAGGCTGGTTTGGCTGAGGTGAGCGGCTCCATTCGCCATGTGCTGCTCCGTTGCCCCAAGATAGATGGGCATTTCTAGCTCCATGGCAGGAATGGAGATTACCCCGAACACTTCATCCCCAAGACCATAGTCTGAAAGCCGAAAGCTGGGTTTCTGATAGTCATACTCACAGGACAGTCCTGCCTGCCCCTGGGTGTAGATGGTTTCGTTGTAGCGAACCATGTCCGCCCACAGCTCTGGGTAATCTCTGGTTTCCTCCTGCTCCGTTAGGGAATCAATGGTGACAATCACATCGGGGATGGTCGGTTCGGTTGCATCCCGATTCAGAAAGCCCTGTGCGTTCAGGGAGATTTTTTGGTCTACCGCGGCACCCCAAAGGCTGGGGTACAGGAGAAAGGCAAGACCAGCAGCGAACACCAGCAGCATCAGGGCAATGAGAAAGGCCCGGAGTTTACTGCTTCGCATGGCTATTCCCTCCGCTGCTGCCAGCAATGCTCTGGTAAATCTGTGCGCCAATGGCGATGACCAGGATCAGAACCAGAGCTGCGGCAATGCCCAGAATAACGCCCTGCAAATACTTTTCCTCCCATGTCGATGCCGCTGCTTCCTCACTGGCAGTTTCTTCCATAAGCTGCTCCGCTTCCTCGTAGGGAATCCGGGAACCACGCACCAGCAGCCGGTGGGTGTTCACCCCATAGGGGGTGCAGGTGACCAGCGTACACAGATCCTCTCCAGGGACAATTCCCAGCAGGCTGGTGTCATAAGGCAGCACCGCGTTGATTTCCACCACCTGATACGCCAGGGTTTCATCCAGAACATGAAGATAGAACACATCCCCGGCGGTGAGCTGTTCCAGATCGGTGAACATCTTCTGGGATGCCATGCCGCTGTGCCCAGAGAGAATGCTGTGGGTGCTTTCGCCGCCCACCGGGAGGGAGCTGCCCAGCAGATGCCCGATTCCCCGTTCCAGAGAATCATTTTCCGTTCCGTGGTATATGGGCAGATTTACGCGGATTTTGGGAATCTCCACATAGCCCATGATGCCATTCCCAGCGAGATTGAGCTGGCTGTCATAGTCGGCAGATGCTGCCAGTAAGCCCTCCTGGCTGTAAGCTTCCGCTGCGCCGGGAATTAGGGAACGATTGTAAATATCCGCCTGTTCTTTCGCTTCCCGCAGTGCGGAATCGTCAATCTGCTTCATAACCTTCTGATAGGTGGTTTGAATCTGGGATGCGTACTTTTGGTTTACATAATTACTGATTACAGGATACAAGGTCAGCCCCAGCGCCAGCAGGAACGCCATGACCGCTAGGGCGATTGTGATACGCTTTTGCTTCGTATGGAACCCTCCTTTGAAAATGCCCCGGAGGAATGAACCTCCGGGGCAGATAAAATTAGACAGAGCGCTTCTTCCGGCTGACCAGCGCAATAACGGATACAGCGCCAGCCATCAGCAGAATTCCGACCACAGTAAACATCATAGTTCCGTTATCGCCGGTCTTGGGCAGGTCGAAACCACGGGTGTTGACCACGGTCAAAGGAGCCTCGGCGTTGGTGCTGCCGTTGTCCTCCACCATGTTGACCTTCTTGCCGCTGACGGTAGCGGAAGCGGTCCGCAGCTTGTGTTCCAGATGCTTCTGGGGGATATTCTTCAGATTGGCATCACTCTGAATGATCTGGGCGTACCGGGGATCGTTCTGAATCAGCCCCAGCGTGTCGGATGCGTAGACGGTGCAGCTATCAGCACTTTCCTTCTGGGAGATCACCACCTCAATATCCTGTTTCAGCAGTACATAGCCGCTGTCCGTGCGAACCTCGGTCATGGAATAGGTATCATCCTCCAGACCCTTAATCAGGATTCTGCCCTTGGTATCGCCGGTTTTCACGGGAACAAAGTGCGTGGCATCTTCCTTGTTGGCAGTGTGGCCGGTCACATAGTACACGCCTTCGTCCTCATTCAGCCGAGCCTTTACAAAGTAATTATCGGTCTTGTTCTGTACCAGAAACTCCACCTTGGAGAAATCGCCCTTGCCGTCAGAGAACAGCTTGGCCAGGTCAACGCCGTAGCTGAACACATGGCAGTCATCCACCAGAGTATCGTAGTAATTCTGGGAG
>ERZ808240.4548-NODE-4548-length-12157-cov-5.494464_pt1 | contig 12157 bp, 13 predicted proteins | sample MGYA00521084_ERZ808240 | MGnify/ENA primary metagenome ERZ808240 (study PRJEB31516, sample SAMN03275571) | gut metagenome | biome: mammalia-associated habitat; material: feces | host: Papio cynocephalus | place: Kenya | collected 2012-08-06 ... | reverse complement strand
CCGCGCGCGCCCTGTCGAGCTTCGAGGGCGTCCGTCGCCGCTTCACGCATGTGGGAGATATCGACGGCGTCACCGTGGTCGATGACTATGGTCATCACCCCACTGAGATCAAGGCGACCCTCGCTGCCGCCAAGTCCTTGAAGTATGATCATGTCGACGTCGTATTCCAGCCGCATCGCTACTCGCGCCTCCAGGCGCTCTGCGATGACTTCGCCGATGCGTTCGCCGATGCCGACAAGCTCCTGCTCATCGACGTGTTCTCTGCCGGCGAGATGCCCATCCCGGGCGTCACGTCCAAGATGCTCGCCGACGCCGTCGAGGCGAAGCACCCTGACAAGGAGGTCGTCTACTGCCACACCCGTTCCGAGCTCAACCATGAGCTCGAGCGCATGGTGGGGAAGGGCGATCTGCTCCTCACCATGGGTGCGGGCGACGTCACGACCGTCGGCCCCGAGTTCATCGAGTACCTGAAAGCCCAGAAGGACGCCTAGACGCCATGGGCCTGTTCAACGCCGTCATGGCCCTGTCGGGCATGATCGATACCGATGTTGTCGAATCCGAGCGTCTCGCCCGCCATACGACGTACCGTATCGGCGGCAAGGCCGACCTGTTCGTGACCTGCCACAGCTACCATGCGCTCCGTCGCGCGGTCGCGGTGCTCGATCGCGAGCAGGTTCCTTGGGTCATCCTCGGCAAGGGTTCCAACCTGCTGGTGTCTGATGACGGCTACCGCGGTGCCGTCATCACGCTTGGCCGCGAGTTCCAGCGCTCCGTCCTCTTCGATGACGGGTGCACCCTCACGGTGGGGGCGGGCATCATCACCGCACGCCTGGTGAACGACGCGCTCTCGCGCGGGCTTTCCGGTCTCGAATTCGCCGTGGGAATCCCCGGCACCCTCGGGGGCGCCGTGTCCATGAACGCCGGGACGCGCGACGAGTGGATCGGTTCGCTCGTGGAGGACGTGGTGACGTACTGCCCTGGCGAGGGCATCAAGCACTATTCCCATGACGACGTGTTCTGGGGCTACCGGACTTGCACACTGCCGCGTAACGAGATCATCCTCGAGGTCGTCTTGCGCCTGAAGCCCGCCGACAAGGCGGATATCAGGGCTAAGATGGAGCGCTACCTCACGCGCCGCAAGCATTCGCAGCCTATCGGAACCGCCTCGTGCGGCTCGGTGTTCCGCAATCCTCCCGACCAAAGCGTCGGCAAGTTGATCGACGACTGTGGATTGAAGGGTTTTTCTGTCGGAGGGGCCGAGGTCTCGTCCGTTCACGCTAACTTTATTGTCAATAAGGGTACGGCGACGGCGGCCGACGTTGCTGCCGTCATCAGCCATGTTCGCGAGAAGGTAAAGGAAAAGTATGGCGTCGAGCTCCAACCGGAAGTCAAGTTCCTCGGCTTCTAGAGCCTCGAGGCCGACGTACCGTCGCGCGAATTCCCATAGCGCCCATGGCGGTCCCAGCCGTGACAGGCGGCGGTCGCCGTCCGCACGGTCGGGCACGATCGACCTTGCACGCCGCAGCCCGAGCGGACAGTCGCGGCGCACGCCCGCTGTGGTAGGGGGCAGGCATCGACCGCAGCCACGGACCGTGCCCGGCAACCTTCCCCGTGGTGGCTACCGTAGCGTTCCTGCCCGTTCTGGACAGCAAAATAGGCACGGCAGCCGGTCTTCGCGGAGGGGTACCGATGTCGCATCGCGATTGGGTACGGTCGCCGGAAGGCTCCATATGCCGCATGTCGGAGCTCCGGCGGTGGTCGGTGTCCTAGGCGCCTTACTCGTCGTCATCGTCGCGGTGGTGATCGTCGTCAATTCGGGACTCTTTGCTGCCACCGATATCCAGATCAAGGGAAGCGAGCATATGAGCGCCAAGGACGCGCGCCTGCTGATCGATCTTCCCGAGAGTACGTCGCTGTTCAATGTCAACGAGAAGCAGATCGCCGAAGACTTGAAGCAGAATCCCTGGATCTCCGGGGTTTCGGTCTCGCGCACCTTTCCCCATACGCTGACCATCACGCCGACGGAGCATACGGTCAAGGCCATCGCCTACATCGCGGCCGATGACCTGGCGTGGGCCATCGACGATAACGACACCTGGATCGCCCCTCTTTCCGTCGCATCCGAAGACGACGATTCGGATGACGCTGCGGCAACGGGCAACGCTTCGGACGATGCGTCGGGTACCGATACAGGTGCCGATGGGTCTTCGGCCACATCGTCGGGTTCGGATTCGGGTTCGACGACCCAGTCATCGACCAGTGGGTCGCAGGGCGATAGCATGGGCGACACGTCTTCCGGCTCCGATTCGTCGAGCTCAAGCGATGCCACGTCCGACACGGACGCTTCCGGGCAAGCCGATACGTCCGATAGCGGTTCGGGAGAACTCGCGGCCGCGCAGAAGCTCGCCAAGCAGTACGGCGCCGTGCTGCTGGTCGATGTTCCGACCGATATCTCGCCGGTTTCGGGCGAGACGGTCAAAAGCGACGTCATCCAGGCTGGGCTTGCCTATGTGAAGGGCTTCTCGAGCGATTTCCTCAAGCAGGTGAAGGACATCTCCGTTTCCTCCACTGAGGCGATCTCGATCGACCTGAAATCAGGAGTCGAGGTATCCGTCGGCTCTGCGGACAAGATCGAGCGCAAGGAGAAGATCGTGACCCGCCTGCTCTCCCAAGAAGACGGTGTCACTTACATCAACGTGCGGACGCCGGGAAGCTATACGTTCCGTCAGGCCCCGTCGTCCTGATCGAGGGTTTTATTCACCATCGGTCAGCGGTTTCAGCTGCCGTTTGTCTGGAATGTTCACAATTTACGCTCTAACGTTTGACTCAGACCTTCATAATATGCAAACATAGCACGGTTTACCTTTGCATTTACTCTCAAGTAGAGGGTTAAGGTCAAAGGACCGACCCATGCTTTCGCATTACCGATGTTCGGAGGACCGACATGCACGAGAACGAGATCAACAACTATCTTGCCGTCATCAAGGTGGTCGGCGTCGGTGGCGGCGGTACAAACGCGGTCAACCGCATGATCGAAGAGGGTATCCGCGGCGTCGAGTTCGTCGCCATCAACACCGATGCGCAGGCCCTCGCTATCTCCGATGCAGACATCAAGGTCCATATCGGTACCGATCTCACGCGCGGCCTGGGCGCCGGCGCCAACCCCGAGGTCGGTCGCAAGGCAGCCGATGAGTCCCGTGACGACATCGCCGAGGCGCTCGCTGGTGCCGACATGGTGTTCATCACCTGCGGTGAGGGCGGCGGTACCGGTACCGGAGCCGCTCCGATCGTCGCCGATATCGCCATGAACGAGGTCGGCGCCCTGACGGTCGCGGTTGTCACCAAGCCCTTCACCTTCGAGGGCCGCAAGCGCAAGAAGTCCGCCGAGGAGGGTATCAAGACCCTTTCCGACTGCGTCGACACCATGATCGTCATCCCGAACGACAAGCTGCTCGATATCGCTGAGAAGAAGACCACGATGCTCGAGGCTTTCGCAACGGCCGATGGCGTCCTGTCCCAGGGTACCCAGGGCATCACGGACCTCATCACCGTCCCGGGCATCATCAACCTCGACTTCGCCGACGTCAAGACCATCATGAAGCAGGCCGGTACGGCGATGATGGGCATCGGCACCGCCTCCGGTGACACCCGTGCCGTCGACGCCGCCCAGCAGGCCATCTCCAGCCGCCTGCTCGAGAGCTCTATCGACGGCGCTACGCGCGTGCTGCTTTCCATCGCCGGTTCCAAGGATCTCGGCATCCAGGAGATCAACGATGCCGCCGACCTCGTCGCCAACGCCGTCGATCCCGAGGCCAACATCATCTTCGGTACCGTCGTCGACGAGTCCCTGGGCGATCAGGTGCGCATCACTGTCATCGCGACCGGCTTCTCCGATGCGAACGTCAACCGTCAGGACGAGCTCTTCGCTGCCCAGCAGTCGCAAGCAAAGGCTGCTTCCACCGAGCCTCAGCACACTTCCACGAGTTCTGCCCAGGCTGCGCCGACGCGCAATGTCGGTGGCACCGAGCTTCCGAACTTCGGCAACGACCAGTTCGAGCTTCCTGATTTCCTGAAGCGCGGTTCGTTCTAATTCGCTTTCAGAGTCCTTCCTTCCGGCCCGGGAACCGTTCGGTTTTCGGGCCGTTTTCGTTTTCGGTGCCTGCCATCCCTTACGGTCCCTTTACATTCGGTAAATCCAATCTGGGTAAACTTGATTCGTAAGGCTTTATCCGTCTTTCAAGGAGGACTCCAGTATGGCAGTTCGTTCGGACAAGGTCGCGCGGGTCGAAGTGGACGGCGTGACGTTGGTCGAAGGGCGCACGCCAGATGTCAGGTTCGCGTTTACCGAGCGCACCGGCGGCGTTTCCGAAGCCCCGTACGCTTCACTCAATCTTGGGATCCACGTGGGGGACGATCCCTTTGCCGTGCACGAGAACCGTCGGCGCGTGCTCGAGGCGTTGGGTGCGGCCGATTGCGAGCATAACCTGCTCGTTCCCAATCAGGTTCATGGCGACACGATCGTGACCGTGACGAAAAACGGCGCTGATTATCTCGAATCGGTGCGCGAGAAGATTGCCGAGGGCTGCGATGCCATCGTATGCTGCGCGCCCGAGGTTCCCGTCATGCTTTGCTTCGCCGATTGCGTGCCTGTGGTGCTGACGTGCCCCGGCGGTTTCGCGATCGCGCATTCCGGCTGGAAGGGCACGTTCGCCCATATCGCTGGCAAGACCGCTCAAGTGATGTGCCAGGCTACGGGCTGCGATCCCACTCAGGTCTCCGCGTATATCGGTCCGCACATCTTGGGCGACGAGTACGAGGTCTCTTTCGAATTGATCGATAAATTCGATGCGGAATTCGATGATGTGCACCCCAGGGGCCCGCGTCTGCTCGATCTCTCCCGTGCCATTATGCAGTCGTTGGAAGAATCGGGCGTGCCGTCTAGGCAGATCATCGATCTTGAGCTTTCCACGATGCGTCTTAACGACCGTTTCTTTTCCTATCGGCATGAGGGCGGAGTTTGCGGACGCCATGCGGCGGTGGGTGTGCTGTGCTGAAACGATTGATTTCCGGAGTTGCCTCAGGCGTTTTGGCCGTCTCGTTGTGCGCTTGCTCCTCGTCGACCTCTGCGGGGTCGACGAGTATCACGGTCGCCGGTTCCACTACATGCCTCCCGATCGCCGAGATCGCGAGCGAGGGTTACCAGACGTCATCGGGTACGAGCGTTCTCGTCTCGGGCCTGGGTTCCTCTGCGGGTATAGAGGCCGTGTCGAACGGCACGGCTGACATCGCCACCTCCTCGCGCGACCTCAACGGCGACGAGAAGGATCTCGGTTTGACGCCGATCGTCATCGCCCACGACGGCATCGCCGTGATCGTGAATGAGGACAATCCGGTCGACAACCTTTCCGTCGATCAGCTTCGCGACATCTATGCCGGCAAGATCACCAACTGGAGAGAAGTCGGCGGCGATGATCTCCCCATCCAGATCATCAACCGCGACGAGGCTTCCGGTACCCGCGAGGCCTTCCGTACGATCGTCATGGGTAAGACTCCGTTCGACCGCTCAGCTGCGGTGCTTTCGGGTACCGGTCAGGTCCGTGATGTCGTTTCCCGCTCACGAGGTGCCATCGGTTATATCTCCTTGGGCTTCGTCAAGAGCAAGTACGCTACCACGCAGGTGAAGCCGCTTTCCGTCGAGCATGTCGAACCGAGCGAGAAGACGGTTTCGAGCGGTGGATATCCCATTTCGCGCGATCTGTACTTCTTCGTCAAGGGGAAGCCCTCGGACGCCGCGCAGGGCTACATCGATTACGTGCTGTCGGAAAAGATGGATCGTCAGATCCGCGAGGCGGGCTTCATCCCCGTCGATCACACCAAGGAAGGGGAGTAGCCGATGAGCGAGCAAGAGACGCAACATGCCAAGAAGCGCGAGCTCGCGCTCGTCTCGCGGAGCACGTATGTGAAGGAGAGGGCGCTCAAATGGCTCTTCTTCTCCTGTGCGTTCCTGGCCGTGGTCACGGTCATCCTGATCTTCGTGTTCACGACGGCGTCTGCAACACCGGTGTTCACGGATATCGGACTGGGGAACTTTTTCAGCCTCACTTGGGCCCCTTCTGAGGGTAAGTACGGGATCTTGGCGCTGCTAGCCGGTTCCGGTCTGGTGACTGTCGGCGCTCTGGTCATGGGTGTGCCGTTGGGTGTCGGGACCGCCGTCTATCTGGTCGAGATCGCGAGCAAGCGCGTCCGCAAGGTCATCAGCCCGTGTGTCGACCTCTTGGCCGGCATCCCCTCGATCATCTATGGCTTTTTCGGCATGGTCATCATCCGTCCGTTCGTGGCGCAGGTGTCCGGCGGCTTGGGCTTCGGTGCCCTGACAGCCTGGTTCGTGCTCGCCATCATGATCGTGCCCACCATCACCACGCTCACCATCGATGCCCTCAATTCCATACCCATGGGCATCCGCGAGGCAAGTTACGCCATGGGTGCCACCAAATGGCAGACCATTTACAAGGTCGTCCTACCAGCGGCCAAACTCGGTATCGTCGACGCCGTCGTCCTCGGCATGGGCCGTGCTATCGGCGAGACCATGGCCGTGCTCATGGTCGTGGGCAACGCCCCGGTCATACCTGCCTCCATCGCGAGCCCGATCTCGACGCTGACGAGCCAGATCGCGCTCGACATGAGCTATTCGTCGGGTCTGCACCGCTCGGCCCTGTTCGGTATGGGCGTCGTCCTGTTCATCATCTCCGCCTCGCTTGTCGGCCTGGTTCGCGTGATCTCCAAGAAGGGCAAGTAGGTTATGGCTGAAATCTCTGAATCCGCGGCACCCGGGGAGCTTTCCTCGCGTGAGCGCATCAAACGCGCCCTGTCCCATGGCAAGAAGGGCCGCATCGACAAGGATCTTTCCAACAAGATCATGCTTGGCGTCTTCCGTGCCGCCGCGTATATCACCACGCTGGTACTGGTGGCCATCATCGCGTACGTCGTGATCAACGGCCTGCCGCACATCTCGCCCGATTTCATCTTCGGGTGGCCTGAGGGCGTCAACGCCGAGGGCGGTATCTGGCCCACGATCGTCTCCACGGTCTATGTCACCGCGCTGGCCATGCTCATCTGCACGCCTATCGCGGTGCTGGCGGCCGTCTATCTGGCCGAGTACGCCAAGCAGGGCAAACTCGTCGAGATCATCCGCTACGCGGCCGACACGCTCGCTTCGGTCCCGTCCATCGTCATGGGTCTGTTCGGTTACTCGCTCTTCGTCGAGGCAATGGGGCTGGGTCTGTCGATGATCTCGGCCGCTATGGCGCTGGCGCTGCTCATGCTGCCGATCGTCATGCGTACGACTGAGGAGGCCATCCGCGCCGTTCCCCGCTACATCCGCTGGGGTGCCTACGGTCTCGGTGCCACTAAATGGCAGGTGGTCTCCAAGGTCGTCCTGCCGTCCGCATTCGGGCGCATCGCCACGGGCATCGTGCTCGCGATCGGCCGTGCCATCGGTGAGACCGCCGTCGTCCTGTACACCATGGGCCAGGCCATCAACCTGCCCGTGACCCCGCTCGATTCCGGGCGCCCCATGACCGTCCACCTGTATCTGTTGGCCAACGACGGCATCAATATGAATGCCGCCTACGGCACGGCACTGCTGCTGATGGTCATCATCCTGGCGTTCAACCTGTTCGCGCGCTTCCTGTCGCGTAAGAGCCATTAGTCTAAGAGGAGCACCATGTCCGTCTATCAGTCTGCGCCCACGGTCGATGAGAGTGCGATCACGGCCGCGAATTTCGATTTCTGGTACGGCGATTTCCATGCGCTGACCGGGCTCGACCTCAATATCGCCAAGAACAAGATCACCTCGTTCATCGGGCCGTCCGGCTGCGGCAAGTCCACGTTCCTGCGCTGCATGAACCGTATGAACGACTTGATCGAGGGAACCCGTACGGGCGGCACCATGCGCCTCGACGGCAACGACATCTATGCGGACGGCGTCGATCCCGTCGACCTGCGCCGCCGCGTGGGCATGATCTTCCAGCAGCCCAACCCCTTTCCCAAGTCCATCTACGAGAACGTCGCGTTCGGGCCGCGTCTGCAAGGCGTCACGTCCAAGAGCGATCTCGATGACATCGTCGAGGAGTCGCTGAAGCGTGCCAACCTGTGGAAAGAGGTCTCCAACCAGCTCAACAAGGACGGGCTGGCACTTTCCGGCGGCCAGCAGCAGCGCTTGTGCATCGCGCGCGTGCTCGCTGTGCAGCCCGATGTCCTTCTGATGGACGAGCCCTGCTCCGCTATCGACCCGACCTCCGTCCAGAAGGTCGAGGATCTCATGGCCGAGCTGGCACCGGAGATGACGATCATCATCGTCACGCACTCCATGCAGCAGGCGGCTCGTATATCTGATTACACAGCCTTCTTCCTGCAGGAGGTCGCCGGCGAGCCTGCGACGCTCATCGAGTACGGCCAGACTGATTCGCTTTTCACGAGTCCTATGGACCGCCGTACCGAGGACTACATCACCGGGCGTTTCGGTTGATATCGAGCGTTTTCCCGCCCGCAGATCACCTTTGACGAGCTGCGGGCTTGTTTTTACCTTTTTGGATTGGAGTAAAGCATGCGTAAACTGTTTTCACGTCAACTGATCGAGGCTCGGCACGAGATGCTGTCGATCTACGAGGCCGTCGACTTGACCCTGCACGACGCGGTGAACGCGTTTGTCACCGACGACAAGAAACTGGCATCGAAAGCCAAGAAGCAGACGCTTGCCATCGACGCGCGCTGCGCGAATCTCGAGGCCGTCTGCTACAACCTCATCGCCACGCAGTCACCGGTCGCGTCCGACTTCCGCCTGTTGCAGACGATCATCTACGTCGATTTCAATCTGCAGCGCATGACCGACAAGGTGCGCTCCATCGCCCGTGCGGCCAAGCGCAAGGTCAAGGCCGATATCGAGCTTCCCGACGAGCTTGTCAAGCTGATCGAGCAGGAGGCTGCTGCGACCTACCGCGTGCTCGGCACGTCGATCACGGCACTCGTGAACAACGACCTGTCGATCATCGCCACCCTGGCCGAGCAAGATGAGCCGGTTCACAACATCTACGGCGAGTTCTTCCGCGCATTCAACCGCATGGACAATCCTGATCTCGATGACGATACGCACTACGATGACTTCCGACGCGTCATCATGGTCTCGCGCTATCTTGATCGCACGGCTTCTATCTCCATCGATGCTGCCTGCCGTCTCTCATTCCTGCTGACCGGTCAGCGTCTGACGCCATCGGACATAGCCACCGCCGACGATGACGAGCTCGAGAACATGCGCGTTCCCTCCGGAGAGGGCGTCATCATGGACCCGGTGGTCGATGCTCGCTATGTCGCTGCGCTTCCGCTCGATGAAGTGGGCGAGGAGCTCAAGGCGTTGATCGAGTCGGCGCAGGGTGACTCCGACGATGACGACGAGGACGAGTAGGGCAGGGCGCTCTGTGGCGAATTCCTAGATGCCCTCGGTCGGGCGCGGTTCCGTTTTTCGGGACCGCGCCTTTTGCGTTAGCATGGATATGATTGCACATCCGAAAGAGGTTCGTATGGACAGCACATACCAGGCCATGGTCGCTCGGCGACGCGAGGAGATCCTCGAGCGTTTTTACGCCGCGCTCGATCGCGCGGGAAGGCCGCATGACGCCGCCAAGCTCATGGGCGTCTCCAAGACCGTCGGCGTCGATGAGGTCGTCTGCGCCATCAAGGCCGGATATCGCTATTTCGGTGAGAACCGTCCGCAGGAGCTGACCCGTAAGATTGCCGGTCTGGCACAGGTCGACGGGCTGCCTGAGGTGCGCTTCGATATGATCGGCAACCTGCAGACGAACAAGATCAATGCTGTCTTGGGAGCTGCCCATACCATTCATTCCGTGAGTTCCCTGCATCTCGCCGAGTCGATCTCGAGCCGTGCGGAACGACGGATGGAAGCGGGCGAGATGACATCGGCCCAACCGGTGTTCCTCGAGGTGAACGTGTCGGGCGAAGCGTCGAAATCCGGATTCTCGCCCGATGAGGTGCGCGCCTGCATGCCGCAGCTGCTCGATCTCAAGGGTCTTGCCATCCAGGGCCTTATGACCATGGCGCCGCGTGGCGACAACGCGTGCGCGCACCGCACGTTCGAGGGGTTGCGCCTGCTCGGGGACGAGTTGAACGAGACCTACGCGGGCGATGTGAAGCTGACGGAGCTTTCCTGTGGCATGAGCGAGGACTTCGAGGCGGCTTTGGAGGAGGGATCGACCCTCGTGCGCCTGGGCCGAGTGGTATTCAGTCCTGAGTTTGCAGTAGAATAAGCAGATGAAGCTGCACATTCAGCCTAACCGAACGTAGAATAATCGCACCCAGGGCAGAAAGGCGAAGATATGGGCTTTCTCGATAGCATCAAAGATAAGTTCCAGCAGGGCATGGGACAGAACAACTCGTATGACGTCGGCTACAACGCCGACGGTGACTACGACGACGATTACGGCTACGACGACGGTTATTCCTCACCGGCAAACGACGGCTACTACACACCCGATCCGCCCAGCAACGGCGTACTAGGCCAGACGCGTCGTGGCGAGGCTGAGAGCGTCGCCGTATATACGCGCTCGGGAAAGCTCGTCGGTGACGATTCGCGTCATGCGACCACGTACAATCCTCCCGCTCGCAGCCAGGAGGCGTCGGGCGGCTACCGTCCGGGTGCCTACGATACGCCATCAAGCTATGCCGAGAACGCCCGTGCATATGCCGCTTCCACGACTCAGGAGGCTATCGGCGCACATGCCGCGCCTTCGACGGCCGGTGATACGGCGAGTTACGCCAACTCGATCCTGAACGCCACGCCGCAGCTCCCGGCCTACGTGCTTCGCCCCGAGAGCTATGACGACGTCGAGACGGTCGTGCGCCGCGTGCGCACCAAGCAGCCGGTTGCGCTTGTGTTCGTGGGCGTCCGCACCGAGGTGGCCAAGCGCGTACTCGACTTCAGCTACGGCTTCGTGTGCGGTCTGGGCGCTTCCATCCAAGAGGTGGGCGACCGCGTGTTCATGGTGCTTCCCGCCGGTTGCGAGGTCAAGGAATCCGATCTCAAGAAGCTGCGCGCAGACGGCTACCTCAAATAGACGAAGGGTGTCATCATAACTACTTATACGATTATCCAGATCGTCGATAAGCTCATCAACTTCTACGAGGTGCTTATCGTCGTCTACTGCCTTATGACGTGGTTCCCCCGGCGCGAGGGCAGCCTGCTCGCCGATGTCAACGCGGTGCTCGAGCAGCTGGTCGGGCCGTACCTCAACTTCTTCCGGCGGTTCATCCCGGCCATGGGCGGTATCGACTTTTCGCCGGTTATTGCGATTCTTGCTTTGAGTCTTATCGAACGAGTGCTTATAGGTATACTTTTGTAGATCACGCCGCGACACGCGCACGCGTGTCTGAGCGAAGAAAAAGGAGAACTGATAATGGCTATCACACCCGCTGACATCCAGGCGCAGACCTTCTCTGAGGCAAAGCGCGGTTACGATCCTGCCGAGGTCGACGTCTTCCTCGAGCAGCTTTCCTCTGAGGTCGATGCCATGCTGGCAAAGATCGTCGACCTCAAGGGCCGTCTGACCGACACCGAGCAGCAGCTTTCCGATGCCCGTGCCCAGCTTGCACAGGCTCAGCAGGCCGCTTCCGCTGCCGCCCCGGCACCCGCTGCGGCTCCGGCTCCCGATATCACCGCGTCCGAGCGCCAGATCTCCGCTGCGCTGATCGCTGCCCAGCAGACGGCTGACAAGATCGTCAACGAGGCCAACGAGAACGCCGAGCGCATCCGCAACGAGGCCGACGCCAAGGCCCGTGAGGTCATCCGCCAGGCACTGGCTGAGAAGCAGAGCGAGCTCGAGGAGATCGACCGTCTCAAGGCTTCCCGTGAGGAGTTCAAAGCCGAGTACCTCAAGCTTATCCAGCACTTCATGGACGATGCCCAGAACGAGTTCCCGTCCGATTTGCTTTCCGCTTCCACGCCGGTCGGCTCCGCTGCCGCCCCGGCTCCTGCGGCTGCCTCTCCCGCAGAGACGGTTCCCGCAGCGCAGCCGATCGTGACGCCGGTTGCCGATCCGTTCGCTCCGCTTGATAACTTCGGTGCCGACGATCTGGATTAGTTCCCGCA
>ERZ808240.4546-NODE-4546-length-12159-cov-3.275859_pt1 | contig 12159 bp, 11 predicted proteins | sample MGYA00521084_ERZ808240 | MGnify/ENA primary metagenome ERZ808240 (study PRJEB31516, sample SAMN03275571) | gut metagenome | biome: mammalia-associated habitat; material: feces | host: Papio cynocephalus | place: Kenya | collected 2012-08-06 ... | reverse complement strand
TATCACATATTTTCTAAAAAGAAAAGAGTATTGAACTTTGTCAACACTCTGAGAAAACAATAACTTAAATTATTGTTTTCATTATATTACTTTATCTTTTTATTTACTAATATATTTTAGTAATTTTCACTTTTTACTTCAAAATAACTTTGTGGATGATTACATACAGGACAAACAAGTGGTGCTTTTTCTCCATAGTGTATATGTCCACAGTTACGACAGATCCACATTTTTTGTTCTGCTTTTACAAATACTTTTCCATTTTCTAAATTATCTAATAATTTTCTATATCTTTCCTCATGAGCTTTTTCAATTTTTCCAACTTCTTCAAAAAGATAAGCTATATGGTCAAATCCTTCTTCTTTAGCTTCCTTAGCAAAAGAATCATACATATCTGTCCATTCATAGTTTTCTCCTTCTGCAGCTTGTAATAGATTTTCTCTTGTGCTTTTTATTTCTCCACCTTGTAATAATTTAAACCACATCTTAGCATGTTCTTTTTCATTACCAGCAGTTTCTTCAAATATAGCAGCTATTTGTTCATAACCTTCTTTTTTAGCCTTGCTAGCAAAGTATGTATATTTATTTCTTGCTTGTGATTCTCCAGCAAATGCTGTCATTAAATTTTGTTCTGTTTTTGTTCCTTTTAATTCCATATTATCTCTCCTTACATCTTTTGCAAATACCTTTGACAACTAGTTCAATACTTTGTATTTCATAATCAATATTAAATTCTATATTGTCATTTATTTCAATATCTTCTAACATTCCACATCTTACACAATAAAAATGTGCATGATCTTTTTTGACATTATCATAAATATATTTATCTCCATCTAAACTAATTTTTTTTATTTTCCTTTGTTCAGTTAATTGATTTAAATTTCGATAAACTGTAGAAAATGAAATATTTGGTAAAATTTTTTTTACTTCTTCATATACTTTATCAGCAGATGGGTGTAAATGGCAATTATTAATATAATCAAGTATTACTTCTCTTTGTTTTGAATAATTCATAAAGGTACTCCTTACATATTAATTCTATATTTTTTTATAGTTAAAGTCAATATAAAAATAGGAATAATTCCTATTTTTATATTTTATATTTTAAAATAAACTTAATTGGCTTGATTCATCCATTCCATCAAATATTCCCATTAATCTCATTTTTTCAACCAATGTAGCTGATATTTTACTTCTTTTCCAAGCATCTTCAATACTTAAAAATTCTTTTTTATTTCTTTCATCAACTATAGCTTGAGCTACTGCTTCTCCTAATCCATCAATAGAATTAAATGGTGGATATATTTCATTATCATTTTTTACAAGCCAATCTTTTGCTTCGCTTTTATATAAATCTATATTAACAAATTTAATACCTCTAGCTGTTGCTTCTAGTGCTACTTTTAGACTTTCTAGTTGACCTAATTCTTTATTAGTAGCATCGTATCCCTTATTTTGAATTTCAATTATTTTATTTTTAATAGCATCATATCCCTTAATCATTACTTCAACATCTACATCTGTTGCCTTTGATGAAAACCATGATGCATAAAAATATACTGGCATATGAACTTTGTACCAAGCTATTCTAAATGCACTTATTACATATGCTGCTGCATGAGCTTTTGGGAACATGTACTTTATTTTTTGACATGAATCTATAAACCATTTTGGAATATTAGCTTCTTCCATTGTTTTTACATGTTCTTTCCAAGTTTCAGGGTCTTTACTTGCTTTTCCTTTACGAACAAATTCCATTATTTTAAATGCTTTAATAGGAGCAAGTCCACGATACATTAAATAAACCATTATATCATCACGACATCCTATAGTTTCTTTAAATGGAACAATATTATTTTGAATTAATTCTTGAGCATTTCCTAACCAAACATCGGTACCATGTGATAAACCTGATATTTTAACCAATTCGGCAAAAGTTGTTGGTTTTGTATCTTCTACTAACTTAATAGTAAATGGTGTACCAAATTCAGGAATTCCTAATGTACCAGTATTACATAATATTTGTTCTTTAGTTACTCCTAAAGCTTTTGTTGATGTAAATATGCTCATTGTTTCTTTATCATCCATTGGAACTTTCATAATATCTGTTCCAGATTGTAATTGAATTAATCTTAATTGTGTAGGATCAGAGTGACCTAATATATCTAGTTTTAATACACACTCTTCAATTGAGTGATAATCAAAGTGAGTTGTTCTCCATGGAGAAGTTGGGTCTTCTGCTGGAAATTGAAATGGTGTAAAGTCAAAACAATTCATATAATCTGGTATAACTACTATTCCACCTGGATGTTGACCTGTAGTTCTTTTTACACCGGTACATCCAAGAGCTAGTCTTTCTACTTCAGCTGTACGCATTACAATATTTTTGTCTTCACAATACCCTTTTACAAAACCAAATGCTGTTTTATCTGCTACTGTACCAATCGTTCCTGCTCTATATACATTATCAGCTCCAAATAGTACTTTCGTATATGCATGGGTACTTGCTTGATTTAAATCAGAGAAGTTTAAGTCTATATCCGGTACCTTATCAGCATTAAATCCTAGGAAAGTTGCAAAGGGCATATCTTGTCCATCTTTAATTAATGGTATATTACAATTAGGACACATTTTATCTGGTAAATCAAATCCACATGAATAATTTTCCCCTAAAGGTTTACCATTTTCTTCAAAAATACTTATTTTGCATTTACTACATCTATAGTGAGCTGGTAGTGGATTTACTTCTGTTATTCCCATTAAAGTAGCTACAAAACTTGATCCTACTGATCCACGGGAACCAACTAAGAATCCTTCATCATTAGAGTGCTTAACTAATCTTTGAGCTATTAAATATATTGGATCAAATCCTGCTCCTATTACACCACCTAATGATTTTTTTAATTTTTTATTTATTTCATCATCTGATAGTTCTGGTTCTTCTTTTTTCATATGATTTATTAAAAATTCTTTTACAGAATCAAATCCTTTAACTATTACTTCATGTAATTCTTTAAAAGCTTCTTTTTCTAAATCACTTATAGGTTTATCTTTCAACTCTGCTTTTATAGTATTTAATACAATATCACCATACAATTCAGTAGCAATTCTTTCTTCTATTGAATAAGGTAATGGTTCACCATACCAATATTTTGCTTTATCATATACTAAGTCTGTTACTACTCTTGGACAATCTAGATAGCATGATCCATCATCACTTTTTACACGTGGTGAGAATGGTGTTCCACCAGTATCTGGAATTACTTCTATTTCTTCTACCATATCTGCTATTTTATTGGTATTTTCTACTACAATTTTATAAGCTAAATCTGTTCCTAAAAAACTAAAGTCTTCTAACATTTCTCTTGTTGTTCTAAAATGTTGTGATGGAATTTCTTTTATACCTGTTTTAGCAAGTGGATGTCTTCCTCCTCCAGGTACTTTTTGATTTACAATAATTTGTCTATATATCTTATCTTCTCTTTTAAAATGATGGACATCTCCTGTTGCCACTATGATTTTACCTGCTGATTCAGTTGCTTCTATTATCTTTTTGATATGATTTTGTAGTTCTGTTTTATCTTTAAAATCACCTAATTGTAATAAATGATCATATACTTCTGGAGGTTGTACTTCTACATAGTCATAGAAATTAATTATATTTGTTAATTCTTGACCTTCTTTACTTCTTGCTTCAGTAAATACTTCTGATTCATAACAACCACTTCCTATTAATAGTCCTTCTCTTAATTCTTGAAGTTTACTTCTTAATATTCTTGGAGTTTTATATATATATACAGTGTTTGCTAAAGAAATTATTTCAAATAAATTTTTTAAACCTTTTTTATTTAGTGCTATTGCATTAAAGTGATATGTGCGACCAAATTTATATATTTCATCTTTTGATACTAGGTTTTCTAAGTCTTTTATTTTTTCGAATTTTTGTGATTCTAATTTTTTTAACATTTTGGCAAATACATATGCTGTTCCTTCTGCATCGTAGTCTGCTCTATGGTGAGCATCTTCTTCCCAAGGAACATTATATCTTTTTACTAATGCTGATAAACTATGTCTTGCATATCCTTGATCTAATGTTCTTGATAATTCTAATGTATCAATAACTGTGTTTTTAAATTCACCTAGATTATATTTTTTCATTGCCATTTCAATAAATGAAATATCAAATTTAGCATTATGAGCTACCATAGGTAAATTTCCTACCCATTCTATAAATCTCTTTGTTACAGTTTCTTCATCATCTTTACCTTTTACCATTTCATCAGTAATACAAGTTAATTCTGTTATTTTATCTGGAATATGTCTTTTTGGATCAATTAATTCATCAAATCTACCTGTTATTTCTCCATCTTTTATTTTAACAGCACCAATTTCAATCATCTGATCTGCTCCACCAGCATTAAAACCTGTTGTTTCAGTATCAAATACTACATATTCACTATTTATTAAATCTTCTTCACTTGGTCTAATTACAATATTTACTGTATCATCTACTAGCGTTAATTCTGTACCATATAGTCCTTTAAATATAGGTGGATTTTTTTCTAATTCTTTTTGTTTATTTAATTCTTCTGTTAGTTCTTTTTTAGTATTTTCATCTATTTCTTCATTTAGTTTATTTTCTAATTCTTCTATTTTAGATTTAATACCTTTTCTAATATTTTTATTATGGTTTTTTATTATTCCAAATGATATTGGAAATGCCTGACAACCATTATGATCTGTTATAGCTACTCCTTTATATCCCATACGAATTGTTTCTTCTACTAATTCACATGTGTGTTTTCCTAAGTCTAATTTTGTTACTCCGTCCATTTGGCTCATCATTGTATGTGCATGTAATTCTACTCTTTTTACTGGTGCATCGTCTATTATTTTTTCAAATACTTTTTTGGAAACATTTATGTCATTTATTAATAATGAAATATCTTGTGAATATTGATCTTTATCTTTTACTTTAGCTCTTATTTTATACCAATTTCCTACTTTTATTTTTTTATCTATTATTTTGAATTCTTCAGGATCTCTTATAAATAAAGTACCATATATACTATCTGTATTATCACTTATTTTAAGTGACATTATTTTTAGTCCTGATTTTGCTTCTCTTACATCTTTTCCAAATATATATGCTTCTATTACTATAGATCCTCCTGGTAAGGATAGCATATCTAATCTACTTATACTTTCTTCTATTCTTTTTCCTACAATTACATCTTCATCATTTGGATCTTGTATAAGTGGTTTAGATTCATAATTTGCTTTATATTTGTTTGATGGTTTTTCTTCTTTTACTTCTACTTTTGATTGTTCTACTACTTCTACTTTTAAGTCTTCTTTTATTTCTTCAATTATTTTTTTTTCTTCTTCGCCATCAATTATTACATTTATTTCACATTTATACCCGGCATTATTTAAATCTTTTTGTAATTTTTCTTTAATTGTATTAAATTTTAGTACTTCAGCTTTATTGCTTAATATAATATTACATTTATCATTTAGTTCCAATTTTGAGTCTAGAAACATTCTTAACAATGGTGAATTTTCTGAATATTTTTCTATAAAGTACCTATAATAATATACAAAATTATCATCATTGTTATTTGAATTTATTATTAAAATTGATTCTGTTATATTAAATGTTTTTTTTAATAAATCTGATACCTCTAAATATATTTCTAGTGGTAAAATGTTATTTTCTATTATAAATTCATATTTTGTTTTTTCTTTATTACCTATTATTTTTATTAATTTACCATTTTCAAAATAGTTATATTTATTTTTATCTATATTAATTTTATTTAATAATTTTTCTAAGTTTGCTTCCATACTACCACCTATTACCATTATACTAAAAATAGACTTCTTTTGAAAGAGAATATTAACTAAAAAGAAAAATAGTCATTAAGACTATTTACAAGTTAATTTTTCTTCTTCCATTAGTTTAATAAATTCATCTTTAGTATAAGAATCTTTCTTTTCTTCTTCAGAAGCCATTTGTAAGTAATTGTCTAATTTAACAGTTTTTCCATTACATTCATAATTAATTTTTTCTGAATCTGTAGCAAATGAATTTACAAGTGCTAACATACCACATATAGATTGTGATGCTGTTTCATCACTAAATGTCATTGTAGCTGAAGCTTTTGAAATTTTATCATTTTCTAAAATTCCTTTTACTTCAATATTAGCATTTATACCATCTTCTTCTACTGTTCCTTTACATACAACTGATTTTTCACAACCAGTTAATACTAATAAAGATATTAATGATAACCCTAAAACTTTTTTCATATAACGAACTCCTTTCTACATTAATAATAACATACTTTTTTAATTATTACCAATACATTGTATAATTTCCATCATTTTTATAGTATTCATCCATTAGTACAACATATTTAAATGTATTTTTAATTTTTGATTTTTTATATGTCCTAACTACTAGTCCATAAAAGTTTTGTAATGATTCTGCTACATAATAATTTTCTTCATCTATTCCTATTATTAAAGCAACATGACCCCAATAATTAAATATATCACCTGCTTTTATAATATTCGAATTTATTAGTTCATTTGTTATAGGTGTAAAATTACCTAAATCTGTTACTTGATATGTATATTCTGATTCTCCAGCTCCTCTATCTCCAGGATCAAATCCTCCATTATATAAAGCCCACGTTACAAATCCTGAGCAATCTAATCCATTAGGCATCTTTTTACCCCATTCATAGCCATAATCCGGGTCATCTTCCCAATTTGTTAATGGACAACCCCAACTTGAAGGTCCACTTACTATAGCTATTAGCTCTTGTTTTTTTATATCACTTAAATATAATCCTTTATGATAGTATCTTCCTTCTCCATCGGCAAAATTAACACCTGTACCACTTATCCTTCCATTTTCATAAAAATATGGTATTTTATATGGAAATTTTAGTGTTAAAAATCTAGCAGCAGCTACCACTCCTGCCCTTGTTTGATAACCAGCTTCTTCTACATTATATTTCAACATTTTATCTATCAGTATATTTTCTTCATTTGTATATCTATTACAAGGAATATATTGTTTATTTTGTATAATTGGTAATTTTATCAAGTCTGTTACAACAACATTCAAATACGTATTTTCATCTTTATATATTTTTGTTTCTCCTACTTTTATAGCCGTAATTTCATCTTTATTTATACTTAATATATCATCTTTTATATAAAATTCAATATTCTTATTATCTATATTTTTATATTCATATTCTATCTTTTTAGTTTCATTTAATGACATATATATTGTTTCATATTTGAATTTAAATTCTAAGTTATTATCTAAATAATCTGTAATTTTATAATTTTTACTTTCTTTTAATTTATCTTTTAATATTAGATTATAATTTTCTCCTACTTTAAATGTTATTATACATTTATCATTTCCATCTACTGATATATTGTTAGTTTCATTATAAAGAATACATTTATACTTTTTATTAAATATGTTATTTTTTTTTATTATTTCTATTGTTAATTCATTAGTTTCATTATTAAAATTTAATTGTCTAATTGATTCAATTTCTAAATCATAATTAAAATATAATATTATAAATATTATTGTTATTATTAAAATGGTCATAGTTATTATCTTTTTCATAGTATCACTTAATATAAGTATATCAAAAAAGGATACTTTTTCAAGTATCTTTATTTAATTATTTTATTGATTTCTTCTATCTCCATATTAATCATTTTAGAAATTTGTTCTATTGTCATTCCATTTTTTATCATTTCATTTATTATTTTTTTCATCCCAACATCTATTCCTTCTGATATCCCATCATTTAATCCATTATTATACGCTAAAGATATTTGGGTATTTTTTATTTTTCTTTCATCTTCTTCTTTTGTTATCCAATTTATAAATATTGGATCTTGATTTAATTTTTCTATCTTCTCCATATACTCTTCTACCACCTTATCTTTTGGTAAATTTTTTAACCTTTTCATATCCATATCTAACATTATTAAATATTTATATTTATTTATCTCTATTTCATTTTTATCATACCACATTTCTTTATACTTATCCATATTTATTTCATATATTCTGAAATTTTTTATATATTCTTTTTTACTTTCATCCATTACTTTATATACTCTTTTTACTTCTTCATCTTTACTATTATAGTTTAAATTTATTTGAATTACTTCTATTTCTTCACTATATGTTTCCCCTACTGATATTTGATTTATATATATATTACTTATATAACAAAAGTTTCTTGGTCTTACATAATCTTCGTAATATGTATTTACTTCTACTTCTATTTTTCCTATATCTGTTGTTACTAATAAATCTACTTCTTTTCCTTTTAAATAGATATTATTATTTAGTAAATTTAATGGTTGTAATTCTATTTATTTTCATATCTAGTATTACCTCTAATACACTTTTTAATATATTAAAGTTTTCTTCTTTCATCATTATTTCTTTAAATGCTTTATCATATTTACAAGTATAGAATTTTTTATTTGTTTGATTCATAATGAACTCCTTTCAAGTTCAATTTATCAAATATTAATTTACACTTCAAATAAGCATTTTTATATTTTAGAAACATATATTTAAGCTATTTTAATATTTTAGTCATATCTATTTTACGATATTGAATATAGATAATTTAACTAAATTAGTTAATTGATATATTTAAAAAAATAGTAAAATTTTTATTTTTACTATTTTTATATTATTATAGGTTTAATATATATTTTAAAAATTTATTTCCATCTATTTATTACATCACAGTTACTACTATGTGGCTCAGGATTTGGTAATTCCATACGAATAATTAATGGAACTTTAAATGCTTTACCAAATGCTACACAAGTACCAGGTTGTAATGTTTTTTGCTTTTCTACTATTTCAGCATTTATATTAGGAAGCATCTTTTTAATATAGTCTAAATCTCTAGGATGATTCATTTTAAATATAATAAAATTACTACATTGAGAAATAACAGTTTCTGATATTTCTACTGGACGCTGAGATATTAAATTAAATATTAAACCATACTTTCTTCCTTCTTTAGCAACTCTTTCAAAGATATTATATCCAAGTAAAAAGTTATCAGTATCATTTTGAACATATCTATGAGCTTCTTCTAAGAACAAATGAAATGGTATACTAGCTCTTACTTTTAATTTTTTAGTAAAATCAAATAACATTTTAGTATATATTTTTGTTATTATTTTAGCTAATGAATCATCAATATCTTCTAAATTAAAATTAATTATTTGAGCCTTACCATTATTGCTAGCTACTAATGTAGAAATATATTGTTCTAAAGTTACATATGATGGATAACTAAAATATATAGAATTTTGACTAATTACTAATGAATGTAATCTTACCTTTAAAGTTACAGCTTCATTATACATTTTTTCATTTCTAAGTAATCCTTCAGAAATTAAAGTAAATTCTAAAGCCTTTTCTAAATCTTTTAATGTATAAAAATTAGGATTTCCAGGTTCATATCTATCATATTCATCATGAATAAAACTTGAAATATATTCTGTTACTAAAATATTTTCAGTAAATTCACCATCTTTATCAATAGTAAAACATTCTCTAAATTTTCTTACGTAACCAATACCTTGCACTGGAGCATTTAAATTAAATTTATCAGTTGAACAACTAGCTAAAATAGAAAATATATCGTTTCTTTTAGCAGTTGAAGTTTGATTAGTATATAAAATAGTCATTATAGCTTTTGCTATTAAATGATTTTTATGATTTTCTGCTTGTTCACTTGATTCAGAAAATATACTAACTAATTTTAACATTCTTTCAATAATTGGTATTTGTGAATGACTATCAGCTTGTAAAAGTAGTGCCATATCATCAATACTAAGTAACCATAATGGAATTCTAAGTATTGATCCGTCTGTATCATTTAAATTAGTTGTATAATACTTAAAATGATAGTTAGGATTATATTTATCAATACTTGAAAAAGCATTATGATATTCACCATATGCATCAAATATAAAGAAATTTGATTTAAATGGAACTATTTTAGTTTTTTCAAATAAATTTTGAAGTAAACGCGCTACACCATATGATTTACCACTACCAGTATTACCAAATATAGCCATATGATTACTAAACAAATCATTTATATCTGTATAAATTGGACAATTATCATATAAAGGAGAATAACCTAAAAATAAATTATTTTCAGTATCACTTCCTACTAAATATTTTAATTCTTCATTAGTTATTAATCTAATTTTAGAATTAAGTGATGGTTTCATTATCAAACCTGCTATAAATTTATCATTTATTATTTCTCCTAAAAAATGAATTGTTACTTTATTATTATCAATATCTTCTACTTCTCCAATAATTTTTCTTCCATTATCTTCAAATATTACATGCATATTCATTAAATTAGAATTTACTTCTTCTAATTCAATATGCGCTAGAGTATTACTTATATACACTATTTTACCAACCATAATATCACCTATTCTTCTATAATTTTAGTAATTTCATCTTCTAAATTACTATTTTTTATTATTTCTTTTATTCTTTTATTTTTGTCATATACTTTTAAAATATTTTCTAAATATATTAATTTATTTTCACTATCTTTTATATTCTTATGAATAGCATTTCTTGATACATTATAATTTTCACTTATTTCACTTAAACTATAATTATTAAAATAATAATCTTCAAAATATTCTTGTTGTTTTTCAGTTAAAGTGTTTCCATATATGTCATATAAATCTATTAAATATAATCTATTATCCATAAAAAATTCCAATTAAAACTATTAAAGAAGCTATTAAATATAAAATCGTGAAACCTTTTCTTTTGTATATTTTATAATTATTATAACTCATTATAAGTAAAGTTAAAATCAAAAATATTTTAATCAATAATTCTACATTTAAAAATAAATTAATAGCTAAAAATATAACTACACAAGTTGTTAATATTGCTTGTATGAATAACCATATATTATTCATTATCATCACCTAGTCCTTTAAATAATCCATATATATATTTTTCTATATCAAATACTTTAAAATCTTCTTTTTTTTCTCCTAAACCTATATATTTTACAGGTATTCCAACACTTTCTTTTATAGCAAGTACTATTCCACCTTTAGCAGTACCATCTAACTTAGTTAAAACTATCCCTGTTATATTAGTAATTTCTTTAAAACTTTTAGCTTGACTTATTCCATTTTGACCTGTTGTAGCATCTATTACAAGTAAAGTTTCATGAGGAGCACCTTCTATATTATTTTTAATTACTTTATTTATTTTTTCTAATTCATTCATTAAATTTACTTTATTTTGTAATCTTCCTGCTGTATCTATTAAAACAACATCATAATTTTCTTCTTTTGCTTTTCTTAATCCATCAAATACTACACTAGCTGGATCTGCATTTTCCTTAAAAACTATATCTGATGATGTTATTTCAGCCCATTCTTTTAATTGTTCAACAGCTCCTGCTCTAAAAGTATCAGCTGCTACTAATAAAATTTTTTTATTTTCATTTTTTAATTTATAAGCAATTTTCCCTATTGAAGTAGTTTTACCTACACCATTTACTCCTACAAATAATATAACAGTAGGGCCATCATTATTAAAATTTATTTTATTAACAATAATATCATTTTGAACATATATAATAAACATTTCATCTACTATTATTTCTTTTAAAGCATTAACTGATGTTATATTTTCTCTTTTTACTCTTTCTTTTATTTTCTTTGTAAATTCCATTACAGTATTAACACCAATATCAGCGCTTATCAATATATCTTCCAATTCTTCATAATATTCTTCATCTATGATATTGTGTTTCATAGTTAATAAATTTAATTTTGAAGTAAATTCTTTTCTTGTTTTTTCTAAACCTTTATCATAACTTTCTACTGAAGCTTTTTCTTCTTTTTTAAAAACATTTTTAAATTTATCAAAAATACCCATAAAACCCTCCTAGCATCTTATTTAATTTTACACTATTTTTGTATTTTTTTAAACCCATTTAGATAAAATTATTACCACATTTACTAAATATGAATATAATACAAAAGAGAGAGGGGAATATTTTTGAAAAAGTTTGTTTT
>ERZ808240.4545-NODE-4545-length-12161-cov-5.990996_pt1 | contig 12161 bp, 8 predicted proteins | sample MGYA00521084_ERZ808240 | MGnify/ENA primary metagenome ERZ808240 (study PRJEB31516, sample SAMN03275571) | gut metagenome | biome: mammalia-associated habitat; material: feces | host: Papio cynocephalus | place: Kenya | collected 2012-08-06 ... | reverse complement strand
AATAATTTATCGTTCCAAACTCAAACATTCTTTATGTAGGGGAAGATATCATCTTCCCGCATGAGATTTACGGTAATACAAATAATAACAATGCGTCAGCAATATGAAATCTGCGATTTTTTGTCGGCAAAATCATATTTAAAATTTCTGCCTTTACCGCGGGAAGACAATGTCTTCCCCTACGTCACAATTCAAATTTTTACATAATTATAATCTGACTGTCATCGATATTTGAACAAAATCTTTTCTGACCGCTAACCACTGAAACAATAATTTACAACGTAAATTATTGTTCACCTGTTTCTTCTGTACCCCATTTCGTCCCTGTATTCGGGATGTTCCGACGCATATTTATCGCATTTTGCGCATATCGTATAATCGCATTTATCCCCGTTCGAACACGTCGTTTTTCTTACAAGGCGCGCGCCGATAAGCTCCATGGCTTCGTAATCGGGGTTACACAGTGCGGGCATTATCTCGTCAAGACCGTGTTTCTTTGCAAATTCAGCCGTCGGACATGATGTAAATTCGTAGTATATCGGCTCGTCCTTTTTAAACTCCGAAACATTCATTTTATAATCGCCCCATTTATCGCACATCTTTTTCGCATTCAGGAACGAAAAATACATCAGTTTTTTAAATACGGGACGTTTAATGTCAACAAATTTATTAAGCATCCGAAACGCGGGAAGCATCAGATTTCCCTCGGATTTTTCAATCTCGTCAAGACTCGTCTTATCCCTGCAAACAACATAATACGCCATGAGCGCGATACAGTCATACGTTCCGCCCCTGCCGTTATGAAAATTCTTTTTTCCGCCCAAATCCGTGCGCCAATCCGACAGAAACTCGACATACTGAAGCTGAACCCGCGCCCATATTTCCTCCCGAAGATTCTCGGGATAATGGCGGGCAATGTTCTCTTTTATCTGCTTTTCGCACGCTTTGGAATACAGTACATGACACGTCCTGTCAAATTTAAGTTCGCTGTCTTTCATAAATCCGCCCCCGTTTTATTTTAAGTTAGCTTTTGCTAACTATATTATATTAAAAATAAGCTTACGGTTAAGCATGTTGAATTTAGTATACCATATTAAAATATAAAAAGCAATAAAGTAAAAATCGGAACCGCCCGAATATAAGCGAATTCCGATTTTTACATCTATTTTTATCTTCCCTGTCCGCCTTTTCCGTCGGGCGGCTGCATACCGCCCATGCCTCCGGGCTGTCCGCCGTTCATATTGCCTCCCGGCTGACCTCCCATGTCTCCGGGCTGACCTGACATGCCTCCGGGCTGACCTGACGAGCTTACATTGCCGTACGTCGTCAGCGTATCGCTTAATGTTATTTCGCATACCTGACTTCCGTCGAGAGTAACCGTATAGGTTTCACCCTGCTCAAGCTCGGGTGACGAGAAAATAAAGTTTGACGCGTCGCATGTAAGCGTATAGGTAAACGTCTTTGAGTTACCCGAAATCGTTACCGTTGAACCTTTTTTCGCGTTTGAGCCCAAAGAAACAAACATTGTCATCTGGTCACAATCGCTCAGAGCCTGCGTCATGGCATCGCCCTTGCTCTCAGCAAAAAGCGTACCACCCGTAAGAGTACACGTTCCGTTGTAATCGAGCGCGCCGTTATCCTCGGTCGAACTGCTTACGGCGATTGTTCCGCCCGAAATTTCCATCGTACCGTTCGAATCGATGCCGTCACCGCCCGCTGTGATATTGAGCGTACCGCCCGAAATTTTAATAGAATAGTCTCCCGCCGACTGCCACGGGGCACCGTTGCCGAAACCGCTTTCGTCCTTACCGCCCGCGGCGTTCAGACCGTCGTCTGACGAAACTATGTTAAATTCTCCGCCCGAAACGTCAACGTCTGAACCTTCAAGACCTTCGTAACTCGATTCAATATTGATTTTACCGCCTGAAACTTTAAGGGTCGAATCGGCGTGGAATGCGTCGTCGCCGGTATTTATAGTGAATTTTCCGCCCGATACTGTGACATTGCCGTTTGAATGAACCGCGTCGTCTGCGCAGTCAAGAGTAAATGTTCCGTCAGAAACCGTAATTTCACCGCCGGCTTTTACGCCTTTCGCGCTCGCGTCCTCTCCGAGTTCGGCGGAATGTCCGCCTCCGGAAGTTATATTGTATGTTCCGCCGTTTATGTTAAGCGACGTTTGGGCCTGAATGCCGTCCTCGCCCGAAACAAGAGTAAGAGCGCAGTTATTAATATTTATATATCCTTTTTCGGTGTCGGTATCATTTGTCGACCTTACCGTATCCGCGCCTGCCGTTACATTAAGAGACGCGCTGTTTACGATAAGCGAATCCTTACCGTTGATTCCGTTATTTGAGGCTTTTACGGTTATATTTGAATTTTCAATTCCAAGATTATCCTTAGACGTAATGCCGTTATTGAATTCGGCGTTAACTTCGAGCTGCCCCGTGCCGTATATCAACATATCGGATTTGGAATAAACGCACGCGTTGGGTTCCTCTTCGGTCTTTGATGAAAATTCGGAAGTATACGAATATTCGCCCGAGTCACTTAATTTATTTACGCTGTCCGAATCAAGATAAACGTACGTCTTTTTAGATTTATAAACGTAAAGCGGACTCGAATCCTTACACGTTATATCGGCATTTTTCAAAACGAGCCAAACCTCGCTGTCAGGCGCGTTGACCGTAACGGAGCCGTCGGATGACGAACCGGTTATAACGTAAACTCCGCCTCCGGTTATCACAGCGTCGGAACCCGAGCACGTAACCGCCGAACCCGAAGATTTAACGCCGGAATCAGAAAACTCAACGTTCACTGCGTTTGTCATATCCGGTGCGGACGTACCGGAATAAGACACGGGGACTGTGTTCGCGTCGCCCGTCGTTTTCTCTTCGCTTTCAGCCGAAGAACACGAAGCAAATATAAACACGGCGCATATCAAAACAGAAATCAAAGCCGAAATTTTTCTTTTCATAATCATTCACGCCTTTCACAGAACTTCTTTTGAAATCTCTCTCGAACACGTGATATTGAGATTGCCGTTTCTGCACCTTAACGCGTCGATAAACTCCTTGGGAACCTCGTTTTTATTAAACGTGACCGAATATTTAAGCTCGTAAAGTGTACCCATATTCGTTGTTTTAACGCTGTCGAGAGAGTGGGATTTAGTATATTTTTTGAATAAATCGTCAAACAGTCCGTCATAGTCGAGATCCTCGGGTATTGTAATTTTCAATATACGTTCGCTCGCCTTCGGCGACGAAAAACCGAAATGCACAAGCAGAAGCATAACCGAAGCAATTATTACAAAGAATATTACCGCTAAAACAACGTAACCCATTCCGAGCGCAAGACCCGTTGCCATTGCAAGGAAAATAACGCCTATCTCCCTCGCGCTTCCCGGAGCCGAACGGAATCTAATAAGACTGAACGCTCCGGCGACTGCAACACCCGCGCCGACGCTTCCGTTTACAAGCATTATAACAACCTGAACGATAGCGGGCAGAACAAACAGCGCGACGGCAAAGCTCTGCGAGCTTTTCGATTTATACATTCCGACGAACGCCGAACACGCGCCGAGTACGAGCGACACCGCCGTACATATTAAAAATGACTGTAAAGTAAGAGACTGACCGATTATTGAATTAAGCACCTAAGAGCTCCCCTTTCGATATTTCATTCGGCTTTTTAAATATTTCGGGCAGAATGTATTTTTTATAACATTCGCCGTATTTTGAAAACGAAACGTTCTTTGCGCCGACCTGCGTGAGCGCGGAACTCAGCCACAGCGGGCATACCCCGGGCAGTTTTATTTCGGTTAAATACAAATCCGAATCGAGAATTTTTCTGCCTTTGTCTCCTTTTCGCAAATCGAGGTCGTACGTTCTGAAACGTATATTTTTATCGAATGTTATACGAACCGCGCCGTCGTCCTTTCCCGCGTACGCCGTTCTGTCGTATGCTATGAAAACCTTCGGCGACAAATCGTAAAACGAAATAAAATACTCTATCTCCCGTGCAATCTGACCGCCCGGGTAAGCGAGCGCCCCGCCCGACATGATTGATTCGACGCCCGCTGCCGAAGCCGTTATCCTTCTTTTGTAAACAATGCCGTCAAACTTCTTCTTTATCTCGATAAAAACATCGGATTCGTCGTCCGGCACTCCATAGCTTCTGACCCTTAATTTTTCTTTATACACGGGCTTTTCAATCGACTTTCTTATAAGTGAAAAATCGTCCGTATCGTAATAAATACTGCATATCCTGGATTCACCGTATTTATCCTTTACGATTTTGTCGTTTATAATTTCCAGCAGTCTGTCGCGCTGAAACGAGGTAAGCATATACTTTTTTTCGTACCGTTTAAAACTGAACTGAACGTTTGCCATGTCCGCTCATCTCCTTAATGTGACTACATAGTAGCGCACCTAACTAAAGCGAAACTAAAGAACAGCAAAAAAACGCCGGGATCCACATTTTACTGTGAATCCCGGCACACATTTTTGCATACTCTAATATTTATTCGTCATCCTCGGGAGGTATTCCGCCCTGGTACTGACAGTCGTGAAGCATTGCGTAGAAGCCCTTTGCCTCCATCAATTCCTCGTGCGTACCGGCTTCGACGACGCTTCCCTTTCTCATTACGAGAATCCTGTCCGCGTTCTTAATCGTCGAGAGTCTGTGCGCGATAACGAAACTCGTTCTGTCCTTCATCAGGTACTTCATAGCCTTCTGAATCTGAAGCTCCGTTTTGGTATCAACCGAGCTCGTAGCCTCGTCGAGAATGAGTATCGGCGGGTCGGCGAGAACGGCTCTCGCTATCGTTATCAGCTGTTTCTGCCCCTGCGAAATATTCGTTCCGTCCTCTTTTAGCTCCGTATTATACCCGTCGGGCTGACTCATTATAAAGTCGTGAATTCTTGCAATCTTCGCGGCTCTTATAACCTCGTCGTCCGTCGCGTTTTCTTTGCCGTAAGCTATATTATCCCTTATCGAGCCCTTGAATATCCACGTGTCCTGTAAAACCATGCCTATCTGCGAACGAAGAAGTTCTCTGGGCATATCCGTAATATTAACGCCGTCGACGTCAATTTCGCCCGAACGTATGTCGTAAAAACGCATAAGCAGATTGATTATCGTCGTCTTGCCCGCGCCCGTGGGACCTACGATAGCGATAAGGTCGCCCTTATTCGCCGTCATGCTGAAATCCTCGATAAGAGGTTTGTCCTCGCGGTATCTGAATGAAACGTTCTTAAAATCAACTCTGCCGTCCGCGCTGAGAGACGTAACCTTATAGGAATCGGGAGTTTCCTCATCCTCGTCGAGAAGCTCAAAAACACGCTCTGCAGAAGCGAGTCCCGACTGAATCGAATTTATAAGTTTCGAAAGACTCGTAAGCGGGGACGATAAAAGGCTGTTATACGATATGAATTTAGTAATCGAACCGAGCGAGAATCCCGCCGCGCCCGCGACAATCATATTTCCGCTGACTATACATATTATAACGTATACCGCATTGTTGATTAAATTTATAACAGGCTCAATGGTTCCGGATATAAAATTCGCCTTTACGGTTATGTACTGAAGCCCGTCGTTTATCTCGTCGAATTCCGCTTTCGCTTTTTCCTCATTATTAAATGTCTTATTTATCGTGTGACCGGTGTACATCTCCTCGATATGACCGTTCAAATCGCCCGTCGTATTCCAGTAGCGTTTGAACCACTTGCGCGAAATTCTCGATACGAAATACGAAAATACAGCGCCGAGGGGTGAGATTATGACCGTAATGAGAGCCAGTTTCCAGTTTTGGAAAAACATTATTATTATAACGGCGATAACCTGAATAACGCTCGTTATAACGGTAAGTATACTGTTTTGAAGAATATTTGAAAGATTCGAAATATCGTTTGTAAGACGGCTCAAAAGATCGCCCTTCGTATGCGAATCATAAAAACTCAGAGGAAGTCTTGCAAGTTTCGAATTTACCTGTTCTCTCATCGTACAGAGCATTTTCTGCGAAACGCCCGCCATTACAAACTGCTGAACGTACTGGAACAGTCCCGCGGCAACATACAGAGCAACCGTCTTTATAAGAAGCGTTTTAACCTCGGAAAAATCAAGAGGCACGCCGTGCAAGCGGTTCTGTACCTGAGTCTGAATCGCGTCGACAACGTCGCCGAGTATACCCGGAGCATACGTGTTGATAACCGTATAAACTATCGCCGCCGCGCAGGATATTGCAAATGCGAACATAAACGGTTTTGACAAAGCCATAAGACGTTTAAGAGTTTTCTTTGAATCCGCCGGCTTGTCCTCTCCGCTTTTTTCCTTGTTTCTGTAAGCCGCATATTTTCCGCTGCCGTTTTTAATATAGTTAAGGGCGATCTCCTTGGCGCGCTTGTCATGCTGTGATATCTTACTCACCGTCGGATCCCTCCTCTTCGTCTTCTTCCCCGGCTGTTTCATCATTCTCCGGATTTATATCTGTTTCTTTTTTCGGGTTCAGAAGCTCTTCTATGAAACCGTCGTCATCGTCATCGTCGTCGTTATCCCCCAGCTGAGAATCAACGATTTCTTTATACTGCGGACACGTTTCACACAGTTCGCCGTGTTTACCCACTCCGACGAGTTTACCCTCTGACATTACGAGAATTCGGTCGGCATTCATTATCGTTCCTATACGCTGTGCAACGATTATAATGTTTTTATCGCCGAGTTCTTTGCTGATTCCCGCTCTGAGTCTTGCGTCTGTTGCAAGATCAAGAGCCGAAAAACTGTCGTCGAAAATGTAGATATCCGCGTCCCTGATAACCGCGCGCGCAATTGCAAGACGCTGTTTCTGTCCGCCGGAGAAATTATTTCCGCCCTGGGAAACCATGCTTTCCATTCCCTCGGGAAGCGCCGAAACAAAATTCTTTGCCTGAGCAACGGACAGCGCAGTTTCCATTTCCTCTTTTGACGCGCCGGGTTTGCCGACTCTCAGGTTATCCTCTATAGTACCGCTGAAAAGGAACGCTTTCTGCGGAACAACGGAAATGCGCGAATGAAGCTCAGATACGGACATATCTCTTATATCGACTCCGCCGAGAGTTATCGAACCCTCCGTAACGTCGTAGAGCCTCGGAATTAAGTTTATAACCGAGCTCTTACCGCTTCCCGTTATACCTATAATGGCAGTGACCTCTCCCGGACGGCATGTAAAAGAAATATTCTCAAGAGACGGTTTCTGCGCCGTCGGGTATGTAAACGATACATTGTTAAACGAGAGAACGCCTCTGTTTTCTTCATTGGGAACCGCGGGATTTTCCGGGTCTTTTACGGAGTTCTCCATATCGAGCAGTTCGTTTATACGTCTGGCAGAAATATTGGCTCTGGGAATTGAAACGAAAATAGTCGCAATGGACGTCACACCCGTTATAATAATCATCATATATGACATAAACGCCTGCAAATTGCCGACCGTCGCGTTAATCTGGTCGTAGTCGAGCGCGGGGTCAAGAGTCTCTATGACTTTACCGCCCTTCCACATAAGCATTGCTATCGCCGTATAAAGAATCGTAACCATAAACGGCAGAAGCGACGCCATGATTCTCGTCGCCTTAAGACTCAGCGATGTAAGGTCAAAGTTCGTCTTTGAAAATTTTTCATCTTCCAGCGCCGTCTTGTTGAACGACCTTATAACTCTGATACCGCCTATTTTCTCTCTGACAATCTGATTCAATTTATCGGTAAGTTTCTGAACCTTTGAAAAAATCGGAACGATAAAGACAAGCATTACGATAACGAATACCAGTATTACAGGTATTACAACACCGAGGAAGCCCATGAGCTTCGGGTTAAGGCTAATCGCAAGGACAAGCCCCAGCACAAGCGTAATCGGCACTGTGAGAATGGTTCGAAGTGAATTGAGTATCATATCCTGAACCTGCGAAACGTCGTTTGTTGTTCTGGTTATGAGTGAAGCAACGCCGATTTTGTCAATATCGGTCTGTGACAGCGACTGAACTTTATAAAACATGGTTCGTCTTAAAATATTCGCATAGCCGGATGATACTTTTGATGAGAAATACGTATTTCCCAGTGATATGCCTATCGACAGGACGGAGAAAACAATCATTATCAAACCGATAAACCGTATGGTGTCCGAGCCGACCGCTATTCCGAGATCGGCTAAAAACGCGGACTGCTCTACATTAGCGTCCGACGCGCCGTTTACACCGTATGTTACCATATAATTTGTAAGCATCGGCAGTATTATCTGAAACAGCGACTGCAGTATCATAAAAATTATGGAAACCCAAAACAGTTTTGCATACGGCTTCAACAGCTTTAACAGCTTAAAAAGTCCCGCGGGTTTCTTTTTTTCTTTTGACTTCGGAGTCTTTTCTTTTGCTTTATCCGGCAATGCCAATCACTTCCGTTATAAATTTAAGTTAAATAGTATAATAACATGATTTTATAAATTTTTCAACAATAAAGACATACGAAATGAGCAGATTTATATGTTAATTGTCTTTTTTATAAATTCTGTATATTTCAATGCGTGTTTTTACGTTCAAAATTACAAAAAATCCATTCTTTTTTTGTTCACATATAGGTATTGACAAGTTACGGGAGATTAATTATAATATAATTACTTAAAGTGGATAAAAATCTGAACAGGAGGCACACTTTTATGAAGAAAACAATATCGGTTGTTTTGGCTGTCATCATGATACTTGCGGTTTGCCCCGTTGTCTCATTTGCCGCAGGCACATGGGCTGCCGGCAGAACCATCGGTTCCGGCGAGTATGAGGAAGCTATTAATACGACAGGCACCGGCACCGTTACAATCGGCGGCACCGTAACTATGAAGAATTCTCTTACCGTTACTGCGGGCGTAACCCTGAAAATTGCAGGGGGCGCTACTCTCGTTATGACCGGATCAAACGCAAAGCTCAGCATTGCAAAGAACGCTACTGTCCTCGTAGAGAACGGCGCTACTGTATTAATGCAGAGCGGTTCCTCGTTTGAGAACAACGGAACTATCGACCTTAAAGCAGGTTCGAACTTCAACATTAACAGCGGTGCAAACTGCTACAACAACAGCGTTATAGAGAACATTTCGAAAATCTCCGTAAACGAGAACGGTTATCTTGCTCACAGAGTTTCTCTTCCCAACAGCTTCTCGACGTCTTACAGAAAAAGCGAGACATGGAACAGAAAGGATATGACCATCCAGTTCTCACCCTCATATTATCTTGACGCAGACGCTCAGTCCGATACAGAGTATCTCTCCGCTAAGTACACACCCGTACAGACCTTAGCAGGCGGATACACCAACGTTTACGTTGAGCATAATACCAAGATTTATGTTAAAATCACTGTACCCGACGGAGACGGCGATTTCATCGATGTCGGCAGAATGCAGCTTACGGCAGGCGGTCAGACCGTTAACTGCGACAGAGGCGTATTCATGATTTCACCCATGAACGCAATGACCGTTGACGTTATTTCCACCAAGTATGCAGATATCGTTAAGCTCTTTAAAATCGAGCTTCCCAAGACCGACGGTTACTACGTTGCTCTTATGGACGGCACTGTAGGTGAAACCATCGTTGAGTTCGGTAAAACTCTTCAGTTCCACGTAGTTGTAGGCCCCGATTATGATAAGTCTACTTACTCCGTATATGTTAACACCGCAGAGCTTCAGCCCGACGAGTACGGTTACTATGACGTTACCGGACCTATCGACAACGACGGCAACATGGCTACCGCAGGCGGCGTTCAGCAGTCTCTTACCATTAAGGTTATGGGCGTTACATCCAACAAACTCATCGGAACAATGACCGATGTAGTCGGATTTATTCAGCAGATTTTCTCTGTTATCAAGTCAATTATAGATTTCTTCGTAGATCTCTTTAAGGGCGGTACAGGAGATATCGACAGCATCTTCGGAACTTGATTTAATATCAGCATAAAAAAGGCAGTCCCGCGGGACTGCCTTTTGCTGTAATAAAACTATTGTAAAATAACAATTCAGCTCGAATTTTTTTCTTAATACAAACAAATTATGTAGGGGAAGACATTGTCTTCCCGCGGTAATGGCTCAAATTGTAATTTTGAACTCAACTGCCGGAAACCCGCAAATTTCATCTTGCTGACGCAGATTTATTATTGATAAAACTGTAGGTATTACGCTTTATCTAATAATATAAGTTCTTTATCCGTCAAGACTTGCAGAATCCAGCAGAAAATCATATATATTCATAGTCAATATACCGTATTCATCATAATGTTTAGGTAAAGGCTCAGATTTTAATTTTGAACTTGCTGTCGAAAACCCGCAATTTCATCTTGCTGACGCATTGTTATTTATAATACAACCGTGAGTCTCATGCACATGAAGGAAAGATTTTTGCAGTTACATGCATTTTTCTTTCCTAAAGTGCTGTATTTTCTTTTTAAACGCAAACAAATTATGTAGGGGAAGACATTGTCTTCCCGCGGTAAAGGCTCAGATTTTTATTTTGAACTTACTGCCGGAAACCCGCAAATTTCATCTTGCTGACGCAATGTTATTTTTAATATTGCCGTAAATTTCGCGCGGGAAGATGATATCTTCCCCTACATAATTTGTTTATCCCTTATAAATAAATTTTAATACGATAAATTATTGTTTACAAAAACCGGGACTCGATTTTTACATCAAGTCCCGGTCTGTTATTATTTTATTCGTATAATTTATTTTGAAGCCTTGCCGCGAATCTTAATACGCTTCTCGCTTCTTTGCTTGTTGCTTTACCGTCGGAATCGACATCCGCGGATTCTTTCGTAACGTCGTCGGGGCTTTCGAGTCTCGCTGCGATTCTAAGAATCGCCCTCGCGTCCTTTGCGGTTATCTTACCGTCGGGCGATGTGTCACCTTTAAGAATGAATGTGTATTCGTTGCCGTTGAACGTAAATTTCATACCGTTGAATACTTTTTCGTTTCTTTCGCCCGCAACGCTTACAGCGCCTTTAAACATAGCCTTAAACTCGTCAAGACTTATTCCTGCGCTCGCGTTCGGAACAATCGAAACCTTCTTGTTCTCTTCATCAATTTTGCCGTTTACATTCGCATTATCGGCAAATTCGAGTTTTTCCTCCGCCTTTGTCGTCGGCTCACTCGGAACCTTGCTCGGATTTTCCGCTGAGGGTGATGTTGTCTTGTCTTTGTCGGAATTTGTACTGTTTTGACTTTCGATATTTACAAATTCAAATTCATTTTCATTTGCATATTTTTCTGCAGCGGAGCCCAAATTACCGACAATAACAAAACCCTCTTTTTTAATAAAGAATGAATCTTCGGTATTGTAATATCCTATTGTATTCTCAGGAATTTCAGTTACGGACTCAGGAATAATTACTTTCTCTAAACTCTGCGAATTTAAAGCGCCCGGATAGTCTCCCACGGCTTCTATTTTTTCAACGCCGTCCGGAATTGTATATTCCGTGTCTTTTCTTCCCATGGGATAAAGAATTAACGTCTTCATATTCTTGCTGAAAATAACACCGTCAACAGATGCAAAAGTCTCGTTATTTTCGGATACATTATAACTTTCTAAAGAAGTACACTCTTCAAAAGCACCCGGGCCGATTGACTTTAAATTTTCGGGAATATATATTTCTTTCAAGGAAATATCTCCATACAAAGAACGTTCGCCGATGCCTTCCAAACTTTTAGGTAATGTAATAGTTTCAAGATTCCTACATAAAGCAATACTGTAAGGACCTAGACCTTTTATGCCCTCAGATATGGTTAGTTCTTTAACAGCACATCCCTCAAATACGCAAATACCCATGTCTCTAACGCCGTCCGGCATAGTTACTTTTTCAAGATTTCTGCAGGAAGCAAAAGCACGCCATCCTAATTCTTTAACACCGTCGGGTATAACTACACTCACAATACTGCTGTTTTCAAATGCAGCATCACCTATTGACGTAACCTTTTTACCGTCAATCTCAGACGGAATTATAACATCTGTATCACTGCCGTTGTATTTCGTTATAGATACTGTTCCGTCATAAAGTACTTCATACTCATAATCTCCGCTAGTTTCCGCTCCGACCGAGAATGTCATCCCCGCGAAACAGGACAAAACCATAATCACAGACAAAACTATGGATATTGTCCGCCGTCA
>ERZ808240.4544-NODE-4544-length-12162-cov-3.179235_pt1 | contig 12162 bp, 12 predicted proteins | sample MGYA00521084_ERZ808240 | MGnify/ENA primary metagenome ERZ808240 (study PRJEB31516, sample SAMN03275571) | gut metagenome | biome: mammalia-associated habitat; material: feces | host: Papio cynocephalus | place: Kenya | collected 2012-08-06 ... | reverse complement strand
CCTCCTCTGAAAGGATCTTTGTATCATGGTAGAAACCATTGAAAGCATTTGCCAGCTCGTAAATGTATGCACAGATCTTGTGTGGTGCAGACTCCTCGTATGCGTTCTCGATAGTAGCATTGAATTTTGCAAGAGAAAGCATAAGGTTTTTCTGTCCTGCGTTCTGCGCAGGCTTGATAGCGTCTGTAAGATCGGCTAAACTGCCGCCCTTCGCCTCATACTTTGAAAGAATTGACTTGATTCTTACTATAGTATAAAGGATGTATGGTCCTGTATTTCCCTCGAAAGATGTAAATCTCTCGATATCAAAGATGTAATCTTTGCTTGCCTGATTGCTTAAATCACCGTATTTGATTGCTGCAAGTGCAACCATTTTTGCAGTGTTCTCTGCTTCCTCTGCGCTGATTCCAAGATTCTCCTTTGTCTTCTGGTTCTCCTGGATCTTTGCAAGCATCTCCTCATTAATACCGGAGATCAGATGCTCCAACCGCATGACACCGCCATCGCGGGTTTTAAATGGTCTACCGTCTTTGCCATTCATCGTACCAAAACCTAAGAACTTCAGTTCTGTTTCCGGTTTTACGATACCTGTTTTTCTTGCACAGCGGAATACCTGTGTGAAATACAATTCCTGACGTTTATCTACAACATAAATAAGTTCATCCGGATTGTAATCTTTCATTCTCCATACCATGGTGGCAAGGTCTGTTGTATTGTAAAGGGAAGCTCCGTCTGATTTTAAGATCATACATGGAGGAATCTCTTTTGTGTCGGTATCCTCTTTGACATCCACGACAAGCGCGCCGTCGCTGATGTATGCAAAGCCGTCGTCCTTCATCTTCTGAACCATATCCGGGATATATGGCTGTGCGTCAGACTCGCCCTTCCATAACTCAAAGGAAACATTTAAGTTCGCATAGTTTCTCTTTAAGTCTGTCACGGACACATTTAAAATATGTTTTAAAAGTGCCTGATAACCGCGTTTTCCGTGCTGCAGTTCAAAAGTTGCCTGCATGGCTGCTTCCTTATACGCCTCATCCTCTTTGGATTTCTTGCTGGCAGTCGGATAAATCTCCTCTAACTCAGAGATTGTAAATGGTGCTTCTTCTGGATACTCTCCGGTGTAAGCGTCATCAAAATAAACGAGTTCCGGTCTTCTTAACTTTAACTCTGTGATGATCAGTCCCATCTGAAGTCCCCAGTCACCCAGATGCACGTCACCGATCACATTGTGTCCCATAAATTTGCCGATACGCTTCACACTCTCACCGATGATTGCAGAGCGCAGATGTCCTACATGGAGTGGTTTTGCAACGTTTGGTCCGCCATAGTCAATCATAATGGTCTTTGGTGCTTCTGTCTTTTCACATCCAAAACGTCCGTCATCCTCCTGCATTTTTGCAACATAATCTGCAAGGTAAGTCTCATCAATTTTCAGATTGAGGAAGCCCGGTTTTACAGATTCTGCCATCGCAAAAATCGGGTTTGCAGCAAGTTTTTCCACCACTTCGTCTGCGATCATAAATGGGGCTTTTTTGTATTCCTTGGCGGCTGCCATGGCGCCGTTACACTGGTATTCACAAAGATCAGGTCTGTTTGATAAAGTAACCTTTGCATATTTTGCATCATATCCGCATTCTGTAAATGCTTTTGTCACTTCATCTGTGATCAAATCCAAGATTTTCTTCATAACTTTTTCCTTTCGTTCTCTCTTATAGATACTGCTAACTATATAGTTTACTTGCGTTTTCAGAAATCGTCAATATTTTCTTAAAAATTATTAAAATGCCATGAGAAAGAGAGTTTTATCTCTTTGACATGGCATTTTTATAACCTTCACATTTATTCATTCTTAAAAATAACATTTCTCACTTTTGCCAATGCATTCAATAAGATAGAACCAAGAATACAGCAGCAGATCACTTCTCCTGCGCCGACAGTCAGCATGTAAAAAGGAATTGCAACATCATGTCCACCAACTTCCATCGCAAGTCCGTATCCGTAACGCAATACAAATGGAATGATCACCATATTTGCGATCACCGGAGGAAGCGTACACAAAAACTTATGTTTCCGCAGTAAATACGTTCCAACTGCACCAAGTAACGTTGCAAGGCTTCCGAACACGACATCATAAACCGCTGCCCCTGTCAGCAGATTACTCAACAGACATCCGATTGCAAGTCCCGGAATCGCTGCCGGTGTAAAAAATGGTAAAATGGTAAGTGCTTCGGAAATTCGTACCTGAATGGCACCGGAAGCTAAGTTAAATGCACTGATAAAAATAGTCAGCACAACGTAGATTGCTGCGATCACTGCAGCCTGGGTAAGAAATAATACCTTTTTGTTTCTCATATGTTTTTCTCCTTTAGTTTTGTTTTTCGTCAGGAAGGTTTCGAACTGACGTTTGATTTTGCAGAATTGTGCCTCTGCATGAAAAAATCGTTGTGCTCTTCACACAACGATTTATAAACTACCATATTCTGCCTGCAATTGCAAGACTTTTTTCTGACGGCTCAAAAACGCCCTGCGGACACGGTATTCCCGGCGCCACAAATTTTTTCCCGGTTCATGCAAAGAAATTCTCCGCCAGAGTGATACTTCCGATGTAAACCACAGGTCCTGTCATAAACACGCGGTCGTCCTCTGCAAATTCCACAAGCAGATCTCCGCCCTGCATATGAACCTGCACACGGTTTCCAACAAGTCCAAGTTTATGTGCTGCAGATGCCGCCGCACAGGCTCCCGTACCGGACGCATAGGTGTACCCGGCCCCCCGCTCATAGATTTCAATCTGGATATTTTCCCGGTCGATCACATGACAGAGCTGCATATTGATCCGGTTTGGAAAATATTTTGAATTTTCCACATATGGTCCTAAATGCAACGCTTTGTTCCTGCTGATCTCTTCCATCATCACGACACAGTTCGGGTTTCCCATGGACACACAGGTGATATTGTAAAAATTATCACAGAAGAAAACGGATTCATTGATCATATCTCCCTCAAATCCTACTGCATGGATACTGTCTGCCCCAAATGCGGCATATCCCATATCGACCTTCATGCGGGATGCATCCTCATCTAAAAACTCCACCTGTACCGGTCCTGCCTTTGTCCAAAGCTCATAGCACTTCTCTTTCACATACCCGGCATCTTTTAAATACTTTGAAAAAATCCGGATGCCGTTACCGCTTCTCTCAGCTTCACTTCCATCCGGATTAAAAATGCGTACTTTTATTTTTTCGTTCTCAAACACAGGACCAAATAAAATACCGTCTGCTCCCACTCCGATATTGCGCCTGCACAACAGTTGTATCTGCCGTTCCTGTAATAATTCACGGTTCTGATTCGGATCATAGATCATATAATCATTCCCAAGGCCGTGATACTTTTTTAATGTAACCAAAACGATCCCACCATCGCCTGTTCTTACTATTACAATACGTGACAAAATACAAAATGTGCATCTGCCACACATCCCCGCCAAAACAGCTTCCGACTGTGACCACTTTGCTCAACACTCAGGCTTCCTCTATCTCATGCTGTTCATGCGCGATCAGGCTCTGTAATCTGTCATCTTTCTCATGCAGGATCTGTTGAATTTTTGTCTGTGACACTTCATCGATTGCCTCAATCTCTGCCTGTTTTAACTCTGACGCTTCGTCATAGCCATAATTTTCCTGTGGATATGTGTCAGTGGCATGTTCCCGCTCATTTTCTTCCTCTTCGCCGCCAATTGCTTCCGGGGTTCCATAGGAAACATTCCAGTATTTTATGACACTTCTTTTCATTTTTTCCTGTTTATTCTTCTCATCGATCAAATCTTTCATATATGCACCAACTTCTTGTTGTATTTTTCATATTCCATTCAACTCTGCTTTTTAAAAGCAATCTGTCGTCACTTAAACGATTTCCTGACTGTGTATAGTATAGCATTTTTTTCCAATAAAAAAAAGTTTCTTTCTGTATATTTTTTTCTGAAATGCCACATCCTCATTAATAGCATCCGACATCGACAGACCTCGGAGCTGATTCAGATTTTAGAAAAGACCGGAGGATATCATCATGCCTGCATATAAAGTAGAAATCTGTGGCGTAAACACTGCCAAACTCCCAATTTTAAAAGAAGCGGAAAAAGAAGCACTGTTTGTGCGGATCAAGCAGGGAGATCCCGAAGCAAGGGAAACTTATATCAAAGGAAACCTGCGCCTTGTTTTAAGCGTCATCAAACGTTTCTCCGGCAACCACGAAAATATGGATGACCTGTTCCAGATTGGCTGTATCGGACTGATCAAATCCATCGACAATTTTGACCCGACAATGAATGTCAAGTTTTCCACATATGCGGTTCCAATGATCATCGGAGAGATTCGCAGATATCTGCGCGACAACAACAGTATCCGTGTGAGCCGTTCCCTCCGTGACACTGCCTACAAAGCAATCCATGCCAAGGAAGTTCTATCCAAAAATTCATTTAAGGAACCTACACTGCAGGAAATCGCAGAGGAATCCGGAGTTGCCGCAGAAGACATTTTATACGCACTGGATGCGATCCAGAGTCCGGTAAGCCTCTACGATCCGGTCTACACCGATGGGGGCGATACCCTCTATGTCATGGATCAGATCAGTGATAAAAAAAATAAAGAAGAAAACTGGGTGGAAAAGCTCTCACTGAGTGATGCCATGAACCACCTGTCAGAGCGCGAAAACTTCATTATCAACCTCCGCTTTTTTGAAGGAAAAACACAGATGGAAGTGGCGGATGAGATCCATATTTCCCAGGCACAGGTCAGCCGCCTGGAAAAGTCTGCATTGAAAACCATCCGCCAATATCTTACTCTATAATATTATCTCGACCATTTATCACATAATGCGTTGATCTGATCTGCAAATTTTGCAAGTTCCTTGTTCGGCAGACCCTCGCACTTATTAATAACCTCAAGCATCCTCTGTCCTGCCGCAAGAAGTCTTGCAAATACGTTGCTGGAAGCTTTGGATGTTCCTTTTTTCTTCTTCTCGATCATCTCTCTGCTTCCGGTCGCAATCTGCTCTCCCGTCACAAGATCAAACGTATCGCCACTATATGGTGCATACGTGTCATACCCATATACTTCATGCACATGCGCCGCAAAATTCTCCGTCACTTTGTCGTCCCCATGTACAATAAACACTTTTTTCGGTGGTGTCTCAAATGCCCCGATCCACTTTGTCAGATTATTCCGGTCTGCGTGACCGCTGATTCCCGGAAGATTCTCAATTTTCGCATGTACCTCGATGGTCTCACCAAAAAGTTTTACCTGCTTTGCCCCATTTAAAAGAGAATTTCCAAGTGTTCCCGGAACCTGATAACCGACAAATAGAATCGTGGAATCCTTTCGCCAGAGGTTGTGTTTTAAATGGTGGCGGATACGTCCTGCCTCACACATACCGGATGCGGAAATAATGACTTTCGGCTGCTCGTCGAAATTGATCATTTTGGATTCATCACTCGTGATCGCCATGCGCAGTCCCGGAAAACCGATCGGGTTAATTCCCTGATGCACAAGATTCAGTGCTTCCTCGCTGAAGCAGTCCTCCACATTCTTATTAAAGATCGTGGTTGCCTCCACTGCCAGCGGACTATCGACAAACACCGGAAAATTTTCAAACTCCGGCAACAGATGTTCTGTCTTGATCCTACGGATAAAGTAAAGCATCTCCTGCGTTCTGCCTACCGAAAATGCAGGGATCACAAGATTTCCGCCTCTTGTAAAGGTATCCTTCAATACCCCTGCAAGTGCGACTGCATAGTCCGGTGGTGTCTCATGCTCTTTGTCACCGTATGTGGACTCCATCACAACATAATCTGCGTCTTTGATATACTGTGGATCTTTGATCAGTGGACGATTGCCATTTCCGATATCCCCCGAAAATACAACTTTGACTTCCTCATCGCCCTCTCTGATCCACATCTCAATGCTTGACGAGCCAAGCAGATGTCCTGCGTCCACAAACCGTACCTTTAATCCGTCACAGATTTCCACAATGCTGTTATATTCACACGGCACAAAGTGTGTCAGCACCCCCATTGCATCATTCATATCGTACATTGGTACTACTTCCGGTTTTCCGGCTCGTTTTGCCTTCCGGTTTCTCCATTCTGCCTCAAACATCTGGATATGTGCACTGTCTTTTAACATGATATTACAGAGCTGTGTTGTTGCCTCTGTCGCAAAAATCTGTCCGCGAAATCCGTGATTATACAAAAGCGGAAGCAGACCGGAATGATCAATATGTGCGTGTGTCACGAACACATAATCCACCGCTGCTGCATTCACCGGAATCTCCTGATTCACATACAGATCCGGTCCCTGCTCCATACCACAATCCACCAGTACATGTTTATCCCCGAATGTTACATAATGGCAGCTTCCTGTCACCTCATGCGCTGCGCCCAAGAATTCTATCTGCATCTGTCCTTCCCCCTGTCTGTAAATTCCAGTCCGTTTTCATCTGATCCCCCATACAGGTATCTGCTGCATGTTGTCTCGTCCGATCACTGTCTGTTTCCATCGTCAAATAGTTCGACTTCTCCTTTAATTTATAACACAATTATACTCCTGTTATTCAAATCGTACAATTTCTTTTTTCAATCTTCCCATAATTTTTTTCTCAAGTCTTGAGATATAGGACTGGGAGATTCCAAGCATATCTGCCACCTCTTTCTGTGTCTTCTCCTCCCCGTCAGAAGTATTCAGTCCGAACCTCAGTTCGATGATCATCCGTTCCCTTCCAGACAGCTTTTCGATCGCAGTCTTTAACAGTTTCCGCTCTACATCCGTTTCCATGTCTTTCCCCACGACATCCTCATCCGTCCCCAGAATATCGGATAAGAGCAGTTCGTTTCCATCCCAGTCCACATTTAAGGGTTCATCGATGGAAACCTCCAGTTTTGTCTTGCTGTTTCTCCTCAGATACATTAAAATCTCATTTTCAATGCAGCGCGATGCGTAAGTGGCCAATTTAATATTTTTGTTCGGATTAAAGGTATTGATTCCTTTAATAAGCCCGATCGTCCCTATGGAAATAAGATCCTCTACTCCAACCCCTGTGTTATCAAACTTTTTTGCTATGTATACAACCAACCGCAGGTTGTGTTCGATCAGCTCCTTTCTCGCCCGCTCTGCATGCACACCATCGAGCATCCGGATACAGTATGCTTCCCGCTCTCCCTCCAACGGTGGCGGCAGGATCTCTGCACCTCCAATATAGTGCACCTCATCTTCCTTTCGCAAAAAAAGGCTACAAATCCCGGACAGAAAATGAACCTTTTCATATCTTGGCAGTACAAGTCTCATGATCATGTTTTGTTCCTCTTTCCTGACACTCCAGCATAGATGCATGAAGAATCATATCATATTCTTTTCCTTCCAATAATCCTTCATTTGCAATTCCAACCGCTGCCGGTCTTATCTCGACTTCGTGCCTTCCATTCTGAATTTTTATGCATGTGATCTCTGTCACCGGCAAAAGCCCCTCCTTCTGCCCCAGGGAACAATAAGGGATAAAATGTACCCTGTCCTTTTTCGGATTTAAGATCTTTGCAGCCATATGTCTGCTTAAGATGCACACCGGCCTGTGATTGTACGGATCACGCAGCTGATTTCCACTGTCCCAGTACCCCATAATCTCCATCTCATGCCCCCGATGCACTAATGTCACAAGAAAAAGCTGATTTCCAAACTGTTTTCTACGTCCGAGATACCATGTGACAACCGACAGAACCAGTGCCGCAATGACCGCCTGAATCCAGAAAAATGTCATTCCTGCTGCACTGTTTCTCAATAATTCCATAACCCCGCCAAGGAAAATAACCATCAGATAAATGACTGCCCAGTTTTCTAAAAACTCACGCCACGGACTTTTCCCAAAACACAAAACAACCATTCCTGTATTGAGCAGGAAGTGAATCAGGATTGCCCTGCAAAAAGGCTCCGTAACGGTCAGTGTAATGATCAGACTTCCTATGGATGACAGAAATGCAGTAAACCACAGTCTTCTTCCCTTTACCCTGCGCCGCAAAAGACAATTTGCGCCCGCAAGCGCAATAAAATTCATCCACAGATTCTGTAACAGATAAACATCTGCATAAAAAATATATATTTGGAACCACTCCCTCCTTTTCCTTCTCCATAGTCACATTATATTTTTTTAGAACCATCTTTTTTGTCAAAACACTTCCTCTACTTTCAGAAGTTCATCCAGTTTTTCTGACAAAAAAAGACCGTTACACGAAAACCTTATGATCTTCATGTAACGATCCTGTCATCTTCTTATGTAATTATCTTCTGGAATTCTTAAGGAAATCCGGAATCTTGATATCCATCTGCTGTACAGAGCTTTCTGGCTGGCGTGGTTTCTGAATACCAGAGAAAGTTGGTGCCGGGTTTGGCTGTACCGGAGCTGTATAACCAGCCTGTGTTGCTGGTCTTGGTGTTACAGGTGCTGTTGGTCTTGGAACAGTTCCCATGTTCTGATACTGCATCTTAGGAACAATCTTGCTTGCTGCGTTTGCACCGGCAGTCTCAAGTCCTGTTGCAATAACGGTAATGGTTGCCTCATCTGTCATAGACTCATCAAACTTCGCACCGAAGATAATATTGGCATCATCTCCTGCAAGATCCTGTACATAGCTTGCTGCATCATTTGCATCCATTAAGGAGATATCTCCGGAAATATTAATGATAACGTGTGTTGCACCGTTAATGGTTGTCTCAAGTAATGGGCTGGCAACTGCAAGTTTTACAGCTTCGATTGCCTTGTCGTCTCCCTTGGCAGATCCAATACCGATATGTGCAAGTCCCTTGTCCTTCATAACGGTGGAAACATCCGCAAAGTCAAGGTTAATGAGTGCAGGTAAATTGATAAGGTCTGTGATTCCCTGTACTGCCTGCTGTAATACTTCATCTGCCTTCTTCAATGCATCCGGCATTGTAGTACGTCTGTCTACGATCTCTAATAATTTATCATTTGGAATAACGATCAGTGTATCTACGCTCTCTTTTAAACGTTCAATACCACCGGTTGCGTTCAACATACGCTGTTTTGCTTCGAATTTGAAAGGTTTTGTAACAACACCTACGGTTAAGATTCCCTGCTCTTTTGCAATCTTGGCAACGACTGGTGCGGCACCTGTACCGGTTCCACCACCCATACCACAGGTAACGAAAACCATGTCTGCACCTTTCACTGCAGCTGATAATTCCTCTGCGCTCTCCTCCGCTGCTTTCTGTCCAACCTCAGGCTGTGCTCCTGCACCAAGTCCCTTGGTAAGCTTCTCACCGATCTGGATCAATGTCGGTGCCTTACATAACTGTAATGCCTGCTTATCTGTGTTGATACCAATAAACTCAACACCGCCAATATTTTCATCGATCATTCTATTTACAGCATTATTACCAGCTCCTCCAACTCCGATCACGATAATTTTTGCACTGGCATCTGCTTCTGTTGTTCTAATTTCCAGCAAGGTAGTTCCTCCTTCATATCTCCCTATATTTATGTCAAATATGATAACCAGACAAACCCATTTCTACTTTGTTTAGTTATCTACTCTCGAAATCATACTATATTTTGCGTTTTTTAACTCTTATAAACTATAATATAATTTTTCCTACAACAAATCAACCGCTTTTTCAAAAAAAATCAAGTTTTTTTACGGTTTTTATTGTTCTACTGGCGGCATATCCTGTGCAGGCTGTTCTTCTGCCGGGGTATTCTCAGCCGGTACATCCTCTGCCGGCTGTTCTTTGGCTGGTGTATCCTGTGCCGGCGTATCCTGCGGCTGCTGTTCTTCCGCCGGTGTGTCCTGCACCTGCTGTCCCTCCGATGATGCGTCCGCAGACGGGTCCTCAGAAGGTGCTTCTGTCGTCTCCTCTTCTGTTTCCGGTTGTTCCTCTGCTCTGTCCCAGATAATGTCGGTCGTCTCCGGTGTCCATGTCTCTAAATGGAGTGTGCCGCTAAGTCCGTCAAGCTGTGGCAAAATGATGGATAACCGCACAACTTTCTGCGACAGGTTGTCCTCAGAACCAATTTTCACCTGGATTGTTCCATAGTAAAGCACCGGCTCCATGTTACTGTCATACTGGATCTCATCCGGGAGCAGATTATATTTTTTCAAAGTCTGTGTCAGGTTCAGTAAATCCCGCAAAATATCATTGTTCTCTAATTGCAGTTTCTCATAAAGTACCACTTCCTCACAGGAGATTCCTGTAATCTTTGGCACACCGTCAATCACTTCCGTGGATGTCTCGACCACAAATCCATCTTTGTCAAAATAAGCATTCTGACCAATGGAATTAATATAAAGATAGCCGAGCATTCCTTTTTCGTAAACTTTAATATGTACGGTATGGGGATTGTCCAGTGAAACCTCCATCGTATCTACAAACGGAACTTCCCCGATATCCATAAATCTGTATTTCAGATCTACATACAGGGAATTCCAGGAATATTCATCATTCAGCACCATGTTTTCAATCTGTGTGGAGCTGTACAATTCATTTCCCTCCACGACAACATTTTCCACGGTAAAAACATTCATGACAATAAAAACGCCTGCCGCGATAAGCAGAATCAATAACAAAAGGATGTACAATCCTATCTTTCTGCGCTTTTTTCTTCTTCTCTCTTCTTTTATCATATTTATTTAATTAACCTCAAATTTAATTCCCTTTGCCACGGAAAGCGCAAGCCCCATCTCTGCAAGAAGGAATAAAACCGAAGTACCTCCATAACTGATAAACGGCAGTGAAATACCGGTATTTGGGATCGTATTGGTCACAACCGCAATATTTAAAATAACCTGGATGGACAAATGCGCCATAATGCCAACCACGACCAGAGCCCCATAAAGATCTGACGCATTATTGGCAATGATCATAAATCTCCAGATCATCAGCAAAAACAATAAGATCACGCACACTGCGCCAAAAAGCCCAAGTTCCTCACAGATAACAGAGAAAATCATATCATTCTGCGCCTCAGGAATAAATCCCAGTTTCTGCATACTCTCGCCAAGCCCTTTTCCAAATAAACCGCCGGAACCGATCGCATACAGTCCCTGTAACGTCTGATAACCCTTCTCATATGCTTCCGGGTTCAGCCAGATCTTGATACGGTCCATTCGATATGCCTCAAAACTGATGAAAACAACACCTACCACGCCCACTGCCGCTGCCATTAACACAAAGTGGGAATACTTCGGACTGGCAACAAACAACATACAGACTGCAATTCCAAGTATAATGATCGCCGTACTTAAGTTATTGTAGGCGACCACCGCAACGACTGGGAGCACAATGACCATAATCTTGACAAGACTCATAAACTCGCCCATTTTCTGTGGTGTCTTATAAATAACCGTTGCCAGAAAAATAATAACCGCAAACTTGGCAAACTCTGACGGCTGGAAGGATAACGGTCCGATTTTTAACCATCTCGCCTGACCGTTTGCCTCTGTACCAATAAAAATAACGGCGGTACAGAGCACGATAGCTGCCAGATACGCCATGGAACTCACCTTCATCCAGAACCGGTATGGGATTTTCGCTACAATATACATACCCACAAGTCCGAGCCCTGTTGCAAACAACTGTTTTTTTACAAAATAGGCAGCATCCCCAAACTTATTGGAGCCTGCATAGGAACTGGTACTGTACAACATGACCAATCCAAAACACAAAAGAAAAATGATCAGAAACAAAAGACTGTAATCGAAATATTTAATTGGCTTTTTTTTCTTTTCCGTCTGCTGACCTCTTGCCATTCCAATTCCTCATTTCTTATTTACTGCACGTCATGCCATTATGCCTGACATTTTTTATTCTGCCAGATTACGCACGTATTCCTTAAAAATGCGTCCGCGCTCTTCATAGTTTGCGAACATGCCCCAGCTTGCACATGCAGGGGAAAGTAATACCGCATCCCCGCTCACTGCGTTCGCATAACAGGTGTCGATTGCCTCCTCAAATGTATCACAGAGTATGACATCCTCAAAGCCATGTTTCTTCGCACATTCCGCAATCTTTTTCTTCGTCTGGCCGATCAGTACGAGTTTCTTCACCTTGCCGTCAAAACTCTCGATCCACTCATCATATTCAGACTGTTTGTCATAACCTC
>ERZ808240.4542-NODE-4542-length-12171-cov-3.767993_pt1 | contig 12171 bp, 8 predicted proteins | sample MGYA00521084_ERZ808240 | MGnify/ENA primary metagenome ERZ808240 (study PRJEB31516, sample SAMN03275571) | gut metagenome | biome: mammalia-associated habitat; material: feces | host: Papio cynocephalus | place: Kenya | collected 2012-08-06 ... | reverse complement strand
TAGACTCATCACAGCGGTGGTCCTGGCCGTGGTGGGCGTTGTCTGCGGCATGGTGCCCTATTTCGCGGCGGCAAAGATCATTGTGCTGCTGTTGGCCGGGGAAAGAGCACTGACCGTCTACACGCCCTGGCTGCTGGCGGCCCTCATCGGGTATCTGGCCCGCACGGTGCTGTATAACAGCGCCTTGTCTACATCCCACAAGGCCACTTTCAATATTCTGAAGACCATCCGGCAGCTGCTGCTGGCCAAGCTGCCGCGGCTGCCCCTGGGCACGGTGACGGATACCTCCAGCGGCAAGCTGAAGGAGACCATCGTGGACCAGGTGGACGGTATGGAGACCACCCTGGCCCACCTCTTCCCGGAGATGACCGCCAACATCGCCGCCCCCGTGCTGACGCTCATCTACCTGTTTGCGCTTGACTGGCGGCTGGCGCTGCTGTCGCTGGCGGTGTTTCCCGCTGCGTTTGCCTTTATGATGATGGTTATGGGGGGCTATGCCAAGGACTATGCCGGCGCGGTGCAGGCCACCAACGAAATGAGCGGTACCATGATTGAGTACATCAACGGCATCGAGGTCATCAAGGCCTTCAATCAGGGCGGAAAATCTTATGCCCGTCTGGCGGACAAGGTGCGGGCCAACGCCCGGTACTACTATGACTGGATGCGCCGCAGCCAGCTGGGCATGTCCATGGCCTACGCCTTCTTCCCGGCTCAGATGCTGACGGTGCTGCCCTTCGGCTGGCTCTTTTACCTGAACGGGACGCTCCGCGCTGAAACGTTCATCACCGTTATCATCCTGTCTCTGGGCATGTCGGCCCCTATCGTGGCGGCGTTCAACTTTGTGGATACGCTGGCGCAGGCGGGCACTACCGTGGGGCAGGCGGACGAGATCCTGAAGGCGGAAGAGCAGGAGCACGCGGCCGATCCTGTCACATTCACCGATCACAACATCGAGGTTCAGGACGTCTCCTTCGGCTACCATGATGACAAGGAGATTCTGCATGACGTCAGCCTCTCCATCCCCCAGAACAGCATGACGGCGCTGGTGGGGCCCTCCGGCTCCGGAAAGTCCACGCTGGCCAAGCTCATCGCGGGCTTCTGGGATGTGAAGAGCGGCGCCATCACCATGGGCGGCCACGACCTGAAGGACATCCCCCTGACGCAGCTCTACGATCAGGCGGCGTTCGTCTCACAGGACAACTACCTTTTTGACGATACCGTGCGGGAGAATATCCGCATGGGCCGCCGCTCTGCCACGGACGCGGAGGTGGAGGCCGCGGCCCATGCCGCGGGCTGCGGCAGCTTCATCAGCAATCTGGAGCACGGTTTTGATACCGTGGTAGGCGGAGGCGGCGCGCACCTCTCCGGCGGCGAGCGCCAGCGCATCGCCATTGCCCGGGCCATACTGAAAGACGCGCTGGTCGTGATCCTGGACGAGGCCACCGCCTATATCGACCCGGAAAATGAAGCCGTGATTCAGAAGGCGGTTGCCAGGCTGGTGGCTGACAAGACGGTGATCGTCATTGCGCACCGGCTCTCCACCATCACCGGCGCGGACAACATCGTTGTGGTGAAGGATGGCAGAATCTCCGCCCAGGGCAGACATGAGGCGCTGCTGGAAAGCAGTCCGCTTTACAGGGAAATGTGGCAGGCCCATATGGGCGCGAAGGATGGTGAGACGGCATGATCGAAACATTCAGGAAAATCTGGCGGTTTGCCGGAGACGAACGGAAAAATATCAACAGGTCTGTGGCGGTCAGCTTTGTGAATGCCGCTTTGCAGATGTTCCAGATCGGGGCCATTTATCTGGTGGTGCTGGCGCTGACCGGCGGCGGACGCTCCGGGAGAACAGCATGGCTGGCGCTGATCTTTGAGCTTGTCAGCATCTTCGGCGGCGCCGTGACCGCCAGCGTCTCCAAGATGTACCAGACCCACGCGGGCTACTTTATGGCGGCGGACCGGCGCATGGCCATCGCGGACCGGATGAAGAGCGTGCCCATGGGCTTTTTCAACGACAACAGCCTGGGACAGGTCTCCGGCGTGTGCACCACCGTGGTCGGCTCCATTGAGACCATGGTGCCCATTGTGATGGTGAACATTCTCAGCGGACTCATTACCACGGCGGTGTTCACGGCAGTGATCCTCGTTTTTGACTGGCGCATCGGTCTCATCGCGCTGACCGGCATCGCGGCGTACCTTCTCATTGTCTCCGCCATGGAGAAAAGGTCCGCCGCCATCGCCGGGAATACCCAGAAGTCCCAGACAGCCCTGGTTGAGGCCGTGCTGGAGACGGTGCAGGGCATGGGCGTCATTAAGTCCTTCAACCTCACCGGAAAGGGAGACAGGAAATTGCAGGACGCCCTGGAGTATAACCGCCGGAGCAATCTGGAGGTGGAGAACGTCATGACGCCCTACACCGCCGCGCAGGAGGCCGTGCTGCAGATCGCCGGCGTCGCCATGATGCTCGCTGCCGTCCTTCTTTGGAGGAAGGGCAGCATGACATTGCCCAACGCCCTTATGACGCTGGTGGTGTCCTTCCTGGTGTTCAGCCAGGTGAAGCTCTTCGGCATGGGCGTTTCCATGCTGCGTCTGGCGGCCGCGGCCATCGACCGTACGGAGGAGACGGAGCGGATGCCCCAGATGGACGAAAAGGGCAGGGCCGTCACCCCTGTCAGGCATGACATTGTATTTGACCGCGTGCGCTTTTCCTATGAGCACAAGGAGATTCTCCACGACATCAGCGTAACCCTCCCGGACAAGACCACCACCGCCATCGTTGGTCCCTCCGGCAGCGGCAAAACCACCTTCTGCAGCCTTGTCGCCCGCTTCTGGGACGTGGACAGCGGCAGCGTAAGCATCGGCGGCACGGACGTGCGGGACTATACGCTGGAATCGCTTATGGACCAGATCAGCATGGTGTTTCAGAATGTGTACCTGTTTGCCGACACCATTGAGAACAACATCAAATTCGGCTGTCCGGACGCCACCCATGAGCAGGTGGCGGAAGCGGCGAGAAAGGCCTGCTGCGATGAGTTCATCAAGGCTTTGCCGGACGGCTACAACACCGTCATCGGCGAGGGCGGCGCGTCCCTTTCCGGCGGTGAAAAGCAGCGGATCTCCATTGCCCGGGCCATGCTGAAGGACGCGCCCATCATCATTCTCGACGAGGCCACCGCCAACGTGGACCCGGAGAATGAGGACCGGCTGCAAAAGGCCATCAAGGCCCTGACCCACGAGAAGACCGTTCTGATGATTGCCCACCGGCTCAAAACCGTCCGGGACGCGGACCAGATCCTGGTGCTTGCAGACGGCAGGATTGTTCAGCAGGGCAGACACGAGGAGCTGATGGCCCAGCCCGGCATTTACGCCGATTTCGTCGGCGGCCGGAAGCAGACCGCCGCCTGGAAGCTGTAAGCCCGGCACACAGGCCTGTCAATTTATAAGACCGCCCGCGGTATCCGAACACTTCCGGATATTGCGGGCGGTTTTGGCGGAGATGGGGCTTACTCAGGGCAACTACGATGGAACTTCCAAAGAGGGCGCCGTGTTTTTTACGTTTCCATCAAATAAGTCACCGCGAATTCGCCGGGCAGATTCACAGTCATGGCGCTGGACAATGGCCGTAAAGAACGGGAGCGGCTGCCGCGGTCCGCGCCCGCGTCAATGAGCGGCTGAAAAACGCGGCGGAGATTTTCTGCCTCTCCGGCGTCATGGGCTGCCCGTGCCGGTCTCCGGGCCTCTGCCGGAGCAGAGTTTATTTGCTTCTGACACTGCCTCCATCAATGCGCTGCGGCAGTCAGTCCGGCTTGCGTCCGCTGAAGAAGCAGGAAGGCATTGACCGGCTCCGCTCCGGTACGCGTGAGACAAGATTTTCAATACCAGTGTGTGACCAACCGCCGGGACAAGTCCTGCCATAAAAAGACTGTCAGCAAAGCATATATCGAGGATTTAGTAATCAAGGAAACCAGAAAACTGCTGACCAAGGAAAATATTGACCGAATCGCCAAAGAAGTCGTGCGGCGTTGCGAACAGGAGAAAGACACAGATAACCTCAAGCGGCTCAAAAAGCTCCTAAAAGAAAACGAGCGGGCCACAGAAAATCTCTTGAAGGCCCTTGAAAGCGGTCAAATTGTCGATGTGATTGCGGAGCGTATCTCCCAGAAGAAACGGGAACGCAGCGAGCTGGAACAGCAGATTCTTGTGGAGACTTCCTCCCACACTATGCCCACGGTCAATGAAGTTCGTTTCTTCCTGAACCAGTTCCGAAAGGGTGATGTCAATGACCTTAAATACCGTCAGGCCTTAGTGGATACTTTTGTCAACAGGATTTACCTCTATGACGACAAAATGGCTGTCCTGTATCACACACAGGACAGCCATTCTGATGTGACCATCGACGATTTGAGTTCGTCCAGGGCCACTTTTTCAGGTGGCTTCAATTCGGATATTTGCGTTTTCCGGCCCGAATCGAAGCCCAGCGTAGCGGGTTCGATTCGGAAAGGAGACGCAGCAAAATGAGTGCGCGGTGACTTTTGAAAAAAGTCGCCGCAAGCGATATGACGCTTGCGGCGACGTGGTGGACCTGGACGGACCAAATAAGAACTTGGCCTGTTTTGCCGGCGGATTCCTCTTCTGCATTGCCCTATAATATGTGTCCTAGGATTATACTTCGGCAATCGGAGTACTTGCCTCTAAAAAAGGGGTAGTATCCAATGCCATTTTTGTCTGGAGGATATCTGCACGCTGTCCTCGAATAATCGCTAAGACTGGTGGGATATTGTAGCATTGATTGTCTGCTAAAAGCCATCTATCGTGCCACTTGAATCCGTTGTCAGTAATTACTCTCCAACTCAAGTGAATTGACCGTGTGGACAATTCACTTTTCAATGCAGCATAATCCAATTTAGCACTTTGGGTCACATTATCACTGCCAGAAATGATGGTAACAGATGAAACCCCTTCAAAAGGCAACCCGTCCAGAAGTATTTCCAAGCCCTCTTTACGGAAATGCTTATCAATCCAGAATATGGAACCGCGGCAAGCTCGTATTACCTTGCGAAGATTATAAACATTACTGAAAGGTGTACTTGGGTCAATATAGTATTGGTGGATTGGTGTTTCTCCGCAAGCAACCTCCTTTACAGAGAACTGCTTGTTTCTCTTGTCGTAAACAACCACACCGAATTTGTTCAGAAGTGTCAGAAGTGAAATTACTTCTCCATATTCAATTTCTCTGTCTGCAATACTGTGATAATTCAGTAATGTCCTCAGCTGCTCAACGGACTGTTTACCACGACCATAAAAAACTTGTCCCACCAAATTGACCACTGGGTTTTTCAGTAGCTTCTGCTTCAAGACTTCATTGGCATTGGGAATGTCCTGATGGATATACATGAGTTCAAATAGGGCTTTTCCATCTGGGGTGAGACGGAAAGTCGCTCCGTCAATAAGCTCGGCGCTCAAGAAGAAACCAAACACTCCACTGGGGACGGCCTTTTCCTCCTGCAAACGAGAACTACGGAATACTGGAATTCCATCAGCTGTACTTATGCAGTCAAACATCGTTCCCAAATCATAGAGCGCATCTCTAATACCTTTGTCGTTAAGGCAGAGAATATATTCGTGATTACTCATAGATAGGGCATCTGACATGGTCATTCCACTCCGTACACTTTTTTGAACATGAGCGCAATCATAGCCTTTACATACTCGGCATCATCCCGCGTTGCGTCGATAGGCATATACAAGATGGCTCTGCGTTTGTCGCCAAAAGAAATGTTCAAAGGAGCTGCAAACTCTTCGTTGAGGGGTTGTAAAACGTTCTCAGTATCCAGCGCTGAAGTAGCAATGTTACAGTGAGTCACATCAGCCTCTTTTTCGGCAGTATCGGAGGACATCTGGGATATTTCGGGGGTAAGATCCAAAATCCCATTTTTAACGGCACCAATCTCTGTGGCTGTTTTTATAAATGTGGTAGCGGCCACCTTTGCAACTGCGGGAAGAATACCGTAATGATTGACCAAAATATTCTCCAGGGTTTGGGGCTGTGGTATTGATTGGCCAGTATACTCAGAGATCAATTCTGCATACAGCTTAGGAGCCTTAAAACACTCGAACTTGAGAGCTTGCAACTCGGACGCCCCCTCTGTGGGCCGAGCAAACCGTCTTGCAGGCTCCAAAAACGAAATGGTTTTACCAGAAGATGTGGAAATAAGTCCGTATTGTCTTGCAGAACTAAGTGTGTACTTAAAAGAATTTGTTGTTGCCTTAACGCCACATGTTTCGGCGGCAACATCATACGAAATGGGCTTGTTTTGGGGATAGTCCCGGAATTTTTCTACAAAAGCAACCGCAGCGTCCAGAGTAACTGCAGGATATTCCCTGCTCTTTGGTTTGGATTTCTTTTCATTGGCATCCATATTGCCACCTCCATTTACTTTGTAATTCATATATTAGCACAATTTAGTGCCTGTGTCAACACATGGCAAAAACTCGTTTATGTTATTTTAACACAAATGTGTGTTTCTTCAGTTGTCGTTCAATCCAAACTGAATCGACCACAGCTTTTTCTTGTATAGCTGCTCATATTCCAATACCTCATGCTTATCCCTCTTGATGGGGAACACTTCCAAAATAGAATACTGGAAATTGTTGCAATAGTCAGCATCGGCGGTGATAAGCTCCTTGAGGCGCTTGTTGCCGCCGTGTTTTGTTCGGGCGTACTCGCTCCATCGTCCCCAGATGCCGCCTTGCTCACCGCTGGCGGAGCCGACATAATGCTTGCCTGTTTTAGTATCAGTAATGAGATACACCCCGGCCACAGCAGACAGCTTTTCTTCCCATTCTTTGTAGGCCGCTTTGTTGTAGACGATTTTGTGGAGAGTCTCAAAGGAAAGCAACACCTTATCATAGCTGGTAAAGCTGATTTCAGACACAGTGGGGCGGATTTCCAACAATTCCTTTTCTGTCGTCCCGTTCTGACACCAGTTGATCGTCCCCTTCCCCCAGTCAATTACAAGGCGGTCTTTCATATCAGCAAGCAAATCTGTTTTGACTAGCTCATATACCACAGACTTATCCTCAGCCATACCACTGTCCGGTGTAAAATCTTCCGGGAATTGTGCGCGGATATATGGCTTGGAATCACCAACGCGATAGCAGCCCCGAAAAACGCCATTTGTTCCTTCTGTTCCTAAAAAGCTGATGACCATATCACAATTCCGAAACCGAGCATGGTTTTGAACAGATTGGTACAGTTCCAGATACCCCCGCTCATAGTTAGCCGCAACTTCTTCCTTTGTGAGATTGTGACGAATCAGTTTGACCCTGTCCCAGTTGATTTGTTTTCCCGCCAACAACTCTTGAAATTTCATAATGTCCCGCTCCTCTCCATGTTTTAGAGAAATTCTATCCACATCTTAAAGCATCTTTTGGCATAGCGCAACAGATTACACGCAAAAATATAAGTGTAAAAATCGCGTGTATTTAACACATGCTTTTTCGTTTATACTTGTGTCAAGAGGTGAGGCTATGTTCAAGGTCAGCAAACCCGAAATGGTCAATAAAACATTCCGAATGCCGGCAGAACTGGTCGAGCGGTTGAATGTCGTAGCCCAGGCCCAGAAGGTTTCCCTGAACAATCTGGTGTGCCAATGTTGCGAGTATGCGCTTGATAATATGTCGGAGCAAAAAGAGGATAAAGAATAGCGGCCATGCCACGGTAAAAGTGACATAGCCGCTATTCTTTTTACGGTATAAAGGTTTTTAAGGCTGAAAAACGTACTTTATCACCTAAAAAGTCTTTTAACCGCGCAAACGCTTATTTATCGAAGAACAATGGGTTGAGTATGTACCCATTCCCACGTGGCCGCCCTCCTGTTGGTGCAGAATATGTACGCTCTTTCAGATACCCGTATTCAATCAGGAGTTCAATAGAGGGTATGGTATCTTCTACACGGGGGAATTCTCCCCGGCACAGACGATGAATTTGGTATCTGGTCAATTCCCGCTTGTCTTGCCCTTGAAGCCTCTTTAGAATTCTCTTTGCTCCCCTCAGAGCTTTATCCGCTCCCATAATGGAGTAGGCACATAATGCGTGTTGCAGGAAATATTTTGCAATTCTAATAGCCCGCTTTGCAGTGCTTGGTGACATGGCGATTTCACTTGCGGTTTCCTTGTATTGGGCGCAGTGTAAAAGTCCCGCAATCCGAAGCGTATTCCCAATGAATTTTGCACCCCACCCTTCCATGTGCTCCAGATTATCAACAAGCTGAGGCTCAAGCCAATCAAAAAATTCTTTTATGTGGTGATAGGCACCGGGAGACAGTCGAATTCGTTGTGGAACACCGTTTGCAGGAACGGGGATTTCCAGCAGGGCAAGAATCAGCTTCATGTATTCCGCCTTTAATTCTTTTGGCAATTCAGGAGTGTCAAAATGTCTGGTTCCCATCTTCGATTTCGGCCTGCAATACAGGATTCTGGCCGTCAGTCCTCTTGACTTAAATACCTCATTTCCCATAAGCCCTTCCAATACATTGTCCTGAGCAGATAACAGCATTGTCAGTGCCGGGTCATTGATAACTTCACTTTCCCGGCCCTTTCTGTCCACCCGAATTCTGTCACCGCTATATGCCTTTAGCAAAGTATCAATAGAAATATTATTGGAATATCGTCCAGCTAAAGTATCAAATAAGCCTCCTTCTGTTGAGATAATGGTCATGAGTCCCTTGTTTTCAGCCAGCAAGGAGGTCAACGCTTCTGCTGTAATATCATCTGCAATCAAGCGGAGTGGTTTGGCTCGATTGTGTTCCAACTCCCTGCATTTTGCTCTGAGCTTGGTAGCTTCATCTGTTTTCCCGTCCCGCTCCAAGAGATCAATTTGCTTTTTCCAACTGCTCAAGTTGGCTTGATCCGCCTCCATCAACTCCTGTATACGCTGATTCTCTCTGTCCTCATATTTGTATATGGGGCGGGTCATCATGCGAACAATTGGGCTTTTCCGCTCACCTGAATTGGCTATGATGAGGATATAGAGATTAAGCGGTTCATCGTAGCCCGATTTGGCATGAACGATAAATTTCCCTTGCAAAGCACAGGAAAGCACAGCGAGAGCGCAGACCGCCGCCATGTCAACCGGCGTTTCCGTATTTTCCGCAACCGCTTTCACCCAGTCGCATAATGGAGCGGGAAGTGCGTCCACCGGGAAAGACGGCAGTTTTACTTCCTCAAAGGGAATAGGTGCTTTCCACATGGGTTCACACAGCTCATTCTTCAATTTATCAATGGCCTGTGCGGTAGTAAGGCCCTCCGTGTATTTCAAATAGTCAATGATACTGCCGCCTTTGTTCTCAGAGCGACAACAAAATGTATTTGTTTCCTCCACATACATCAAGTTATCATGGTGTTTGCAAATTTCACAGTTATGAAATACTACTCCCTTGCTCGTGCGGCGAAATCCGCCGTTGCGCTCTTTCAAATACCCGAATAAATCAAAGTTCTGCACCAGTTCATTCAGTTCAGAATCTGAACGCATTTCTGTGTGGCTAGAATGGCCGCTACGGTGTTCTTCCGAGCAGGTGGGAAAAGAGACAGCCTCGATGTTCTCCCACGAAATACGGCCATTCTCGTTGAGGAGTTTGGCGCTTTTATTCGTGCCGTGGAAAATACGGTCAGCGTTTACACAGCTCTTGTCACTTTGCGGAAATAAATTCACCAAAGTTTCCATGATATGCTTTCGCATACCAGCGTCTGTGATAGGTTTGTCCATCACAAAAGCAAGGCGGAATTTGGGATGTTCCTTTGTGTAGCTAAAAGTCTGATAACAAAATGCGAGAGGCAGTTCATTATCACGACAAATAGCTTTGGCGTCCTTAATACGGAGTATCGGCCCATCTTCCTCGTTATCAATATCGACCATAAACAGTTGCTGCTCCTTCCAGTCCTTTGCGCTCATGCCCTCCATGATTCCGGGGCTGATGGAATGGCCTGTTCTGATTTTCTGCACCAGTTCTTCCAGCGTAACAAGGGAAGGGCTGGTGCCTTTTTGCAGTCTGCTTTTGATTCCCCCTATCTCCTTGCCAGAGGGCTTTTCATCATAGCCCTTTGGATCTATGTGTACCTTGATCTTTCCTGTCATTTTTTGTTTCCTCCTGCCTCAAAAATTCCAGATACTCTTCTTGGTGTGCTTTGACATAGGCAGAGATATCCGCATAGATGGCGCGGGCAAACTTCCTGCTCTGTGCCTGACTGATTTGGAATTGCTCTTGTGCCACCTGATTTCACCGCCCAAAATAACGCTTTACTTTTTGAAAAGTATCGGTTATGATTATACTGTAAACAGAGATTTTATTTTAAACTCTCTATTTACAGTATAATTGTAGCAGTAAAAAAGTGTCCTGTCACAAAACACTGTAAACTCGGCGTTTGGCGTATTTTTTGACAGGAAGGTTCTATTTATCGTAGCAGGAGGAGAAGTATATGGGCTACAAAAAATTCTATCCAGTAGATAAAAATGACCCTCGTGTATGGGCCAATCAAATCAAGATACTTATGGAAGAGCGCGGAATTACTCAGCAAAAATTGGCAAGTGAATCGGGTGTACCTTCAACAACCATTTCTGAATGGATTGGGAAAAGCAAAAAGTCTGAAACTGGTTTTAGAGAACCTGGCATTACACGGTTTCATAAAGTTGCAAAGGCTCTTGGCGTTTCAATGGACTATTTATTGGGCGAAAAAGAGTGTGAAATCCCAGATGATGAACAAATCCATACAATAACAGGGCTGTCTGGCCCTGCAATCAAGAAATTGAAAGAGCTTAACAGGAAAATCAGCCATGATTCTACTGTTGAAGAAGAAAAGAAACTTGCTGTTTTGAACTGCCTGATTTCCAACATGGATAATACAACTTTTCTTGAAAGTCTATACGGCTATTTGCTTGCTGAATTTGTTTTCCCGTCCTCCAAAAGTGATGAGCCGGCAGGTGCATGCACTGTCTGCTCACGTGCCCCCAACGGAGAATTTAAAGAGGAACTGCTTTTGGGGGAATATCTAAGTGAAGCCATGTTTTCCAAAACTCAAATTGATTTGGTTCACTTGAAAGATTGTCTTTCTAAGAAAAAAGAGCCACAGGCAGAGTATGAATACAAAAAATGGGAAGCCGAACACCGAGATGAATACTTGGCAACCCTATCTATCGTTGAAGAATCTACTGAGGAACCAAAATGAATGTCGTAATCTATGCCCGCTACTCTTCTGACCGCCAGACGGAGCAGAGTATTGAGGGCCAGTTGAAGGAGTGCTATGAATACGCACGGCGCAACGGCTATACCGTTATAGGCGAATACATTGACCGTGCCATTTCCGGCACAACCGATCACCGCCCTGAATTTCTGCGTATGATTGCGGACGGGGACAAAAAGCTCTTTCAAGCCGTATTGGTCTATCAGCTTGACCGCTTTGCCCGCAACCGCTACGACAGCGCCACCTACAAGGCCAAGCTCAAAAAGAACGGTATCCGTGTACTGTCCGCCCGTGAGAACATCTCCGATGACGCCTCTGGTGTTCTGATGGAGGCCGTGCTGGAGGGAATGGCAGAGTATTATAGCGTCGAACTCTCACAGAAAATACGGCGTGGCATGGACATCAACGCTGAAAAATGCCTTTCCACAGGCGGCAATCTGGCGTTAGGCTTTCGTGTAGACAACGAGAAACATATTCAGATTGACCCGGACACCGCTCCCGTTGTGCAGAAAATTTTTGAGATGTACGCCAGCGGCCAGTCTATGGCTGATATTATCCGATACCTCAATGCAAACCATATCAAAACCTCCTACGGCAACGAGTTCAACAAAAACAGCCTCAATCGCATTCTCCGCAACAAGCGGTATATTGGAGTTTACACTTACAGAGGCACAGAGACCCCGGACGGATTGCCCCGGATCATCAGCGATGACTTGTTTTATGAGGTGCAGGATATGATGGACAAAAAGAAAAAAGCCCCTGCGCGAGCAAAGGCTTTCGAAAATTACATATTGAGCACCAAACTATTCTGCGGGTATTGTCAGGCTGCTATGACAGGCATTAGCGGAACCAGCAAAACTGGAACCAAATATCACTACTACCAGTGTGTGACCAACCGCCGGGACAAGTCCTGCCATAAAAAGACTGTCAGCA
>ERZ808240.4540-NODE-4540-length-12174-cov-11.079132_pt1 | contig 12174 bp, 9 predicted proteins | sample MGYA00521084_ERZ808240 | MGnify/ENA primary metagenome ERZ808240 (study PRJEB31516, sample SAMN03275571) | gut metagenome | biome: mammalia-associated habitat; material: feces | host: Papio cynocephalus | place: Kenya | collected 2012-08-06 ... | reverse complement strand
GCCACCATGCGCAGGCCGGACACCGCAAACTCACGGGCCAGAATGATGCACAGCACCACCGGGCTGCACACACCGTCGCGCATCATGTAGATGAAGGCCACGGTGGTCAGCAGCTTATCGGCCAGCGGGTCTGCAAACTTGCCGAAGTCCGTGACCATGTTCCACTTGCGGGCCAGGTGGCCATCCAGAAAATCGGTAAAGCTTGCAATGGCAAAAATGATGCCCGCAATGAGATAATACACCGCACGGAAAGTGCCGTCCGTAACACCATCCAGGCTGGTGAGCGACACAAAGATCATGAACACCGGCACCAGCAGAATGCGGGTCAACGTGAGCTTATTGGGCAGATTCATACAAAATTCACCTCCAGATTGTTATTTTGCAACAGTACCATACAGATCGTAAAGGTCACTGTCGTCCACCAGAATATCATAGAACTGGCCGGGGTACAGCGGCTCCTCGCTGGACACGCAGACATTGCCGTCCACTTCCGGGGCATCGCCGGTGGTGCGGCACAGATACAGGCCGCTCTCCTCGTCAATGCCATCGCAGATGACGTGCACGGTCTGGCCGACCTTGTCCGCCTGTTTCTGGGCCATGATGCCGGTCTGGATCTGCATCACCAATTCGGCGCGCTTGTCCTTGACCTCCTGATCCAGCTGGCCGTCCATCTTGGCAGCCACGGTGTTCTCTTCGGCCGAGTAAGCAAAGCAGCCCAGGCGGTCGAACTGCACTTCCTTGACAAAGTTGCACAGATCTTCAAACTGCTCTTCTGTCTCTCCGGGGAAGCCTGCAATGAGGGTGGTGCGCAGGGTGATGCCCGGGATCTCGCGGCGCAGCTTGGCAATGACATCCAGCAGCTCGGCGCGGTTGGAACGGCGGTTCATGTTCTTGAGAATGACGTCGTTGCAGTGCTGGATGGGCAGGTCGAGGTAGGGCACCACCTTCTCATTGCGCTTCATGGCAGCAATGAATTCATCGCTGATGCGCTCCGGGTAGGCATACATGATGCGGATCCACTCGATGCCGGGGATCTTGTTCAGCTTGTCCAGCAGCTCGCAGATGCTGCCCGGCTTGCCCCAGTCCTCGCCGTAAGCGGTAGGGTCCTGCGCCACGATGATGAGCTCCTTGACGCCCTCACCGGCCAGCCAGCGGGCCTCGGCCACGCAGTCGGCCATCTCACGGCTGTGCAGCGGGCCGCGGATGGCGGGAATGGCACAGTAGTGGCAGCGGTTGTTGCAGCCCTCGGCGATCTTTAAGTACGCATAATGGGCGGGCGTGCCGATGACACGCTTGCCGCCCAGCGGGAAGTCCTTCTTCGCGCCATAGCTTTCCAGGTGGTCTTCTCCATGGAACAGGCGAGCCACGATGGTATCAATGGCCTTGTTGGAGGCACAGCCCACCACGGCATCCACTTCGGGGATCTCCTCTTCGATCTGGCTGCGGTAGCGCTCGGCCAGGCAGCCGGTGACGATGACCTTCAGGTTCGGGTTCGACTGCTTATAGGAGCAGGCTTCGAGGATGTTCTCAATGGCCTCGGTCTTGGCGCTCTCGATGAAGCCGCAAGTGTTGACCAGGATGACATCTGCGTCGCCCAGGTCCGCCACCGTCTCGTGGCCTGCAGACAGCAGGATGTGGACCATCACATCCAGATCGACCTGGTTCTTCGGGCAGCCAAGGGAAATACACGCAATTTTCATAAGGGGTAATACTCTCTTTCTCTGTTCAGGGGTACGTTTTACAAGCTTCTTTTTTCAGCTGTTCCAAGGGGCATCATGCCTCTTCCGCTCTCCGGATGGCCTCTCTGACCACTGGGTAAGCAAAGCCGCGGCGCAGCAGGGCCGCAACGACAAGATCCCGGCGGCCTTCCGCCAGCTTCCTGCGGTAGCGGCTGTTCACCAGCGCAGAAGCTGCTTCCAGTTCCGGGTTCTCACCGTCCGCATCCGGGGCATACACCGTTTCCAACGCCTGCTCGATCTGCCGGCTGTTCAGGCCCTTCTGGCGCAGGTTCTGTGCCGCTGCCCGGCGGCTCTTGCGGGCCATCAGCAGGCCATGGGCGCGGGCCTCTGCATAGCGTTCATCGTTGACATAATCCAGCTCCACCATTTCGGCCACAGCGGCAGCTGCCGCCTGCTCGGTAAAGCTGCCGCACAGTTTTTCATACAGCTGTGCGCTGGTCATCTCCCGGGCAGACAGGGCGTCCAGCGCACGGGCGCGGGCTTTGGCGGCATCGGCGCACTTTTCCGGTTCTTCGCCGTGCGCCTGCGGGCGGCGGTTCCGGTAAAAGGACATTTAGTCCTCCACCATGATATCCAGCTCGCTCTCACTGCTGCGGGCCGGGGCCTTGACCACCGGCTCCTTGGCGGCAGCTGGCTCTGCATTCTCTTCTGCAGCCGGGGCCGCAGCAGCCTTACCGGCCGGGCGGCGGGTGGCATACAGCTTGTCCGCATTGGCACGGATCTGGCCCTCGATATCATTGGCCAGGTCAGGGTTATCCTTCAGGAACTGCTTGGCGTTGTCACGGCCCTGGCCCAGGCGGATATCGCCATAGTTGAACCAGGCACCGCTCTTCTGCACAATGCCCAGCTTGACGCCCAGATCCAGCAGCTCGCTCATCTTGGAAATGCCCTCGCCGAACATGATGTCGAACTCTGCCTCACGGAACGGAGGTGCCACCTTGTTTTTGACGATCTTGGCGCGGGTGTGGTTGCCGATGAACTGGCCGGAAGAATCCTTCAGGCCCTCCACGCGGCGGATATCGATACGGACGGAAGCGTAATACTTCAGGGCACGGCCGCCGGTGGTGACTTCGGGGTTGCCGTAGACAACGCCGACCTTTTCACGCAGCTGGTTGATGAAGACACAGACCGTGTTGGTCTTGCCGATGACGCTGGTCAGCTTGCGCATGGCCTGGCTCATCAGGCGGGCCTGCAGACCCACGTGGCTGTCGCCCATTTCGCCTTCGATCTCGGCACGGGGCACCATAGCGGCCACCGAGTCCACCACGATGGCATCAATGGCACCGGAGCGCACCAGCGCTTCGCAGATCTCCATGGCCTGCTCACCGGTGTCCGGCTGGCTGACCAGCAGATTGTTGATGTCCACACCCAGGGCCTCGGCATACACGGGGTCCAGAGCGTGCTCTACGTCGATGAAGGCGACCTCGCCGCCCTTTTTCTGGGCCTCAGCCAGAATGTGCAGGGCCAGCGTGGTCTTGCCGCTGGATTCCGGGCCGTACACCTCAATGATGCGGCCGCGCGGCACGCCGCCCACACCCAGCGCCATATCCAGGCCCAGGCTGCCGGTGGAAATGGCATCCACCTGCATGGCGGTGTTATCGCCCAGCTTCATGACGGCACCCTTGCCGAACTGCTTTTCGATCTGGGCCAGCGCGGTGGCCAGAGCGTCTTTTTTGGCCTCTGCGCCCGTTTTCTTGGTGGCCGGTGCAACGTTGTTGTTCTGATTCTTTGCCATAGCGTGCTGCTCCTTTATACTTTGTGCCCGCAGTGCGCGGGCCCTGTGATACTTTCCTTTTCAGTATACCACAAAATCAAAATATTACAACAAGAAGTTGTTTCTTTTTTCCAGCTTATTTTGTCGGGCGGCGGGCCAGAATGCAGCGGTCGTTGCCGCCAAAGTCCTTGCGGCATTCGATGTGCACCCAGCCATTTTCCGCCAGCAGAGCTGTCACGGCCTCGCGCTGCTGCCAGCCGATTTCCAGTGCCAGTGCACCGCCGGGCCGCAGTGCCCGCTGATAATGCTGTGCCAGCGCACGGTAAAATACAAGGCCGTCTTCCCCTGCTTCCAGTGCCATCGCCGGTTCCTGTGCCACTTCGGGCTGCAGCTGCTGCATTTCCGCAGCGGTCAGATACGGCGGGTTGGAGACGATGAGATCCAGCTGCCCTTCCGGCAGGGTCTCCCAGTAGGTAAACAGATCTCCCTGCACCGGCTGCACGGCGCAGGCCGGTTTTGCGGCCGCACGCAGGGCATTCAGCGCAGGCCCCCAGTCCAGGGCCGGGGCCTCGGCTTCCTCAAAAGCCGTTGGTTCCAGCAGGTTTTCGGTCTGCCTTCCCTGCCCGGCCAGCGCACAGCGGGCGTTCTTTTCCAGATAGGCAAAGGCCTCCGGGCTTTTTTCCACGCAGGTCACTTCTGCTGCCGGGCAGAAGCGTTTGATGCCCAGCCCCAGGCAGCCGGTGCCGGCGCAGAGGTCCAGCACCTTCGGGGCTTCCACCCCGGCCAGCATTCCGGCAGCAGCTTCCGCCACCACTTCAGTATCTGCCCGTGGGCAGAGCACGCCCGGCCCCACGGCCAGCTCAAAATCCAGAAAGCTCCAGGTCCCGCACAGGTACTGCAGCGGTTCCCGGGCTGCGCGGCGGGCACAGAGGGCTTCCAGCTTCTCCGCTTCCGGTTCCGTCAGTGCCCGGTCAGACAGTCGGACGTCCCGCCCGGCGGCAAGCCGGAACAGTTCCCGGGCATCGTAATCTGCATCCGGGCATCCGGCTGCGGTCAGGCGCTGTTCTACATCCCGCACGGCTGCGCGGGGCAGCATTCCCGCACTTACCATCGGCCATCCTCCGGGTTTTCCGGCAGCACCGGCGTGATGGCCGCAATGGCCACCTCGATCATGCTGTCGTCCGGTTCAAATACGGTGAGGTGCTGCACCCAGATGCCCGGCTGGCGGATGATGCGGGTGGCAATATTATCCGACCGGCCGCACCACTTGAGCAGCTCGTAGCTGATGCCCATGACCAGCGGCAGCAGCAGCAGCTTGCACAGCACCCGCAGGCCCACACTGCCCCATGGCAGCACGCTGTACAGGAACACGCTGACAATAACCACCAGAATGAGGAAACTGGTGCCGCAGCGGGGGTGGAACCGGGTGTACTTGCGCACATTCTCCACGGTCAGTTCTTCACCAGCCTCATAGCAGGCAATGGTCTTGTGCTCAGCCCCATGGTATTCGAACACCCGGTGGATCTCTTTCATTTTGGAGATGCCCACCATGTATGCGAGGAAGATGCCCACCTTGAGCACCGCTTCCACAATGACCTTGCCCCAGCGGCCCAGCACGACAAAATGGTTCAGGCCTCCGGTAATGAGGGTGGGCAGCACGGTAAACAGCAAAATCGCCAGCAGGCCGCCGAGGACCGCTGCCACAGCCAGCAGAGCATCCTCGGCCTTTTTGCCCAGGTGCTCGCCGACCCACTTTTCAAATGCAGTTTCTTCCTCTTCGGGGTCATAGTCCTCGCCCATGCTCACCTGCGCCGAGTACATCATGTAACGATAGCCGGTGATCAGGCTCTCGACCATGGAAATTGCACCGCGCACCAGTGGGATCTTCGTCCATACACCGTGGTTCGGGGTCGGGTCGATCTTTGTTTCAATGGTGCCGTCCGGCTTACGCACTGCACAGCAGATCTGCTTGGGGCCGCGCATCATGATGCCCTCCATCAGGGCCTGCCCGCCGACACTGGTCTTAAAGCGTTCTTTCTTGGGTTGATTCATTCGGGTTCTCCTGTTTTGTTCCATGTGCGCAGGGCTTTTTTGAAAAAACGCCCTTACGCCACAAACGGGAAGACCGCTCCATGCAGCCTTCCCGGTTTGCCTGTTCAGTTGTTGGTGCGGCCCTCGCTGCGGGCTGCCAGGCGGCTGAAGTGGTTGCGGTCGCCCTTTTCCCGGTCGCTGTCCTCCTTGTCTGCAGCCACGATCTGCACCGGTGTCAGGCGCACTTCCGTCACGCGGCGGCGGGCCGTGCGGGTGACCACACCATCGTATTCGCCCAGTGTGAAGCAGTCGCCCACCTTGGGCAGATGGCAGGTTTTTTCCTGTACCAGGCCGTTGACCGTGTTGGAGTCGATGTCTTCATCCTCCGGCAGGCCCAGCGTTTCATAGAGGTCATCCACATTCGCCGTACCGGACACCAGCCAGCTGCCGTCCGCCTGCTTGCGGAAGTCCTCGGTGACTTCGTCGTGCTCGTCCCAGATCTCGCCGACCAGTTCTTCCAGAATGTCTTCCAGCGTGATGATGCCCTCGGTGCCGCCGTATTCATCCACGACCACTGCCATGTGGTGGTGCTGCTCACGCAGAGTGCGCAGCAGCTGAGAGATCTGGGTGGAGCCGGTGGTGTACAGCGTTGGCTTGACGAGATCTTCCAGCGTCTGGAGCTTTTTCAGGCGGGCCAGGTAAAAGTCCTTTTCATGTACCACGCCGATGATGTTATCGATGGTGCCGTGGTAGACCGGCAGGCGGGAATAGCCGGATTCCGCAAAGGTCTGAGCCAGCTCTTCCAGCGATGTATCGTCCTCCACCGCCACCACATCCACACGGGGCGTCAGGATCTCTTCCACTTCCACATCATCGAACTCGATGGCGCTGCGGATGAGCTGGCTTTCCCGGTCGGTCAGTTCGCCGTCATTTTCGGCCTCGCTGACCATGGTCATCAGCTCACCCTCGGTGATGCTGTCATCCTCCTTGCTGTGAACGAACCGGCCCAGCAGCTTTTTCCACTGGCTGAACAGCCAGGTCAGCGGGGTGAACAGCAGCATCAGCAGGTGCAGCAGCGGCGACACCGCCGTTGCGACGGTCTCCGGCATCTCCTTGGCCAGGCTCTTGGGGGTCACCTCACCAAAGATCAGCACCACGATGGTCAGCACAATGGTGGACACCGTTGCGCCGCGCTCTGCGCCCAATGCTCGGGTGAAGAGAATGGTGCCGATGGAAGCGGCCGCGATGTTCACGATGTTGTTGCCGATCAGGATGGTGGAGAGCAGCTTGTCATACTGCTCCGCCATGGCCAGCACACGGGCGGCCGAGGCGTCGCCGTCCTCCGCACGGCTTTTCAGGCGGATCTGGTTCAGGGAGGAAAATGCGGTCTCAGAGGCGGAGAAGAAGGCGGAACACGCCACCAGAATAATCAGCGCCGCCCAGAGCGTCATACTGCCATCGTCCATAAAAAGGGAAATCACACTCAACTTTCTGTCTTGATAATATAGAATACATTCTGCGGACAAACTCCCCCAGTCTGCTTCGCAGACAGCCCCCTCAAAGAGGGAGGTAGCGCACAAAGTGCGACGGAAGGAGTTTTTCCGGATACAAAAATGTGCTTTCCATCGTTGCCATTTCACGATGAAAAGCACATCAATGTTATTTGTTATAATATCATATTCCGCACGATGGTGCAAGCTTTCCGCCTGCGCACAAGGTACAAAACAGGTAAAATTTCCATTAACGCAGCACAAGGGCGCTGCCGTCGTAGTCCACCGTCAGGGTATTGCCCTCGGCATAGCTGCCCTGAATGATGGCCTTGGCGATCAGGGTCTCCACACGGCTCTGGATAAACCGCTTGATGGGGCGTGCACCATAGACACTGTCGTAGGCAGAATCAATGATGTAGTCCTTGGCGGCGGTGGTGACTTCCAGCTTGAGGTGCTTGCCCTCGTCCATGCGCTTGCGCAGATCATCCAGCTGCAGGTCCACGATCTTCCGCATCTCTTCCTTGGTCAGGCTCTTGTAGTAGACGATCTCGTCCAGACGGTTCAGGAACTCCGGGCGGAACTTGGACTTAAGCAGCAGGTCGATCTGCTGTTTTGCCTCCTCGCTCAGCTCATTGGAGCCATTGGCACGGCGCTGTTCCAGATCGTTCAGGATGATGTCGCTGCCCAGGTTCGAAGTCAGGATGATGACCGTGTTCTTGAAGTCCACGGTACGGCCCTGGCTGTCCGTGATGCGGCCATCGTCCAGCACCTGCAGCAGGATGTTGAACACGTCCGGATGGGCCTTTTCCACCTCATCGAACAGCACCACGCTGTAGGGTTTGCGGCGGACGGCCTCGGTCAGCTGGCCGCCCTCTTCATAACCGACGTATCCCGGAGGCGCGCCGATCAGACGACTGACGCTGAACTTCTCCATATATTCGGTCATATCGATACGCACCATGTTGCGCTCATCGTCAAACAGGGCCTGCGCCAGTGCCTTGGCCAGTTCGGTCTTGCCAACGCCGGTGGGGCCGAGGAACAGGAAGCTGCCGATGGGGCGGTTCGGGTTGGCGATACCGGCACGGCTGCGCAGAATGGCCTCGCTCACCTTGGTCACGGCCTCATCCTGGCCAATGACTCTCTTGTGAAGCACATCGTCCAGATGCAGCAGCTTCTCGCGCTCGCCTTCCACCAGTTTCTCCACCGGGATGCCGGTCCAGCGGGCCACGATACGGGCGATCTCCTCATCGGTCACGCGGTCACGCAGCAGGCTGTCTTCCTTCTTGGCGGCAGCGATCTTCTCTTCCTCTTCCAACTGTTTCTGCAGCTGAGGCAGCTTGCCGTATTTCAGCTCAGCCGCCTTGTTCAAGTCGTACTCACGCTGCGCCTTTTCAATATCGGCATTGGTCTGCTCGATCTGCTCACGCAGGGTCTGCACCTTGCCGATGGCGTTCTTCTCGTTCTCCCACTTTGCCTTCATGCTGCGGAACTTATCCTGCAGCTCAGCCAGCTCTTTTTCCAGATCGCGCAGGCGGCTCTGGCTCAGGGCATCGGTTTCCTTCTTCAGGCTCACCTGCTCGATCTGCAGCTGGGTGATGCGGTGGGCCAGATCATCCATCTCGCTGGGCATGCTGTCCATTTCGGTCTTGATCATGGCGCAGGCCTCATCCACCAGGTCGATGGCCTTATCCGGCAGGAAGCGGTCGGTGATATAACGGTCCGAAAGGGTTGCAGCAGCAATGAGGGCACTGTCGTTGATCTTCACGCCGTGGAACACCTCATAGCGCTCCTTCAGGCCGCGCAGGATGGAAATGGTGTCTTCCACTGTGGGCTCATCCACCTGCACCGGCTGGAACCGGCGTTCCAGTGCGGGGTCTTTCTCGATATACTGGCGGTACTCGTCCAGGGTCGTTGCACCGATGCAGTGCAGCTCGCCGCGGGCCAGCATGGGTTTGAGCAGGTTGCCGGCGTCCATGGCGCCGTCCGTCTTGCCGGCACCCACAATGGTGTGCAGCTCATCAATGAAGAGGATGATCTTACCCTCGCTCTTCTTGACCTCGTTCAGCACGCTCTTCAGGCGCTCTTCAAACTCGCCGCGGTACTTGGCACCGGCCACCAGTGCGCCCATGTCCAGGCTGAACACGATGCGGTCCTTCAGGTTCTCGGGCACATCACCGCGCACGATACGCTGGGCAAGGCCCTCGGCAATGGCCGTTTTACCAACGCCCGGCTCACCGATCAGGCAGGGGTTGTTTTTGGTTTTACGGGACAGGATCCGGATGACATTGCGGATCTCCTGGTCACGACCGATGACCGGGTCCAGCTTCTGCTTGCGGGCCAGATCCACCAGATCCTGGCCATACTTCTGCAGGGCATTGTAGGTGTCCTCAGGGTTATCGTTGGTCACGCGCTGGTTGCCGCGCACCGCCGTCAGCTGCTGCAGGAAGGCGTTCTTTTTGATGTTGAAGGCACGGAACAGCTCCGCCGTATTCTGGTTCTGCTCATCCAGCAGGCCCAGGAATACGTGCTCGACGCTGACGTACTCATCCTTCATGGCCTTGGCCTCGCGGGCAGCGGCGCTCAGCACCTTATCAGTCGCCTGCGAGATATAAACCTTGTCCGGGTCGCGGCCAGAGCCGGATACCCGCGGCAGGGCGGACAGTTTTTCGGCTGCTGCGGCGGCAAAGCTGCCGGGGTCTACATTCATCTTCTGGAGCAGCTGCGGGATCAGGCCCTGCTCCTGCGAAGCAAGAGCGTGCAGCAGGTGCTCCGGCTCCAATGCATTATGTTGATACTCTACAGCCAGCTGCTGGGCTGCCTGCAGGGCTTCCAATGTTTTCTGGGTATATTGATTGGTATTCATAAAGTCAAGCCTCCATTCATACCGAAGGTTTCAAATTTAGCGGACAGATTCGCACTCTGCTAAAAGCTCCGTGCGCAGAGGCGGCAGAACCGGAAGCAGGATGTATTTTTCTCTTGTTTCATGTTATCACACACCTCCTGGTCGGACTTTTTCATTTGTTTTAGCACTCTATCTGTTCGACTGCTAAGAATATACTCCCTTTTCTCTACAATGTCAAGAGCGTTCACAAAAAGTTTGCAATTTACAATTTTTACCAATCACATTTTGTGTCCAGCTCTTGCTTCTCGCGGCCTGCAGGCCAAAAATGCATCGTTTCAGGTTCAGGCTCTTTTCGTGAAAAAAGAACTCCAGAAAATCCGCAGATTTTCTGGAGTTCTAAAACGCAAATTCTTTTTCCGCCGTTTATGGCCAGAACGAAGCGGCGGCCATTATAATAAGGATGTCAGCTCTGCTTTTTCCAGCGGCGCATCACACCCATGCCCAGTGCATAGGGGCCGGTGTGCACGGCAATGGTGCAGCCGATCTGCAGCAGGCCCACTTCACACTGCGCTCCCGGATACTTGGCGCGCAGGGCTGCGCGGGTCTGCATCCACAGGCGCTTGCCTTCGTCTGCATCGTAGCCATAGCCCACCGTGATGCGGTAGTCATCCGGCGTGCCGCCGTGGGCGTCCAGATAGTTCATCAGCTGCTCCAGCGCCTTTTCAAAACTCTTCTGCCGCCCGCGTGCCACGCCGCCGGAGAAGATTTCGCCCTCCTTGAACAGGATCATTGGCTTGAGGCCCAGCATGTTGGCAGCACGACCCGTCACCTTACCAATGCGCCCGCCCTTGATGAGGTAGTCCAGGTTGCCCACCGTGAAGAAGATCTGGTTGGTGACCTTTTCGGCTTCCAGCCAGGTTATCGTCTCGCTCAGGGTGCAGCCTGCGTCCCGCATGGCGACCGCATTTTCTACCATGGTGGATTCGGTCACGGTAGCAGCGGTGCTGTCCAGCACCTCAATGCGGGCATCGGGGTAATCTTCCAGCACCAGATTGCGGGCGTTGCGGGCGCTTCCCACGCAGCCGCTCATCTTGCCTGTAAACACCAGGCACAGCACGTCCCGGCCTGTGGCGGCATGGGCGCGGAATGCCTGCTCAAAGTCCTCGATGGAGGCCAGGCTGGTCTTGGGGTAAGCCGCCGGGTTATCCACCATGAACTGGTAGAAATCCCGCACAGCGATCTCCTTGCCTTCTTTTAAATAGTGTTCGCCGTCCAGCGAAACATAGAAGGGCACGATCTCAATGCCGAGCTGCTTGGCAGTTTCCTGCGTCAGGTCGCAGGCACTGTCGGTAATGATATCAAACATCTGTGACGCTTCCTTTCCGAATGGATTCGGTCCGGTTCTGCAGGATCAGACCACGTGGTGAATGTAAGCCTCGCGCTCTGCGCCCACCGAGATGTAGGTGATCTTGCAGCCAACGGCCTTCTCCAGGTATTCCACATAGTCCCGTGCTTCCTTGGGCAGGTCTTCCCACTTGCGGGCTGCGGTGATATCGCAGTGCCAGCCGGGCAGATACTCGACCACCGGCTGTGCGGTGTCCAGTGCCTCGCCCATCGGGAAGCGGGTGGTGGTGGTTCCATCGGTCAGCTTATAAGCAGTGACCATGGGGATCTTTTCCATATAGTCCAGCACGTCCAGCAGGGTCAGCGCGACTTCGTCGCAGCCCTGGCAGAACACACCGTAACGGCTTGCCACCAGGTCAATGGGGCCAACGCGGCGGGGACGGCCGGTGGCAGCGCCATACTCGTGGCCAGCCTCACGCAGATCGTGCTTTTCTTCCTCGGTCATGGCCAGCTCTGCTGTGAAGGGGCCGTCACCAACGCAGGAAGAGTAAGCCTTCATGACGCCGATGGAGTTGTGCAGCTTGTGGCCCGGGATGCCTGCACCGATGGGTGCATAGGCACCGATGACGTTGGAAGAGGTGGTGTAGGGGTAGATGCCGAAGTCGATGTCGCGCAGAGCGCCCAGCTGAGCTTCGAACAGCACCTTCTTGCCGGCAGCATCTGCGTCAGCCAGATACTGGCCCACATCGCAGATGTAATCCTTGAAGATGGCGGCGTACTTTTCCAGCCATGCCCACATCTCGTCCACGCTGATGGGGGCGGCGTTGTAGCTGCCCTCCATGACCAGGTTCTTGGAGTCCACCATGGTGACAAGGCGCTTCTTGACGGCATCGTCCAGGTGCAGCAGGTCGCCCATGCGCAGGGTCTTCTTCATGTACTTATCGCCGTAAGCGTAAGCAATGCCGCGCTTGGTGGAGCCGAACTGTGCGCCGGTCTTGGACAGGCGGGCTTCTT